>Ga0310691_10000297_pt1 | contig 100875 bp, 82 predicted proteins | sample 176DNAGHGlowgp2_FD_203887 | JGI IMG/M metagenome (GOLD analysis project Ga0310691, IMG submission 203887) | Sheep rumen microbial communities from Palmerston North, Manawatu-Wanganui, New Zealand - 1766 DNA GHGlow gp2 (v2) (version 2) | ecosystem: Host-associated > Mammals > Digestive system >...
AGTTCCGAACCAAGGATGCACGTATTAAATTATCATCACTCTACCCTGAGCTTTGATGCTCGGGGTGAAGATGATAAGTTTAAATATCAATGTGTCAATGCACTAGGAGCGCAGTCCTTCTGCGGAAATTATTTGGCCTACAATCTCGGGTGTGCAGACCATAAGCTTAATAAGTATTTTGAAGCGCTTGATAATGGCATTCTGCCAATTAATGATATAGCAGATATGCCTCTTGAAGAAGTTCGCGCCAAGGCATTGTCGGTTATGTTCTATTTCGGATTCATTTCCATGAAAGCATACAAAGACAGGTTTAAGGAAGATTTCAAAGATGTATATGCTTCACAGATTGAGTTTTTACAAAATCATCAACTGATGAGCTATGTAGATGAAGATACGTTTATGCTTACCGATTACGGGGCATCTCATCTTTATGGAATAATACCGCTCTTTTATAGTGAAAGAAGTATAAATGAAATGTTTGCAATGTCGGAAAGGTGGTTAAATGATAAGAAAGGTGAGGAGATATATCTTGAAAAATATGATCGAAATGCATTTGATGCACCTTCTGTTGCAGTTGACCTGGTAGTGTTAAATAGAGAACAGACGAAAATACTCCTGATTACAAGAGCAGCACATCCCTATGTGAATTGCCTTGCGCTCCCGGGTGGGTTTTATCAGAGTAGTGATGAAACGATTGAGAGTGCTGCAAGCAGGGAACTGATGGAAGAAACGTCGGTATCTGTAAATATAACGGAAGCAGATCTAATTAAGATAACATCAACCAGGGGAAGGGATCCGAGAGGATGGGTAATCAGCGTAGCATATAAAGTAGTATTAAATGACGAGAAGATAAAACCGTTGGCTGACACAGATGCAATTAATGCGGATTGGTATGATATAAAGTCACTGGAAAAGGATAAACTCGCATTTGATCATTATGACATTATTCAATATGCGTTAAGAAAAAGGTAAAGATGAAATGGGGAGAGCAGACGCAAATGCGTCTGCTCTGTTTTGCTTCGGCCATGGCAGTTTCCGCTGTTACTCAGCCTGATAACCTTCCTCCACGCAGTCTGCCAGGGTGAGGGTCCTGAGCTGTTTGTCGCTGACATCCTTTTTGGCCACGATGCGGCCTGCCTGGCGCTCTATGCAGCGCTCGATGTAATTTCTTACCTCCCGGGCATTGGCGAAGTTCTCTTCGTGGGCCTTCGCCCGGGTGTCAAGGTAATTGCGGATATATGCGGCGGCTTTCTTGTCCGGTGTATATTCCTGCTTTTTGCACATGGATTCAAAGATCTTATAGAGCTCGTCGCCCGTATAGTCCTTGAAGAAAATATTCTTGTTAAAACGTGAACGGAGACCCGGATTGGAATCTATGAACTCCTCCATCAGGTCGGTGTAGCCGGCAACGATAACGATGAGATCGTCGCGGTTATCCTCCATACGCTTCAGCAGGGTGTCAAGGGCTTCCTTACCGAAATCCTTCTCGTCCTTTCCTGCCGTAAGAGTGTATGCTTCGTCAATGAAGAGGATGCCGCCGATGGCGCTGTCCACAACCTCGGCAGTCTTGATGGCGGTCTGACCGATATAGCCCACAACCAGATCGGAACGGTCAACTTCAACCAGCTGTCCGCCGGATACAACGCCGAGAGCCTTGTATATCTTGGCGAGAAGTCTTGCAACGGTTGTCTTGCCGGTTCCGGGATTGCCGGAGAAGACGAGATGCAGGGTGATGTCCGGCTGCTTCATGCCTCGTTCCTCGCGCATTTTACGGACTTTGATAAGATTGATAAGGTTGGTGAGATCCTGCTTAACGGCATCAAGCCCTACCAGAGAGTCAAGCTCTTCCATAAGCTCTTCCAGGGTCTTTTCCTTTTCCTCCGTCTTTACCTTCGGAGCCACAACGCCGTTGTCACCGGCCTTACCTTCGGATTTAAGCTGGTGGCGGGGTGTGTTGGATGCGGTAACGCTCCTGGGATTCCGGAAGGAACCGTTCAGCTTTGCGGCATTGATGGAGTCGGCGGAGATGAGCTCACCAGGAGCCCCGTTATTGTATAAGCCGTATTCCTTCAGGAAATTATTCAGCATGATGGAATAATTTGAAAGGTTACTGATCTCGGTAACCGAACTGCCGCTGCTGCCGGATGTGAATTCGGTACCCATTTCATTGAAGGTATCCACTACCAGCCTTGAGGCGGTGCGCCCGAGGGCGTCCCTTCTTGCTCCGCCGGAGAGATCGTATTTTGCAAAATATGTCAGTGACCGGGGAACGGTATTGATGAATTCGGGCTTTGTGCAGCGGTCGTATCTCAGCTGCAGGAATTTGCCGGTGTCTATCACCATGGTGAGATATTCCATGATGAACCTTCGCTCATACATGGTATCGGAACCGTCAGGTTCATATAAAAAACCGAGATAGAGCAGATAATCGAATTTCAGCATGTCCCTGAGGCTCATGCTTCCTGCAGGCATAACACCGCTGTTGGATACCTGGTCCGCCATACGGAGTGATTCCTGGATTTTGTTGTATAATGCGTAATTGGTCATTTTCTTCCCCCTGATTGTTGGCTGCGTATACCTTTCAAATACCGTTTGCAAGATGAAACGGGTGCTGAACAAACATTATAACACATCCATAAACAGACTTCAATTTGTCCTTTTTTTATGTTATAATCTGTGGATGTGTTTTCAGGAGGAACAGTTCATGCATTTTCGTCCGTGTATAGATATACATAATGGCTGTGTGAAACAGATAGTGGGAGGAACTCTGTCCGATTCCGGAGTATCCGCCACGAATTTTGTGGCAGGTGAAGGAGGAGCCTTTTACGGTGGACTCTACCGGGATCTGGGGCTTCCGGGAGGGCATATCATCCTGCTCAATCCTGCGGGAACTCCGGAATATGATGCAGACCTTAAGGTGGCGGAGGATGCTCTTTCCGCATATCCCGGGGGACTGATGATAGGCGGAGGAGTGAATGCCGAAAATGCTGCGGCTTTTCTGGACATGGGGGCGACGCATGTGATAGTAACCTCATATGTTTTCAGGAAAGGCCGGATAGATATGGACCGGCTGGAGAGACTGATACATGAGGTGGGAAAGGAGCATCTGGTCCTTGACCTTAGCTGCAGGAATACGGAGGAAGGATACAGAATAGCAACTGACAGATGGCAGCTGCTTACGGAAACGGCAGTTGACGCCGATACCTTGCAGATGCTCAGCGGTTATGCTGATGAATATCTTATCCACGCCGTGGATGTGGAAGGAAGAAAACAGGGGATTGACAGGAAGCTTGCGGCACTGCTGGGAGAATGGGCAGACGGAACCGTCCCCGTTACCTATGCGGGCGGTGTGGGATGCTTTGAGGATCTTGAGCTGCTGAGAGAAGCGGGCAGGAACAGACTTGATGTGACTATAGGGAGTGCGCTGGATATATTCGGCGGAGATATGAAGCTTGAAGAGGTTCTTAAATACCTGAGCATTAACAGCTGGGGGTAGAATACCTTTTGATCCCGGCATCATGATATGATGAAAGGCGGCGTGTGCACGGAAGATACATGCTGCTTACCGTCAGTCAGGAATAAAATTGATCAGGAGTCAAAAAATAACCCGGAAGGCACGTACATTACATGGGATCAACGCACTTTAGGAGGGAAAAATGAGGAAGATGAGATCAGGACGCATAATGGCTATGGCACTGACCGGAGCATTTCTGCTTACGGGCTGCGGCTCAGGCGGCAGCACGGAAACAGCAACCGTGACCGATACGGAGGGGACCGCTGCTTCTGTAACGGAAAATGTGACGGAGAAAGAAACCGAAGCTGAAACAGAGACGGAGACAGAGAAGGAAACCGAGGCACCCACGGAAGAGGTGACGGAGCAGGACATCAACGTAAAGGACGGGCAGGTAATAGTGGACATTAACTTTGATGAGGGCGATACGGGTAAATTCGACATATATACCAAGGGCGGCAAATTCGAAATGGAGAATGTGGACAACAGTCTTGTGGTTCACATTCAGAGGATAGGTTCTGTGGACTATGCAAACCAGATCTATTATGACGGCTTCCAGCTGCTGGAGGGCTGTGTATATACCTACAGCTTTGATGTGTCAAGTACCATCACCCGTCAGATCGAGTACCGTCTGCAGATCAACGGCGGCGATTTCCACGCATATACGGGCGAATACATTGAGATCGGACCCGAACCGAAGCATGTGGAGGTGGATTTCACCATGAACGAGGATTCCGATCCCGCGCCCCGTATCGTATTCAACATGGGATACATGAGTGATATGGACGGCGATCCGGGCGAGCATGATATCATTTTCGACAATATAAAGCTTACAGTAAAGGATGCCAGCGGAGCCCAGCAGCTTGAGGGACTTCCTGATTATCCAAAGGTTAATCTGAACCAGATCGGATATCTTCCGAATGATACAAAAACGGTTATCGTGAAGTCCCGGAATACCGATACCTTCAAGGTGGTGGATGCTGCAAGCGGTGCGGAGGTATATTCCGGCAGCTTCGGTGAATACGGCTTCCACAGTGCATCCGATGAGGTAGTGCGTGCAGGTGATTTCTCGGCACTTACAACTCCAGGAAATTACAAGGTTGTAACTGATGTGGGAGAGAGTTATCTCTTTGAGATCGGAGAGGGCGTATATGCCGATGTTTATAGAGCTGCGGTAAGGATGCTTTATCTCCAGCGCTGCGGCTGTGAGCTTACCAAAGAGGAAGCGGGCGCCTTCTATCATGCTGCCTGTCATATGGGCGATGCCATAGTTTACGGCGATACAAAGAAGCTGGATGTGACCGGCGGATGGCATGATGCCGGCGATTACGGACGTTATGTGGTAGCCGGTGCAAAGACCATAGAGGATCTTCTCCTTGCTTACGAGGATTTCGGCGTGGATTCCGATGATATAGGTATTCCCGAGAGCGGTAATTCCGTACCTGACATCCTTGACGAGGCACGTTATGAGCTGGACTGGATGCTGAAAATGCAGGATCCGGATAACGGCGGCGTATATCATAAGGTAAGCTGTTATAATTTCCCCGAGACCGTAAGGGCTGATGAGGAGATCGAACAGCTGGTGCTTTCACCCATTTCCATCGCTGCTACGGCTGATTTTGCAGCGGTTATGGCAAAGTCATCGAAGGTCTATGCACCCTTTGACAGCGAATTTGCAGAGAAATGTTTCAAGGCGGCGCAGAGGGCATGGGCTTATCTTTCCGGGCTTCAGGAGCCTTACTACGGCTTCAGCAATCCGGAGGGCGTGGAGACAGGAGAATACAAGGATAACAATATTACCGATGAGTGGTTCTGGGCGGCAGTCGAACTCTATATTGCAGGCGATACATTGATGGAAGGCGAGCTGTTGAAGCGATATGAGGCGCTGAGTCTCAGTTTCGATCTCGGCTGGGCGGATATCACCGGTTATGCATGCTATGATCTTCTGAAGGCGGTTAAGAACGGTACGGTGGATAAGAATGCGGTCGCTGATGTATACGGTTCGGTGGAGGAAAGATTCTTCAATCGCGTTAAGCAGTTGGAGGAGCGTGCGGATGAGTATTTCATGATGCTTCACTCCAACTATCCCTGGGGCAGCAACATGACCATAGCAAACAACGGTATGCTCATGCTGATGGCGGCAAGACTCACCGGTGAGAAGAAATATGAGGTGCTCGGAAAGCAGCAGCTGGATTATCTGCTGGGAGCAAATCCGCTGGGCTACTGTTTCGTTACCGGTTTCGGAACCATATTCCCGCAGCAGCCCCATCACAGACCCTCACAGGTAGCAGGAATGCCTATGGCGGGTATGCTCATCGGCGGTGCCGACAACGGACTTGAGGACAGCTATGCAAAGGCCGTACTCTACGGACGTCCTGCAGCTATGTGCTACGTGGATAATGTACAGAGCTTCTCCACAAATGAAGTAACGATCTACTGGAACTCACCGCTCATCTATCTGCTTGCGGCATACCAGAAGTAAAAATGTACCTTCAGGCACCCTTCGCTCTGCAGCGGAGGGTGCTCACCATTATGATCAGGCACAGAAAAGGTAAATATGGAAAAGGAACTGGATATAACAACAGAATATCATGAAAGTCCGGAAGACACCGCGGAGGCAGAGGATATTTTCAATGAGGCAGAGGATGTTTTCGATGAGACGGCGGATATGCCGGAGGAACAGGAAGATGAAGCTCCGGTAATAAGAAAAGACGGTTTTTTTGAGAGAAAACTGGTTCCCTATGTGGGGCGTAACTGGTCCTGGCAGCTGGCGGTGCTCATCACATTTGTTTTTATGATCCTGGTTGCGGTCATAATGTCGGTAGCTCCCTTCGGACCGAATTCATTTTCAACCATCGACAGCATGCATCAGTATATTCCGTTCTATGCGGAGCTGCGTGAGAAACTGCAGGACGGGCAGGGGCTTTTCTATACATGGAACATCGGCATGGGACAGAATTTCCTGTCCCTTGCCACGTACTATCTGGCATGCCCGCTCAACCTGCTGATAGTATTCTTCACCAGGCTGGGCATATATTCCGCTTTTTCTTTATTCGTTGTCTTCAAGATATGCTTTTCGGCAGGAGCCTTCGGTTACTGGCTTTCGAGACGACGGGGAGGAAAGCCCTCCAATAACTGGCTGATCACGGCCTTCAGTATTGCATTTGCGTTAAATAATTATATGCTCGGATACCATTGGAATGTGATGTGGCTGGACTGCATCATGGTACTCCCGCTGATCATTCTCGGCATGGAGAGGATCTTCAGAAATGAAAGTCCGAGGATGTACATCATATCGTTTTTCTATGCGCTGTTCTGCAATTACTATATTGCATTCATTATCTGTGTATTCGTGGTACTGTGGTTCCTTGCCCACAGTCATCGTTCGGTAGGAGCATTTTTCAGAAAAACCGGTGCTTTTATATGCTATTCCGTTTTGGCGGGCGGTATGGCTGCCGTGGGTCTGGTCACCGCATTTATGGGTATCATGCAGACCCAGAGTGCCGGGAAAGGGTTCCCGAAATTCTCATGGTACGGCGATTTTGCTGCCCTGCTGAAGCAGCATTTCTTCCTGACGGAGCCGATAGATACCCAAAGCTTTGACGGAGGACTGAATGCGTACTGCGGTACATTTACGGTGCTTCTTTTCTTCCTGTTTCTTTTCAATAACCGTATATCGGCGGGAGAAAGGATTAGAAAGCTGCTGCTCCTGGCGCTGCTCATGTTCAGCTTTAACAATACGGTCATGAATTTCTTCTGGCACGGCTTTCATGACCAGTACGGGATCCCGAACAGATTCTCCTTTGTGTACATATTTGTGCTGCTGACCCTGGCATATGATGCGCTGATGCGTATCAGGCAGACGCCGACATGGAGCCTTGCCGTAGCCGGGATACTGTCGCTTCTGTTTTATTTTTACTGTTATAAGGCGGGCAATCCGTCGGGCATTGTGTCGGGTAAATGGATGACCATCATCACATTTGCGCTTGTTTCGGTCATGTTCATGTTCCTGCTGTTCAGGCAGAGGGGCATAATGAAGCTGAAGGTGACCAGCGTGATCCTGTGCTGTCTTTTCTCCGTCGAGATCCTGACAAATGCCGCGCTGGGGTACTATAAACTGGATGTTGCCAGCGGAGGTTATTACAGCGAATATGAGGCTGACCTGGCGGATGCGAAGAAATATATAGATGCGAAGGATGAGAAGGAGGGAACGCTTTTTTCACGTTCCGACCTTGCCATGACACGTATGCTGGATGAGGCAACCTATATGGGCATGCACAGCGTCGGTACCTTCTGTTCGACAGTGAACGGACAGCTCGTAAGGACCATGGGAAGGCTCGGCTGCTACGAGGGAGCCAATGAGTTCCTGTTCTACGGCGGAAATCCGGTCCTTAATATGCTGATCGGTCTGCAATATACCTATGTTCACGGCCCGGATTATGCTGCCATAGCCGACAGGGAGACTCCGGTCTATGAAAATGACACCGTAAAGGTATATGAATCTCCGCGTGTACTTCCCATCGGATATATGGCGGACGGGGATATCCTGGGCTGGAAGCCCGAAGCGGCAGACAGGTACACGGGTATAACAAACTTCGCAAAGGCACTTTCGGGCGTCAGCGCATCATACATCAGACTGTCGCCGACCATTGCCTGTGCAGGTGAACATTGTGAAACCTGGGTGAATGACGGAAGTCCTCATCTGATCAATTTTAAAAGAGACGGCTCCGGAAAGAAGATGAAGGTCACGGCGATCTTCTTTGCCGAAGAAAGCGGTATTCATATCATTGACACTAAGCTGAGTGGAGGAAAGAAGGTACGCTATAAGCTGAATGATGTGGAGAAGGCAAATGCCAGATATCAGTCGCAGCTTTTTGACCTTGGAGTACTCAAAGCGGGCGACAAGGTGGAACTTAACATAGAATTCAATGATGATGCATCCGAAAGCGGGACCGTAAGTCTTTATGATTATATCCTGAACGAAGATGCATATAATGAGATCTATGATACGCTTTCCGATGAAGCAATGAAGGTGACATATGTGCGTGACGGCAAGCTGGACGGGACTGTTACTGCAAAGAAGGACGGCATATTTTTTACAACCATTCCCTATGATGAGGGCTGGACGGCAGAGGTGGACGGCGGTAAGGCTGAGACCATCGCGGTGGGAGATTCCTTTGTAGGTCTGAAGCTTACGGAGGGAACCCATGAGATAAAGCTGAGATATGTATCACCGGGCTTTAAGATCGGGCTTTTGGCGAGCGTGATCTGCTGGGCTTTATTCTTCCTGCTTTCACATGTATGGAAGAAGAGGAAGAAGCTGAACCTGCCGGAGTATGGTAAGACAGTCGTCCCGAACGTAGATAAGGATCATGCTGCTGAGGCGGAGGATCATTTGACTGAGCCGGAGAGACTTTCGGCTACTGCGATTTTCCGGGGCGAGAAAGACGAAGCTGCCCCGGAAGAAGTGAAGGATCCCGCGACTGAGGAGGCTGCTTCAGCTCCTGAGGACCCCCCGGGATGACAACGGGGAGGAAACTCACAACATATAGTATAAAAAAAGAGAAAAAACACAATCTCTTGTTTACACAGCCTGATATATGACTTATAATATCATAGATTGGCATTTCTTATCTGTAATATATCGGAGAGGGGTACATAATGAATAAGTTAAAGGAAATGGACGGAAAAACTCTGGGGATCCTTGCGGCGGCTATAATTGCGGTCATGGGACTGATAGGTGTGCTTACTGAGAGTAAAGCTGTCGGTATCATCATGCTGATACTGCAGGCGTGTGTAGTATTTTTCCTGCTTTTTCAGCTGAAAGCTGATGACAAGGGCGGCTCAAAGAATGACAAGTACCGTAAGCTCTTTATGAATCTTCCCATCGGTTTTGCCCAGGCGAAGATCATTTCCGACGCTACCGGACAGGTTACAGGCTACCAGATGGTAGATGCAAATGATACCTTCGGCGCATATTTCAATCTTGACCGTTCGGATTATCAGGACCGCATCATCGGCGAGAGCCATCTTGAGGTTCTTCAGGATATCAATGCATGGTTCCGCGCATACAATACCTCCGGGACCAAGGAAGGTGATCTTATGGATGTTGAGATCACCATGGAGAAGCTGGGCAAGGTATTTAATACGGTTATGTATAAGTCCGAGGCTGACCACATCAACATGGTTGTAATTGATGTTACCAACCAGAAGGAGACGGAGATCAAGCTGTCAAAGGCTATCGAGGATGCGAATGCCGCTTATCGTACTCAGGCTGAGTTCCTTGCAAATATGAGCCATGAGATCCGTACGCCTATCAATGGTATCCTGGGTATGATCCAGCTTACGCTGATGGCGGATGATCTTCAGGCGGATTACCGTGACAACCTGATAACAGCAAAGAACTGTGCGGACAATCTGCTCCGCCTCATCAATGATATTCTCGATATCAGTAAACTGGAGGCAGGAAAATACAAGATCAAGGAAGATATCACGGATATCAGGGCGGCAATTGAAGAAACCGTTGCGGCTCACGTGCCTGCTGCCGATTCCAAGAATATCTCGCTTGACCTTAACTTCGGCAACAATATTCCGAAGCTTGTAAGAGCGGACGGGCAGAGGATACAGCAGGTGCTGAACTGTCTGCTTTCCAATGCCATCAAGTTCACCTCCGAGGGCGGTGTGCGTGTTAAGATCGCAGCCATCGATGATACCGCCGAGAGGGTGATGCTCCGTATGGCAGTGGCGGATACCGGTATCGGTATATCCGAAGCAAATATGAGCAAGCTCTTTATCCGTTTCTCCCAGGTTGACGGCTCCGATACGCGCCGTTACGGCGGTTCGGGTCTCGGACTTGTCATCTCCAAGCAGATCGCGGAACTTATGGGAGGTACCATTTCCGTACAGAGTAAGGAAGGCATCGGATCCACATTTATTGCTGAGATACCGCTGAAGATAGTTAAAGCTGCAGAGGCTGATGCAAAGGAGAAGCAGAAGGAGAAGCAGGATGCCGCTATTTTCTCCATAAACAGCGCCAACGGCAAGCATGCCCGTATCCTTGTGGCTGAGGATGAGCCGGTCAACCAGCAGGTTATCGGAAAGCTTCTGGGAATGGCGGGATTCTCCTATGATATCGCCGAGAACGGTGAAAAGGCTGTCGAGCTTTTCAGAAAGAAGAGGTATGATGCGGCGCTCTTTGATGTCCAGATGCCGATCATGGATGGTATAGCGGCTACACAGGAGATACGTAAGATCGAGAAGGCCGAGCATCGCCAGCGCCTGCCGATCATAGCGGTCACAGCACGTGCAATGTTCGGAGATAAGGAAAGGATCATCGAGAACCAGCTGGATGATTATATCGCCAAGCCGTATAATCTGAACGTGGTTGTGGATACGCTTAACAAGTATATACAGAAGTGATATATCCCGAACGAAAAAATGGTCCCGGCGAGCTATGTCATTCCGGGCGGGGTATGTGATCCTATGCGAAGCGAAGACTCCTGCAGGTATATATGAACTACTGTGGGATTCTTCGCTTTAATGAGAATAACACTATAGTGACATCCATATGAATAAACAGGGGGTTGTTCAAATGAATATCCGTCGTGCTGAAGAAAAAGACCTTCCGGAGATCGTAGAGCTTCTGGATCAGGTTGATCTGATCCATCATGCCGGCCGTCCCGATCTTTTCAAAAAGGGCAGGAAATATGATGACGAGCAGCTTATGGCGCTTTTTAAAAATGACATACGTCCCATTTATGTGGCGGTGGACGAAAACGACAGAACAATGGGATATGCATTCTGCATGTTTGTAGAGCATCCCGGCAGTCCCATACTTACAAAGATCAGGACGCTGTATGTGGACGATCTCTGTGTTTATGAACATCTTAGGGGGAAGGGCATCGGCCATGCGCTGTATCAGCATGTACTGCAGGTTGCCCGTGAGAACGGCTGCTACAATGTTACCCTGAATGTCTGGGCGTGCAATCCGGAGGCAAAGAAGTTTTATGAAGAATGCGGTATGGTACCGCAGAAGTACGGGATGGAGACGATACTGTAGATTATATAACATCTTTTGACCCCGGCATCATTATGTGATATCATGTTGGGAAATGCAGTATAAAACAGAATTACATTTTTCAGGATAATGGTTTTGTAATGGAAAGGACTTGTAATGGAAAGATACTTATTTACATCCGAATCGGTTACGGAGGGACATCCGGATAAGATCTGTGACCAGATATCCGATGCCATACTTGATGAACTGCTGAAGCAGGACCCCAACAGCCGTGTCGCCTGCGAAACCTGTGCTACCACGGGTCTGGTCATGGTAATGGGCGAGATATCCACTGACGGGTATGTTGATATTCAGAAGACCGTGCGCGAGACTATACGTGAGATAGGCTATGACCGCGCAAAATACGGCTTTGACTGTGATACCTGCGGTGTGATAGTGGCTATCGACGAACAGTCCGCAGATATAGCCATGGGCGTTGACTGTGCGCTGGAAGCAAGGGAAAACAATATGACCGATGAGGAGCTTGAGGCTATCGGCGCCGGCGACCAGGGACTTATGTTCGGTTATGCTACAACAGAGACCCCGGAGCTTATGCCTTATCCCATTTCCATGGCTCATAAGCTGGCTCTGCAGCTGACAGCAGTCAGAAAGAACGGAACCCTTCCGTATCTCAGACCTGACGGGAAGACGCAGGTTACGGTAGAGTATGATGAGGAGGGGCATCCCTTCAGGATAGATGCGGTAGTCCTTTCTACACAGCACAGTGAGGATGTGACCCAGGAGCAGATACACGAGGATATCCGGAAATACGTTTTTGATCCCGTTCTTCCCGGGGAAATGCTGGATGAGAATACGAAATACTTCATCAATCCCACCGGCAGGTTCGTTATCGGCGGACCCCAGGGAGATTCAGGACTTACGGGACGGAAGATCATAGTCGATACCTACGGCGGATATGCGCGTCACGGCGGCGGGGCCTTCTCCGGAAAGGATCCGACCAAGGTGGACCGTTCTGCCTGCTATGCGGCCCGTTATGTGGCTAAGAACATTGTGGCAGCGGGACTTGCGGAGAAATGTGAGATCCAGCTGAGCTATGCCATCGGAGTGGCACGGCCGACATCTATCATGGTGGACACCTTTGGAACGGGAAAGCTTTCCGATCACCGCCTTACCGAGATAGTACGGGAGAATTTCGATCTTCGTCCGGCAGGTATAATCAAAATGCTGGACCTGAGACGCCCCATTTATAAGCAGACAGCGGCCTACGGGCACTTCGGGCGTACCGATATCGATGTACCCTGGGAGAAGACAGATATGGCAGAGAAGCTGAAAGGGTATCTCTCGTAGTGATGAGAACCGGAGACGATCCCTGAATGATATTCAATCTGAGGCCCCCGGGCCGGAGTATCCGGGAAGAAAAGGAACATTTACCATGAAAAATATGCTTAATTTTACGAACTTCACGGCTGAGGAGCTGCAGGCTATACTGGATCTTGCCGCAGATATGAAGAAGGATCCCGGAAAGTATGCACATTCGCTGGAGGGAAAGAAGCTTTATACACTCTTTGAGAAAACATCCACAAGGACTTTCCTTTCTTTTACCACAGGTATCACCGAGATGGGCGGTTCTTATTTCAATCAGCTCTGGCGGGATTCCAATTTCGTCCTGGGAGAGCCTGTTTCCGAGATCAAATATGTCTGCAGAAATGTTGACATCATCATGGCCCGTCTTATAAAGAACGAGACCGTTGAGCTTTTCGGAAAGAATGTATCGGTTCCCTTCATCAACGGCTGTGATAATTCCTATCATCCTTGTCAGATCCTTGCGGATATGCTCACTGTGACGGAAAAGTTCGGAACCCTTGATGTGAAGCTGATGTATATAGGCGCAAAGAACAATGTGTTCAATTCTCTTGTGGAATTCTTCTCCAAAATGGGACAGGGTACCCTGTACGGGCTTACGCCTCTTACAAATGATACCGTCTGCGGCAGGGATTTCTATGATGCCGGCTTAGCTTCAGGACATTATGTTGATATCGATCCGTCCACATCCATGGATGATATTAAGGCGCTGGTAAAGGAAATGGATGTTCTTTACACCGATACCTGGCTGGATATGGAATTCTTCAACGATCCTGCTTATCAGGAACGTAAGGCAGAGCTGATGCGCATGATGATGCCTTATCAGCTGAATTCCGATTTTATCGGTGACAGTAAAGCCATAGTTTTCCATGACATGCCCATGCATGTCGGTTTTGAGATTTCCGAAGAGATCGAAAGAAAGCACATGGAGACCATACTGGATCAGGCCGAGAACCGTCGACATGCCGAGAAGGCGGTTATGTATACATTATTGAATTCGTGATCATTGCAGGTTCGTTCATTTTTTTGAGCGGACCTGTTTTCTGAAATGTGCGTTCCGGATGCCGGACGAATACCCGTTTTCGCACAGTCGGGGGCAATACACTTTCTACGAGGAGGAGGAAAAATGAAACATTTGATCGACCCTATGGATCTGACGGAGGAGGAGCTTTGGAGTATTTTAAGAAAAGCGCAGGACATCATGGCTCATCCGGAACAGTACAGTGAGAAATGTAAGGGCAAAAAGATCGCAACACTTTTCTATGAGCCAAGTACGAGGACCCGTCTTTCCTTTGAGGCGGCAATGCTGGAGCTTGGCGGAGAGGTGCTTGGCTTTTCGGAAGCTTCCTCATCCTCCGTTTCAAAGGGTGAGAGCGTGGAAGATACGGTCAGAGTGGTGGGCTGCTTTGCGGATGTTATAGCCATGAGGCATATGAATGAGGGCGCTCCGATGCTGGCAAGCCTTTATTCACCAGTCCCCGTTATAAATGCAGGGGACGGCGGGCATAATCATCCGACACAGACACTGACGGATCTTCTGACAATTCTTTCCGAAAAAGGCCGGCTGGACAATTTCACCATCGGACTCTGCGGAGATCTGAAATTCGGCAGGACCGTTCACTCTCTGATCAAGGCGCTGTCCCGTTATAAGAATATAAGATTTGTGCTTATATCTCCGGAGGAACTGAAGGTTCCGGACTACATCATTTCCGAAGTGCTTGAACCTGCCGGACTTGAATATAAGGAGGTTACCTCTCTTGAGGATTCCATGCCCGAGCTGGATATCCTCTATATGACCCGTGTTCAGAGAGAGCGTTTCTTCAACGAGGCTGATTATGTACGTCTGAAGGATACATATATCCTGGATACCAAGAAGATGGAGCTGGGAAAGAAGAATATGATCGTGCTGCATCCGCTTCCGCGTGTGAACGAGATCGCAACCTCCGTGGATGCGGACCCCAGAGCATTGTATTTCAAGCAGGTTCTTTACGGAAAATATGTCCGTGAGGCGCTGATCCTGCATCTTCTGGAGATAGAGTGATCATATAATGAGGCCTGCCGGGGTCCTGCCTTTCGGGTGGAACAGCCTGCCGGGCAATGTACGGGAGAATGTATAGAAAGGAAACAAAATGAAGATAGACAGCATACAGAACGGAATAGTTCTTGATCATATAACGGCCGGCAAGGCCATGCAGATCTACTACGATCTGGGTCTCGACAAGCTGGATTGCAGCGTGGCGCTTATCCAGCGCGTAAAAAGCGGAAAGATGGGCAAAAAGGATATCATCAAGGTGGATAAGGAGGATTATGATATCGATCTTGATGTGATAGGCTACATTGACCCGAACATCACCGTAAGCATAATCAAGGACGGAGAAACCATTGAGAAGAAGAAGGTGGCGCTCCCGAAAAAGCTCATCAATATCAAAAAGTGCAAAAACCCCCGCTGTATCACGGTGGTGGAGCCGGGAGTAGATCATATCTTCAGACTGACGGATCCGGAGCGCAGGATCTACAGGTGTATCTACTGTGATGAGGCCTGACTGTTACAGGGTTTATTAGCGCCTGAGAATGGAAAAAATCCCAAAATCCGGGTATTTTTGTTCATAATCCGGCCATATATGCTATAAAACTTGACGAAACTGTTTGTTATATGGTACAATACCACAGATTGTCGGGTATTATGTTTACCTGATCCTTTTTGCATTGTAAAAAGGAATGAATGGGAAGGTTGATTCTAAGAAAGTAGATTCTGAGACAATGGAACAATATGCGATCCGGGGGGGTGTATCCCTGGAGGGAGAGGTGACCATCGCAGGCGCAAAGAATGCGGCGCTGGGAATCCTTGCGGCAGCTATCATGACGGATGATGAGGTTGTGGTAGAAAATGTCCCCTTTGTAAGTGATACACGGACCCTGCTTAAGGCAATTGAAAATATCGGCGCGAAGGTGCGTTACATCGACAGACATACCGTTTCAATCTGCGGAAAGGGTATACAGAGCGACCATGGGCTTTCTGTTGATGATGAATATATCAGAAAGATAAGGGCTTCTTATTACCTTATCGGAGCGCTGCTGGGTAAGTACAAATATGCAAATGTGGCTCTTCCGGGCGGATGTGATATCGGCTCCCGCCCCATTGATCTCCATATCAAGGGCTTTGAGACTCTTGGCGCGGAGGTGAATATCGTATCGGGCGGTAAAGTGGTTGCGGAAGCTGAGGAGCTTGTGGGTTCCCACATTTATCTGGATACGGTATCTGTCGGTGCGACCATCAATATCATGCTGGCCGCCACGCTGGCAGAGGGAAAGACCACCATAGAGAATGCTGCAAAGGAACCCCATATAGTTGATGTGGCCAACTTCCTGAATACCATGGGAGCGAATATAAAGGGAGCAGGTACGGATGTTATCCGTGTAAGAGGCGTGTCCAGGCTGCATGGAGCGGAGTATTCCATAATTCCCGACCAGATCGAGGCCGGTACATTTATGGCTATGGCTGTTGCTACCCGGGGGAACGTTCTGATCAGAAATGTCATTCCCAAGCACCTCGAGGCTATATCCTCAAAGCTGATCGATATGGGCGCCAGAGTTATAGAGTATGATGATTCGGTCCGTGTTATGGCAGACGGGGTCCTCAGATCAACACAGGTGAAGACGCTGCCTTATCCGGGATTTCCGACGGATATGCAGGCGCAGATAGCTGCCGCGCTTTGTCTGTCCGACGGCATAAGTGTTGTAACGGAAAGTATCTTCGAGAACCGTTTCAGATATGTGGCCGAGCTGGTACGTATGGGCGCAAGGATCCGTGTGGAAGGTAACACGGCGATCATAACCGGCGTGAAGGGCTTTACGGGAGCGAATCTGGTTGCCTCCGACCTCAGAGCGGGAGCCGCACTGGTAATCGCGGCGCTGGCTGCGGATGGCGTGAGTGTTATCGATGATATCAAATACGTGAAGCGCGGTTATGAGGATTTCGATGACAAGATACGGCGTCTGGGCGGGCAGATCGAGGTCGTGGATTCGGAGAGGGATCTTCAGAAGTTCAAGCTTCAGGTAGTATAGAAGGCACCGCTTTTTCGGACAAAGGGAAGAACGATACAAAATATTTTGGAATAATATATATGAGAATTCTGCAGGATTTTCTATCCGGAAAATCCTGCATATCTGTCTAAGGAGGTAAAAATCATGGCAAAAAAACCGTATTACATCACTACTGCGATCGCCTATGCATCAGGAAAGCCGCATATCGGCAATACCTATGAGATCGTGCTGGCGGATGCCATTGCACGCTACAAGAGATATGTAGGCTATGATGTACATTTTCAGACAGGAACCGATGAGCATGGCCAGAAGATCGAAACCAAGGCCTTTGAAAGCCTGTCCACTCCCAGGGAATTTGTGGATGAGACTTCAACCGAGATAAAGCGTATCTGGGATCTGATGAACACCTCCTATGACAGATTTATACGTACGACAGATGCGGATCATGAGAAGCAGGTTCAGAAGATTTTTAAGAAGCTTTACGATAAGGGCGACATCTACAAGGGGGAATACGAGGGAATGTACTGCACTCCCTGCGAGTCCTTCTGGACCGTGTCCCAGCTGAAGGACGGAAAATGCCCCGACTGCGGCAGAGAGGTGCATCCCGCAAAGGAAGAGGCTTATTTCTTTAAGATGAGCAAATATGCGGACCGCCTTATCGAGCATATCGAACAGCATCCGGAATTTATCCAGCCCGAATCCAGGAAGAACGAGATGGTTAATACCTTCCTTAAACCCGGACTGCAGGATCTCTGTGTATCCAGGACCTCATTCAAATGGGGTATTCCGGTTGATTTTGATCCGAAGCACGTTATCTATGTATGGATAGATGCACTTTCAAACTATATCACGGGGATCGGTTATGACGCTGACGGAAATCACAGCGAGATGTTCAAGAAGTACTGGCCGGCGGATCTTCACCTGATCGGGAAGGACATCCTTCGGTTCCATACCATTTACTGGCCTATCATGCTTATGGCGCTGGATATCCCGCTTCCGAAGCAGATATTCGGTCATCCCTGGCTTATCCAGTCCGACGGAAAGATGAGCAAGTCCCGCGGAAATGTTCTCTATGCAGACGACATGGTGGATATGTTCGGAGTGGATGCGGTGCGTTATTTTGTACTCCATGAGATGCCCTTTGAAAATGACGGCGTGATCTCCTGGGAACTTCTTATAGAGCGCATCAATTCCGATCTGGCGAATACCCTTGGAAACCTGGTCAACCGTACAATATCCATGCTGAATAAATACACCGGCGGTGTGGTTTTCAATACCGGGGTTACAGAGGATGTGGATGCTGATCTCAAGGAGAGCATCAGGGCTTACCGTATCCATGTAAATGAAGCGATGGAGAAGCTGAAATGCGCCGATGCACTGACCGAGATCTTCAACATATTCCGCAGGCTTAATAAATATATCGACGAAACGGAGCCCTGGGTACTCGGTAAGGATCAGGAAAAGCAGAACCGTCTTGCAACGGTACTCTACAATCTTGTTGAGGGTATCGTTATCGGAGCGAGCCTGCTGCAGGCCTTCCTGCCCGGTACCGCTGTTAAGATTGCCGACCAGCTCGGTACTGAACTCAGAAAATGTACAGAGCTCGGGTCCTTTGGACTGTATCCTTCGGGTAACCGCGTAACTAATGCTCCGGAGATCCTTTTTGCAAGGATCGATACGAAGAAGATGCTTGAGGAGCTGGCGGTCCGTTTCCCGGCAAAGGAGCCGGAACCTGAAAAGCCTGAAAAGGAAAAGAAGCCGGAGAAGCTGGAACCGGATCATATCGAGGCTGTTTTCAAGGATGAGATAACCATAGAGGAATTTGACAGAATGCAGCTGCAGGTGGGCGAGGTCCTTTCATGTGTTGAGGTTCCGAAGTCCAAGAAACTGCTCTGCTCCCAGGTACAGGTGGCGGGACGTGTTCTGCAGATTGTTTCGGGCATCAGGAATTATTACAGTCCCGAGGACATGGTAGGAAAGAAGGTAGTGGTGATCACGAATCTTAAGCCCGCAAAGCTTGCCGGTGTTGAATCCCAGGGTATGCTGCTTTGCGCCGAGGATGCGGACGGACAGCTGACGCTTCTTTCAACCGAAAAGGATGTGCCCGCAGGATCCATGATCAGCTGATCGGATACGGCATGTCATCGGCAACTGAAAGATCCTATGGCTTTTAAGAGGTATACATAATGAATGACAAGCTTCTCTCGGTAGTCATTCCGGCTTTTAATGAAGAGGGGATCATCCTGAAAACAGGGGAGACCATCAGCCGGATACTCTCGGAGAATGAAATAGAATATGAGCTTATATTTGTGGATGACGGTTCAAAGGACGGAACCTGGGACAGGATCTGCGAGCTTGCGGACGGGAATGATAAGATAAGAGGCGTATCATTTTCCAGGAATTTCGGAAAAGAAGCTGCCATGTTCGCAGGCCTTAACGAGGCTGAAGGAGACTGTGTGGCGGTTATTGACTGTGACCTTCAGCATCCGCCGGAAAAGCTGGTGGAAATGTACCGCCTGTGGGAACAGGGCTACGAAGTGATAGAAGGCATAAAGAACAGCAGGGGCAGGGAAAGCGTGGCCCACGGACTGTCCGCCAAGCTCTTCTACAAGATGATCAGCAAGTCTACGGGAGTGGATATGAGCCGGGCTTCCGATTTTAAGCTCCTGGATCGAAAGGCGGTGCTGGTGCTTCAGAATATGCCGGAGAAAGCGGCGTTTTTCAGAGCCCTGTCTTCCTGGGTCGGCTTCAGGACGGCTCAGATAAGCTATGATGTAAGAGAGCGTGAGATCGGGAAGACCAAGTGGTCTACAGGCTCCCTTATCAAATATGCCATGACCAATGTAACATCCTTCACTACGCTGCCAATGCAGCTTGTGACCTTCCTGGGAATCTTCATGTTTCTGCTGTCGCTGGTGCTTACGGTGGTGGCACTGGTGCAGTATTTTACCGGGGCTTCTGTGGAGGGCTTTACGACGGTGATCATCCTGCAGTGTTTTACGGGCAGTGTGATCATGATCGCATTGGGAATAATAGGCTATTACATTTCCAAGATATATGAAGAGGTGAAAGGACGTCCGCGGTATATCATCGCAAGACGCAGATAATGAGGCGGCATTTTGAAGGAATGGATCAGAAAACACGGTGAGATCATACGCTATCTCATAATCGGCGGTCTTACAACGGTTGTGAGTCTGGGTACATATTATCTGCTGGTCTGGTTTCTGCTCGATCCCGAGAATGAGGTGCAGCTTCAGATCGCAAATGTGATCTCCTGGATCGCAGCTGTAACATTTGCATATTTTACGAACCGGAGCTTTGTGTTCCGGAGCGACAACCCGAACCGCCTTGCGGAGGCGGCGGGTTTTTATCTGTCGAGAGTCGGAACGCTGCTCCTGGATATGGGAATAATGTTTCTGGGAGTGTCGGTGCTCCATTTCAATGATAAGATCATGAAGCTTGTGGTTCAGGTGATTGTGACAGTGGGGAATTATGTCCTGAGCAAGCTGCTGGTATTCCGGAAGAAAAAGGATAAGCCGGAGAAAGAGGAAAAAATGGGGGAAAAAAAAGACTAAGGAGAAGCGTATGAGTGAACAGAGAGGCAGAAGTTTTTTCGCGGCAGGATGGATACGTATAGTTCTTCTTGCATTGATCCCTATGGCGGTGCTTATGTACCCGGGAAAGGCAAATGCCGAGCTTGAGGAGATAAGCACGACCGGAACAGAGTGGTATTGGGAATACTGGACCTCTCCCGGAGACGGAGACGGAAGTGCTTTCGGAAGGTGCATCAACAGGGAGACGGGAGTATATCTTTCCAACGGATGGTATGTTGTGGATGGTTACAGATATTACTTTACATCAAAGGGATATGCCAGAGACCAGTTCCGTGACGGTTATGCTCTCGGAAGTAGCGAGATAGGCGGAAGATATAAGAACGGTGAAGCTCCTGTGGTATATAGCTGGGAACAGGATGCCAAGGGCTGGAGATATGTGACCGAGGTTGAAGTACCCGTGGAAAAAGATGCGGATACCGAAGAAGAGGATGCTGAAACCGGTGAGGAGGAAGAAGAAACCGAAGAGGTTATTCAGGAACCGGAAACCGAGATCGTAAAGGAATATCTCACCGATTGCGAGGCGTGGATAGACGGCAGGCTTTATCGCTTTGACCGGGATGGTTATCTTCCCGGACGCGGATGGAGGCATGATGATACGGAGGATGCGTGGTATTATATCCTGCCCTCGGGAGCGTGCGCTACAGGCTGGAAGAAATCAGGCTCAAGATGGTATTTCTTCGATTATACCTCCGGAAAGATGGCGGAAGCAGGCGGACACGACACAAGGATGCCTTTTGCCCGCCTTCGTAAGAACTATGTTTTTACCGAAACCGGTGCCTTGAAGGACAAGACCGGATGGGTCGGAGACGGCAGGGGTCACTGGTTCTTTGCCGGTTCTGACGGAAAGGCAGCTTCCGGATGGAAAACCATTAAGAATGTCGAATATTATTTTGAATTCGCCATGGACGGACAGCTGGCGGCAAGCGTGGATACTGAGTGGTTCCAGGATGGTTACCGCCTTGATGAGAACGGCCAGAAGGGCGAGGATAAATATCGCTGGTACAGAAATGGTGAGAGCTGGTGGTATGGCAATAAGAAGTATTATGCAGCGGATAAGACGGTTTATATAGACGGCTGGTCCTACACCTTCGATGATGAGGGATACTGCAAATACGGTATACGCCTCAGCGACGGATTCCTGCAGAAGTATGTGGTAAAGGGTTACAGTTACACAGATGATGAACTCTATCTTATGGCGGCTGTGATATACTGCGAAGCCGGAAACCAGCCCTATGAAGGACAGCTTGCGGTAGGAAATGTGGTGATGAACCGGCTTAAGAGCAGCAGTTATCCGAATACGCTGGAGGAGGTTGTATATCAGCCCTATCAGTTCTCGGTAGTAAACTCCCAGAAATTCAAAAACTGTCTCGTGACCGGAGGATCCCAGACAGCTCTTGCAGCTGCAAAAGAGGCCTTCAGTATGAGTAATAATAATGTCGAGGGATGTATAGGCTTCAGACTTGCGTCGGGCGTGGATCCCAACGACAGCAGATATATCATAATCGGAGATATAGCATTCCGCTGATCTCTGCCCGCTATATGATGATAGGGTCAAAAGGTCCGTGCGATGCGCTTGCGCAATCGCACGGACCTTTTGTCACCTGCATCGTTATATGAAGGGGGGCGGCCCCCTCTTGTCAGTTATGCCATACTATGATATAATCACTCTGTCTGTGCCAGGGGAGGGGCCAGATTTCGAAAGGTTAAGAAACCTTAGCGCCATGTGGCTGCGGATGCAGCCTGACGAGGTGAAGTGTGATCGAAAATTCGGCGGATGCACTTCCGGACGTTAAGTTCGTTAGCCCGGTGACAAATCCTGCGGGTGACCGCAGAGACAAAACATCGGGTACCTGTTCCCGGGTATTACTATGCTCCCGGGGATGTAGAACTAAGCATGGCTTTTTTTAGTGCTGTTTTTTCGGGGCCCGCTCTTACGCGGCGATACACAGACTTCCGAAAGCACAAAAAGCCATTGATCATTTGAAAATAAGGAGAATATATAATATGTGTGGAATTGTAGGATTTACCGGGAATCTCCCGGCAAAGGATATTTTGATCAGCGGTCTGGAACAGCTTGAGTATCGCGGATATGACAGTGCCGGGATCGCTGTTTTGGATGATGAGAAGGGACTTCTCTTAAAGAAGAAAACCGGGCATGTGGCTGATCTTCGTGAAGCAGCAAAGGAAATGGATACGGCGGGCACCTGCGGTATCGGACATACACGCTGGGCTACTCACGGAGGCGTTACCGAAGCAAATGCACATCCTCATAACTGCGGAACCGTGACCCTGATCCATAACGGTATCATTGAGAATTACCGGGAGCTTACCGTTGAGTACGGCCTTTCCGAAAAGCTGAGATCCGAGACGGATACTGAGGTGGTAGCGGCACTTCTTGACAAGCTGTATGAAGGCGACCCTATCCCTGCCATCCGCAAGACTGTAAAGCTTCTGTCGGGTACATTTGCCCTGTGCATCATGTTCAGCGATCATCCGGATGTGATCTACTGCGTAAGAAACGTAAGCCCTCTTGTGGCAGCTGTTTTTGATCAGGGTACCATCATTGCGTCGGATCTTACTGCGCTCATTCCGTATTCGAAGAAATATTTTGTTGTTCCCGAATATCATATCCTGACTATGACCAAGACTTCCATCCGTGTTGAGGATATGAAGGGAAATAAGGTGACCCCGGAGATACTTACAGTTGACTGGGACATTAATTCAGCCCAGAAGGGCGGATATCCGCATTTCATGCTGAAGGAGATCTATGAGCAGCCCGAGGCTCTGGAAAGAACCATTACACCCCGCGTGACCGACGGGATGCCTGATTTTACCGAGGATGGGATCCCGGATGAGGTGCTTAAAAATGTTCAGCGTGTGGTAGTTGTAGCCTGTGGAACGGCTATGCATGCAGGAATGGTAGGAGCCAGGGTTATCGAAAACAGGCTTCGTATACCTGCGCAGGTGGATATCGCATCAGAATTCCGTTATAAGGACCCCATCATTGATGACAGCGTGCTTACCGTTATCCTTTCCCAGTCCGGAGAGACCACGGATACGCTGGAGGCTATGAAGATCGCCAGGAGTAAGGGCTCCAAAACCATATCCATCGTAAATGTAAAGGGTTCAACCATTGCCCGTGAGAGTGACTATGTGCTCTATACACATGCGGGACCGGAGATCGCAGTGGCAAGTACAAAGGCTTACACAGTGCAGATATCAGCCATGTACCTGCTGGCAGCGCGGCTGGGCTTCGTGAAGGGTATCCTTTCCGAAGAGGAGACTAAGGATTTCATTTCAAAGCTTTCGGGAGCGGGCGAACTGATAAAGAAGACGCTGGAGAATGCTAACAATATCAAGCGCATCGCAAACCATATCAAGATGGCGCAGGATGTCTTCTACATCGGCCGCGGTATTGACTATACCATGAGCCTGGAGGCGTCACTTAAGCTTAAGGAGATATCCTATATTCACGCCGAGGCTTATGCGGCAGGTGAACTGAAGCACGGCACCATCGCACTCATCTCCGAAAATGTTCCGGTTATAGCCATAGCTACGGAGCCTTCGGTCTATCCGAAGACCATTTCAAACATGAAGGAGGTTAAGAGCCGCGGTGCTTATGTGATCCTGATCAGCCAGGATGAGGAAAAGCCGGATGACTCCGTCTGCGACCGCCAGATCCGTATCCCGGATGCGGAACCGGCCTTTGCGGTATTTGCAACAGCTGCCGTACTTCAGCTTATAGCTTACTACACCTCGGACGCACGGGGACTGGATGTGGATAAGCCGAGAAATCTTGCAAAATCAGTGACGGTAGAATAACAATGTAGAATAACAATAAAGAGGGGACGGTCCTCAGTACGCTGGGAACCGTCCCTTTTTATCATCAGTCTTCAGTTGCGGCAGCCAGGATCGCCTTATCTATGGCCTGAAAGTCGGCGTCACTGATATAATAGTCCGTCTTACCGGTAATGATTCGTGTGGTTATGGTGACCGGTTCTTTATATGGCATGGACTCCGCTTCGGAATTTAGTATATCGATTATGCCTGATGTGAGGGTATTAAGATAATCTTCTTTAACCGTATCGTTGAACTCGCCGGAAGCAACTTTTTGATCAAGCCCGGATATGTAAGATGTCACTTTGTCATGGGTCGAGTTGAGTATATCAATGGGATAGATCGTGACATCCACATATGAGACACCGTCTTCCTCCCGCACCGGAGAGATCTCATAACGGGTTTTTCCGTAGATCTTTTCAGCAAGTTCCAAAAAGCTGCTGTCAGGTTCATCGCTGTCTCCGGCGGGAATTCCGTAATAGCTTCTGAGATTATCCGCCAGCCGCCGGATATTTGACCGGTACGCAGCCTCGGCATCTTCGGCAGAGACGCCGGTGGCATCCGTATACTCATCGGTAATCCCGAGATAGTTGGCATCTATCAGTGAACGTATATAGGCTTCATATTTATCTTTTCTGTCGGATGAACAGGCACACAGCATGCACAGGATCAGGAAAAGCGCTGCCGCAAATGATCTTTTCTTCATGATTTACTTCCTTTTCGGGTATAGTGTAAAAGAGCCTTGTCCCATGCTTTTCGTGGAACATGGCATAGTATATCATAAAGAACCCTTTAAATGGTACATTTTTTTGCGGGAAGGAAAAAAACAAGTGCATTACACTACCAAGTGTGTTATACTTCTATAAGCCGCGGCTTTTTTTGCGGATAAGCTAAAGATGATCGATCAGAAAGGGGCTTTGGAAATGGAAGTTGAACTGAAAACAGTGTCCTTCGGAGGATATGACAGAAAAGCGGTAGAAACCTTTATCACGGAGATGCAGGAAGATTATGAGAATCAGATAGCACAGCTGAAGGAAACTACGGTGAAGCTGGGTGAGACTGTTGACAGCCTCCGTAAGATGCGTGAAGCCAATATGAATGAATCGAAGGCAACCGTTGATAACCTTCGCAGCACAAATACAGATCTTCAGGAGGAGGTGGAGGCTCTCAGAGCCAAGCTTGCCGGCTATGAAGAAAGAGAAGCTGACTATATGGTTAAGTATGAGTCAGTCAGTAAGGTGGCTCTTGATGCACAGATCCGTGCCGATAAGCTTGTGAGGGACACGGAAGCCGAGTGTGAACTGAAGCGCGCCCAGACCATGGCTGAAGTTGAGAAGCTTCAGGAGGAGACCAACGAAAGATGTGAGACCCAGAGATCGGAGACCGAGGAAGCCTGCGCAAGGCTTACCCGTGAGACCGAGGAGGCATGTCAGGAGAAAAGGGAATCTACAGATCGGGATTGTGACCGCCAGAGATCGGCTGCGGATTCCGATTGTGCAAATCTCAAGCTCAATACGGAAACATATTGTGACAACCTGCGCAATAATACGGAAGCTGAATGCAGGGCTATGCGCGAGGCTGCCGAGGCTGAGTGCGATGAGATGAAGGCTAAGACCCGCGAAGAGGTTTATACCACGCGCAGTCAGGTGAAGAGAGAATGCGAGAGCATCGGTGAGCTTGTATCGCTGCTCATGGAATCGGTGGATAAGGTATCCGATGCGGTTAAGGAGACGAAGGAGCTTACGGAAAGCGCATTCGGAGATATCAGCAGGGAATCGGAATAGATACTGCGGAGAGCAGGGACGACATCTTGTCCCTGCTTTTCTAAAGAGGGGGGAATGATTTGGACCGTGTTCGAAACTATCTGATGCAGGCTCTGGAAATGACCAAGAGCTGTGTTGTAGTAATGAAATATACACAGAATGAGCCGGTCAGCAGGACCAAGCTGGAATTCATTTCCGAAAATGTAACTCAGCTCGGCATGAACCTTGCAAGCCTTAAGGGTGGCTTCAGGCTTCCGAAGGATTATATACATCCTGAGGACAGGGACGGCTTTATTGATGCTGTGAGTATAGCGGCGGAAACGCATACGGATTTCACATACCGTGTCCGTCTTGTGGGGGATGACGGGGTAGTGAGGAACGTGGATATCAGATCTCATTATATGGATTTTGATGAAGATTATTATCTGCTGGAGTATGTGTTCCAGGAGATCGTCCAGCAGGACGATACGGAGCTTAAGGCATCCATAAGATCCGGAAGCGTGAATATCAGGCTTTCGAAGGAGATATTCAGGGAAGAAGAGCTGGTGGAGCTTTTCGGCAGCTTTGCCAATGCTTATGGACTGTATTCCACTGTGGTGGATCAGGATGGCCATGCGCTCTGTGATCCTGTGGGACCGGAAGCATATATCGGTTACTATTATGACATGTTTGAACGCCCGGAGATTCAGGAATTCTTTGACTCCATCAAGCGGTCCACCATGATACAGGATGAAGCGGTATATATGGAGCTGGAGGGCGACGGCAATCCGGAAAGCAGACTGTCTGCGGTTCCCATCGTGGTTAACGGCGTGTATCTGGCTACATGGATACTCTGTGCTCATGACAAGTCCCAGACTGCGGCGCTGCGCATCGCATCACGCGAACAGTATCATGTCGGTGAGCTTATTTCAAGCTTTATCCAGAGGGCGATTGTATCCGAACAAAGCGGAGAATACGGACAGGAGCTTGAGAAGCAGCTTGATTTTGAGATCAGACAGAAGCAGGTGCTTGCAGAGCTTCAGGATGTTATGAGAGAAGACAGTGATGACCGGCTGCATCAGATCCTTTCCAAAGCCGCAGAGGTTTTGGAGGTCGACTATGCATTTTATACGCTGAACAACGCCGGTGCGGCGGGCATTGAGAAAGACAGCTGGAGTCCTGACGGACAGGCTCACCACGCGGACCTTCAGATGGAGAATTTCTATGAACAGTTCAGTGAGGAGGAAAGGAACAGAATACTTACCGAGGGTTATGTAGTGGATCAGGAATCCATGACAAACCGTATACGTGTAAGTGTGTTCCAGGGTCTCGCCAGAGCTGCGATGGTCATGCCCGTTAAGAGCGGGAAGACATTAAGGGGAAGAGTATGTTTTATTGAGAGCAGGAAGGAACGCATCTGGACTGATTCGGAGGTGCATTTTGCAAGACTGATAGGAAGGATGCTTGCCGAGACTGTGGAGATCATGAAGGATGCAGGGACGAAACGGACTACCGCGCAGACTCTGCTGGATATTTTCCATAATCTCACGATAGATGTATTTATCAGGGAAGATGTGAACGGAAGGGTGCTTTTTGCGAATAATGCAATGAAGAAGCATCTTGGTATGGATTTTACGGGACATGATTCGAGAAGACTTATACCCGAGGGACGCGGAGAGTTTGAAAGCTATCCGGGCGCCATACATGAAAAGGAAGTGCCTTCTCAGGGGATAAGAAACTGGCGTAGATATATTAATGAACTCGGAGCGATCTACGATGTTACGGAGATTCCTATCGAATGGGTGGACGGCAGCGCCGCAACGGCAGTTCTGCTTCGTAAGGCAGGAGATTAGGCTTCGGACATCAGGGAGGATGATATGGCAAGCGCTGATATAGGAATAGACCTGGGTACGGCCAGTATCCTGGTGTATGTAAAAGGTAAGGGCGTGGTCCTTCGGGAACCGGCTGTCGTTGCCTATGACAAGGATCAGGAAAGAATAGTCGAGATCGGAGAGGAAGCCCGGCTGATGCTGGGAAGAACTCCCGGAAATATAATAGCGATCAGGCCTTTGAGACATGGGGTTATCTCAGATTATACCACCACCGAAAAAATGCTGAAATACTTTATCCGCAAGGCAGTGGGAAGGAATTTTTTCGGCCGCAGGCCCAAGATATGTGTCTGCGTACCTTCCGGGGTTACGGAGGTGGAAAAGAGAGCGGTGGAGGAAGCTACATATAATGCCGGCGCAAGAGAGGTTACCATCATTGAAGAACCTATAGCGGCTGCCATCGGGGCAGGTATTGATATAGTACGTCCCGTGGGAAATATGGTAGTTGACATCGGCGGCGGTACCACTGATATAGCGGTGATCTCCATGCGCGGGGCAGTAGTCAGTAAGTCGATCAAGGTTGCCGGCGATGATTTTGATGAAGCTATAATCCGTTATATCCGGAAGCGACATAACCTGCTTATCGGAGACCGTACGGCGGAGGAAGTAAAGATAAATGTAGGAACCTGCTATAAAAGACCGGAGAACATTTCCATGGATGTGCGCGGAAGAAATCTGGTGACGGGGCTTCCGCAGACGGTTCTTATCACATCCGATGAGACAGAAGAGGCTCTCCGGGAGACTACGGCGCAGATAGTGGAGGCTATCCATGGGGTTATGGAGCGTACTCCTCCCGAGCTTGCAGCGGATATAGCGGACAGAGGTATCGTCCTTACAGGAGGCGGAGCTTTGCTGCATGGCCTGGAGCAGCTTATAGAGGAGAAGACCGGTATCACTACGATAACGGCCGAGGATCCCCTTTCATGCGTGGCAGTGGGTACCGGAAAATATGTGGAATTCATCGATGATGAGAAGCTTTAGATAAAGCAGGATGGCAGAGTCAGATGATAAGGGAAGGGTATATCGAGAAGATCATTTACAGAAGTGATGAAACGGGATACACCGTATTCTCCGTCGAAACCACGGAGGGGGAAGAGACCTTTGTGGGAACCGTCGGACCGATCTCCGAAGGTATATATCTGACGGCAGAGGGGGAGTATGTCCATCACCCCCAGTATGACCTGCAGTTCAGGGTGGACAGCTATGAGGTAAGCGTCCCGGCGGATGTCGACGGGATAGAGAGGTATCTTGCTTCCGGCCTTATCAAGGGTATCGGTAAGGTTCTTGCAAAACGTATTGTAAAAAAGTTCAGGGAGGATACCCTGCGCATTATCGCCGAGGAACCGGAGAGACTTGCGGAGGTGAATGGCGTTTCTCTCAGGAAAGCAAGGACCATAGCAGAGAATTATCAGGAAAACAATGCGTATCAGGAGGCAGTGATACGCCTTTCAAAATATGGAATCAGTCCACAGCTTGCACTTAAGATCTATCAGGTTTACGGCAGGGATGTGGATGCAGTTATCAAGGAAAACCCATACCGGCTTGCTGAGGATATTCCCGGAGTCGGTTTCCGGCGGGCAGATGAGATCGCTGCGAAGACAGGTGTCTCTGTTGACAGTGTCTTCCGGCTGCAGTCTGCCCTGCTTTTTGTGCTGACACAGGCCGAGAACCTGGGGCACCTTTATCTCCCCGAAGAGGAGCTGGCAGGGAATACATACAGGCTTCTGCAGACTGAGGAGAACTGGGAGGACTTTCAGGAGAAGGTTCATGACCAGCTGGTATATCTTTCCATGGAACATAAGATATATCTCAAGAGATCCGATGATCTCCCGGAGATGCAGGGGTATCTTGCGGTGTATCCCTACCGGAATTATCTGAATGAGGCGGAATGTGCCAGAAAGCTTCTGGACCTGAGGCTTAATTTTGATACCCCGGAGGAGGAGCTTGATGAAGCCATTGCCACGGTGGAGGAGAGTCTTTCCATAAAGCTGGATCCGACCCAGAAGCAGGCCGTAAGATCGGCCATATGCTCAGGTGTTGCGGTCATCACCGGTGGCCCGGGAACAGGAAAGACAACGATTATCAGTGCGATAATAGGTTATTTTGAGAATAATGACATGAAGGTGGAGCTCGCTGCCCCCACGGGAAGGGCAGCCAAGAGGATCACGGAATCTACCGGAGTAGTAGCAAGGACTATCCACAGACTGCTGGAATTTACAGGTGAACCGGATCCGGAGACCAGGAGGAAAAGCTTCTTTGCGCGAAATGAGGAGAATCCCCTGGAATGTGACGCTGTCATAATAGATGAGGCATCCATGGTGGACGCACATCTGCTCCATTCCCTGCTGATGGCGCTGAGCTACGGCACACGCCTCATACTTGTGGGAGATATAGATCAGCTGCCCTCTGTAGGGGCAGGAAATGTGCTGCATGATATAATCGGGAGCGGATGCTTTCCCGTGACCACGCTGTCTACGATATTCCGTCAGTCGGAGGAAAGCCAGATCGTCGAAAATGCCCACAAGATAAAGAACGGTGAACATCTGGAGCTTCATAATAAGAGCAACGATTTCTTTTATATCCCGAGAAACGGCCCTGAAGCCGTGATATCCGAGATATGCGAGCTGATCACAAAGAATCTGCCCGGTTTTCTGGGCGTTCAGACTGAGGAGATACAGGTGCTTACGGCCATGAGAAAATACGAGCTGGGCGTAGAGTCCCTGAACCGCCGCCTTCAGCAGACCCTTAACCCGCCCGGAAGATCCAAGCAGGAAAGGATCCACGGGGATGTGATATTCCGTGAGGGCGATAAGGTGATGCAGGTTAAAAACAATTACAAACTTGAGTGGCAGATCCCTCCCTCGAAGGAGAATGATTTCATCAGAGAAGAAGGGGTAGGCGTATTCAACGGTGATATGGGGCACATCATTTCCATCAACTCCTTCGATGAGGTGATGGAGATACGTTTTGACGACGGAAGAGAGGCAGACTATCCCTTCTCCATGCTGGATGAGCTGGAACACGCTTTTGCCGTAACTATCCATAAATCACAGGGCAGCGAGTATCCTGCGGTGATAATACCTTTGTATCAGGGGACGGACAGGCTTCTTACAAGGAATCTCTTCTATACCGCAGTAACCAGGGCAAAGAATATGGTTGTATTGGTAGGCGACCTCAGGATGGTCAGCCGCATGATAGATAATGTAAGCGAACAGAACCGCTATACGGGGCTTGCAAACAGGCTGGAGGAGCTTTATGATATGGAACAGGAGTCTTGATCTTTTGTTTCCGCCGAGGTGCTCGGTCTGTGACAGGGTTATTTCCGTGGATGATAAGGGAATCTGCGGAAAATGCAGGAATATTCTTCCGTGGGTTGAAGAGCCGAGATGCTTCAGATGCGGGAAGACGGTGGAAAGTCCGGAAACCGAATATTGCGGAGACTGTATGAAGAGACGGCACAGCTTTGATAAAGGTTTTATGCTGCTGCGGTATGTTCCTCCGGTATCTGATGCCATGGCGGCTATGAAATATCATGGCAGGGCGGAATATGCGGCTTTTTACGGCAGACTTCTGGCGGAGACCTTTGGGAGAGAATGGAAGGAGCTGGGAGTCGGAGCTCTTGTACCGGTGCCGGTCCATAAGGAAAAGCTGAAGAAGAGGGGCTATAATCAGGCGGAGCTTCTGGCTGACGCGATGGCGGAAATACTGCGGCTGCCGATAGACAGGACCGTACTTATCCGGGGTGAGGAAACCCGTGCCCAGAAGAAGCTTTCCAGGGAGGAAAGATTCCTTAACCTGCGCACTGCATTTCAGCCGGGAAAAGACATTCCTGCGGATACGGTACTTCTGGTGGATGATATCTACACCACAGGGGCAACTGCGGATGCCTGTACGGAGGCCCTCCGGGAGGCAGGAGCAAAAAGAGTATTTATTACTGCGGTATGCTGTTAGGCATTTTGCATACCGGAGCATTATAAATAAATCGTAACTATTCAGCTTATAAAGTAACGGATGCATAGTTACAATGAATCTTAAGAAGGAGAGCGGCGGTCCCTTTGGGCTGCGCAAATTAGAAAATGAAAAAGAGAGTGTGTGTGATCTTCGGCGGACGTTCTTCCGAGCATGGGGTTTCCATTGTTTCTGCAGCTACGGTGGCAAGAGCTATCCCCGCGGATAAATATGACAGGGTTCTGATTGGCATAACAAAAAAAGGCGAATGGCTGCTGGCTCCGACCATCACATCCATGGAGGACGGCAGCTGGACAAAGAGTACCGTACACGCTGTGATATCACCGGAGACGGACAATACTCTGATCATTATGGAGGGAGACCATTTTGAGAAGCTGCATATAGATGTGGCATTTCCGGTGCTCCACGGGCTCTGGGGAGAGGACGGTACCATTCAGGGACTGTTTGAACTCGGTAATCTGCCTTATGTGGGCTGCGGATATCTCTCGGGTGCGGTTACCATGGATAAATTCTTCACTAAGGTCATAGTGAAAAATATCGGTATAGATCAGGCGGATTATGTGCCGGTGAGAAGCTACGAGCTTGAGAAGATGGATGAAGTGGTGGCAAGGGTGGAAAAGGCCTTCCCCTATCCTGTTTTTGTAAAACCTTCAAATGCGGGTTCATCCATGGGTATCAGCAAGGCTCATGACCGCGGCGAACTGATAGAAGGACTTAAACTGGCTGCGGAACATGATAAGAAGATACTTGTGGAAGAAGCCATCGTAGGCCGGGAACTGGAGTGCGCTGTTTTCGGACATGATGAGAACTGCTTTGCAACAGGCGTGGGAGAGATCCTTTCCGCAGGAGAGTTCTATGACTTTGATGCAAAATACCATAATGAGGAGTCAAAGACAGTGATAGATCCCGAGCTTCCCGAGGGTAAGCTTGAGGAGTTCAGGGAGAAGGCAATCGCCATATATAAAGCCTGTGACAGCTTTGGCTTTGCGAGAGTGGATTTCTTCCTTGAGGAAGGAACCAACAGGATAGTGTTCAATGAGATAAATGCTATCCCCGGCCACACACCCATCAGTATGTATCCCATGCTCATGGAGCATGCAGGACATCCGATGAAGGAATATGTGGAGGAGCTGATTAAAATGGCGGAGGAGCGGTAGATTTACCGGGCTTCATGCATAAAAAAGAAAACCGCAGAGTGCCTGTGCACAAAGCGGTTTTCTTTTTTTCATTATTTCAGGCTTCCCCGTCGCCTGTCCTGCGAACAGGCTTTACACGCTTCTTTTTCTTAAGAAGTATAATGCAGCCGGGTATGATCAGCATAAGCGACAGGCCTATCATAAGCGCAGCCTTTGGTACGGTTTCGATCCATGCCGCAGGGATGAGATATGCTGACAGATTGATGATGATATGAAGTACGATACCCGGAACAACACTGCCGGACTGCTTTCTGAGCATACCGAGCAGGATACCTATTACCGTGGCATACAGGAACTGGATCAGGTTTCCGTGGTATATACCGAATAGCACTGCCTGAATGAATATGGCCCATTTTTCGGGAACGGCCCGTGAAGCATATTGATAGGTCAGTCCCCTGAACATGATCTCCTCCGCGATCGGTGCGATAAAGCTTACGGAGATAAAGGTCTTGATATCTATACCGCTTCCGGCAAGTGACTGTATCAGTTCTTTATAGGCTTCAAATACAGTGGGAAAGCCTAAGGAGAAAACCGAAAGGATGCCCGAGACACACAGTTGAAGTGAGTAGCCGAGAAGGATCAGCAGCGGAAGACGCCTGGCCCAATACTTTACCGGCTCCCATTTGGCGGGGGCTTTTACGGTGACTGAGGCCTTTTTTCTTTTCTCTTTTTTTTCTTCCTCGGTGCGGGGTCTGCTGTGGCGCGACAGGATTTCTTCCTTTTCCTGCTTTTGCAGAAGATACCAGTACCAGACTCCGAAGAAGACCAGAAAAAGCAGATATTGTATAAGATGTATCCACCCTTCATCCGAGGCTGACAGCTCGACTGCGGGCGTACCGATCTTTTGATCGAACATACTCACGAAGATTCCCGCAAAATATGCGATCATTGAAAGTAAAAAAGATAAAAGAAGAGGGACTGCTGCAAGTAACAGCGACAGTCCCCTTCCTGAATTTTGTTCCTTGTTAGTCGACAATTTTCTTTGCCCTTTCCCGATCCCGCTTTTCCTTGGCCCTCTGTTCCTTCTCTTCGGCCTTGGTCTTGCGGTTTTCCATCTCAACAGCAAGCTGCTTCTGGTAATTTGCCTGGCGCTGGATCATCTTTTCACGCATGGTCTTCTTTCTCTTCTTACCCTTCTCATCCAGTTCTTCCTGCTGCTGCATCTTTCTGGTCTTTGAATGAAGGGTGCGGACTCCGACAAGATAGATACCGCTTATCATGGCTTTTACTTCGCCATGCTTAGGTACATCTTCATAGATTGCTTCATCACAGATCAGAGTCGTAACCTGAGGACCCACCTTGGCTTTTACAACGGGTACCTTGGCTCTCTGATAACGTTTTGGCAGCTGATCCATTACCGATTTCGGCAGCTTTGCTTCCTTGATCGGGAGGATCTTCTTATCAATGATAAACATGGAAGCGGGCTGTGCCGCTGCATTGACCTGTTCCTTCTGATCCATCTGTTTTTTCTGCATCTTGTTGCCGAGTATATACAGGACAACCATTATGATGACCAGTACCACAAGGACGATACCGATTATCCACCAAAAATTCATGGGGTTTTCCTCACTTTCTTTTTTGCATTCTGCTCAGCAAGCAGGTCTTTTTTATGAATGTCCAGCATACCCTGGATCCTGTCGGGAATGCTGTCATAGAATGCTTTTCGTTCATCTTTTGTCATCCGGCCCGGATATACGGGCTTGTCAAATTCAATTATGGCATGACGGCTTCTGATGAAATGGAAGCGGTTTTCTTCAAATATTTTACCGAAGTTGGTTGCTGCCATAAGTACAATGGGAGAATCCGACTTCTCCGCCATACGGTAACCGCCGGCCCTGAAGGGAAGCAGCTCTTCACCGTGGTTTCTGGTACCCTCCGGGTAAAGTCCCAGAGACAGGCCCTTGCCCATCCGTTCCGTGCCGTCGTTGATGGTCTTAAGACTCTCGCGGACATTTTCCCTGTCAAGGAAAATACTTCCCATATCCTCCATGTAAAGAGGAAGCAGTGGATATGACCTGAATTCTTTTTTTGCCACGAAGCCTATGGGCGTTTTGGACAGTGTCTGCATGATGATTATGTCAAAGTAGCTTCGATGATTGCCGACAAAAAGGGCTGCGGTATCGGGAATATTTTCGGCGCCGCGTACCTCAAGCCGTGTACCGGCCAAACGGATCAGTCCGCGGAAGAAAAACCGGATGACCTTTCTTGATTTTGCCCAGGATACCTCTGGCCTGGTCTTTGCTATATGTTTCCAGCGCCAATGGGCCGGAAGTGTAAAAATCATGGCCAGTGAGGTCCACAGTAAGGACAGGATCAGCCGTATCATAAAATCCCTCCCTTCGACATATACGTCTGCATTACTGAAACTTATCGTCCGAACATTTTAGCGGTTTCGAATAAACGGCTCGCAAGGTGAGGCGTCAGGTCAGACTGTTTATACCTCCAGGACCAGTTGCCGCTTGCAACTCCCGGGGTGTTGAAGCGTGCCCAGGAATCCAGTTCAAGCACATCCTGCATGGGGACTATAGCCATATTTGCCACTGATCCGAAGCATGCCCGGATCATGACCCAGCAGATATCGCTGGCGTCGGTGCTGTAGTATCGGCGGAGCTTGTCACGCGAAGCTTCGTAGGCGTTCTTATACCAGCCGAGAGTCGTATCATTGTCGTGTGTACCCGTATAGCAGATACAGTTACGTATATGATTGTGCGGCAGGAAAAGATTCTCATTGGGATTCTCAAAAGCAAACTGCAGGATCTTCATGCCGGGGAAACCGAATTTGTCACGCAGTTCGATGACTGAATGATCGATCTCTCCGAGATCCTCTGCAATGATGGGCATATGATAACCGAGAGTCGCTTCAAGCATAGTAAAGAAGTTCTCGCCGGGTGCGCTTATCCATTTTCCCTTGATCGCAGTCTCTTCACCGAAGGGAACCGCCCAATATTTATCAAAGCCGCGGAAATGGTCGATCCGCAGATAATCTGTCAGGGTCAGCTGATGCCTGATCCTTTTGAACCACCATTCATAACGTGTTTTGGTATGCTCGGGCCAGTTGTAAAGGGGATTGCCCCAAAGCTGGCCGGTGGCTGAGAAATAATCCGGCGGAACACCTGCGACCACTGTCGGGAAGCCCTTTGTATCCAGACAGAAAAGCTTCTTATGTACCCAGACATCAACCGAATCCCAGGCTACGAAGATGGGGATATCACCGATGATGGATATATCCTGCTCGTTGGCATATTTTTTCAGCTTCATCCATTCCGTGTAGAAAATGAACTGTATGAAATTATAATAGCCTATTTCCTTCTCAAGCTTTGCTTCCCATTCCTTACGCTGGGCTTTGGTGGGACTCTTGAGATCATCCTCCCAGAGATACCAGGGAGCACCCTCATGATAATCCTTCCCGGCCATGAAGAGGGAATAGTCCGCAAGCCAGTCATTTTCCCTGCAGAAGTTCTCGTATTCAGCCATCATCTCGCTGTTTTGGGAGAAATTATCCTTTATGTCTGGATCCATGAACCTGTCGTATGCCTGCCTCAGAAGCCTTGTCTTGAAAGCGATGGCATCGCCGTAGTCGATATTTTCCGGATTCCATACGGGCATATCCTGAAAATCGGAATCATACAGGAGTCCCAATTCCTTAAGATGATCGGGACTTATGATGTAGGGCTGTCCCGCAAAGGATGAAAAAGGCTGATAGGGCGAATCGCCGAAGCCTGTATGTCCGAGGGGGAGCACCTGCCATACTGTCATACCCGAACGCTTCATAAAGTCTATAAAATCATATGCACTCCTGCCGAGATCACCTATACCGTAGGGCCCCGGAAAGGATGTGGGATGGACCAGGATACCGGCATAACGCCTCGGCCCCTTTTCTGCTTCATTTGTAATATCCATTATACACCTCCAAAATCATACTGTGTGATTATACCGAAATGAACGACAAAAGACAAGAGATGTCTAAGCGAATCTTTCGTAAAGCTTACGGAAGAGCGGTATGGACTTCTCGATCTGTTCCGTAGGCACACAGTAGGAGATGCGGAAATGCCCCGGACATTCGAAGGAATCGCCGGGAACTGTGATAAGTCCCAGTTCTTTTGCGCCTGTCCAGCAGAATTCATTGGCATCACTGTTCGGCGTCCTAGGGAACATGTAGAAGGTACCGCCGGGACGTACGATGGAGTAGCCGATCTCCGTGAGGGCATTATAAAGGATAACGGCATTTTTCTCATAAATGCCGAGATCGCTGGTGTTGTACAGTTCTCCCTCGATTGCCCGCTGCATAAGGGATGAGGGACAGTTATGACCGGTGAAACGCGAGATCTGTCCGCACATGGGGACGATCAGGCCGGCGTCCTTTGCAGCCGGGTTTACTGCCAGGTAACCGATACGCTCTCCGGGAAGGGAGAGTGACTTACTGAAGGAATAGCAGCAAATGGAATTGTCATAAAATTTTGAGACAAAGGGTGAATCGGTTCCCTCGAAGACTATCTCCCTGTAAGGCTCATCGGTGATCAGGAAGATCTCATGACCGTATTCCTTCTGGCGGTCCTCCAGCAGCGCGGCAAGGCGCTTTACTGTCTCAGTGGTATATACGATCCCCGAAGGGTTGTTAGGGGAGTTGATGAGCACTGCGGCAACGTCGGGCGAAAGATACTCATCCAGCTTTTCAAAGTTGATCTGAAAGGATGAAGGGTCTGCGGGAACAACCTTCAGCTCCGCGCCGGTTCCCCTGACGTAGGGGACATACTCGGGAAAATAGGGAGCAAAGGTGATGACTGTATCGCCCGGCTTCGTGACTGCCCGGAGAGCGTGCGCAAGGGCACCGGCAGCTCCGGAAGTCGGAAAGATATGTTCGGGTAAGTACTGCATGCCGAATCTGCGGTTCAGTGATTCTGCGATGGCCTTCTTTGTGGAAGGAAGTCCCAAAGTGGGGCTGTAGCCGTGCAGAGACACCGGATCCTCATTTGCAAGAAGCTCCTGCATGGCATGGGTAACCGAATCGGGTGCGGGAACGGAGGGATTACCGATGGAAAAATTATAAACACTGTCGGGCCCCATCTCCGCAGCACGCTTTCGGCTGTAGTCAAAAAACTGTCGGATGACCGATTCCTTTCCGGTCATTTCCTTGTAAAAACTGTTGATCAATGATTTGTCCTCCGTATTTGTCCTGTGGTAAAATGCTCCGGGTTCTGATATAATGATGCCGGGGCCAAAAGGGCATATAAAGTTATTATAGTTTGTTTGGACATAAAAAACAAGGGAGATCATCAGAGTGAAGACCATTTTTTTTGATACGCATACCCATTACAACCATCCGGATTTTGATGCCGATCTTTCGGAGGTGAAGGGGCGTATCAGAAAGGCAGGGGTAAAATATGATGCGGTTATCGGGTATGACCCGGATTCCTCCCGGAAGGCCATAGAGCTTGCGGCTGAGGACGGCTCACATTTTGCCGTGGCAGGCATTCACCCGCTGCACGCGGAACCGGATATAGAAGAAGCAATGCGGAAGCTGGAGAGCCTCGCCTCCGGAAATGTTGCAGCCATAGGGGAAACAGGGCTTGATTATTTTAAAGACCGTCCGCGGCAGGTACCGGATAAAGCCCTTCAGCGGGAATTGTTCCGGGCACAGCTCAGGCTTTCGAAGAAACTGGAGCTTCCGGTGGTGATACACTCCCGTGATGCGGCGCAGGACACGGCGGAGATACTTAAGGATGAGGGGACCGGAGGACCGGGCGGGGTGATACATTGTTTTTCCTATAGTCCTGAGATGGCCGAGATCTTTACGCGTATGGGTTTCTACCTCGGGATAGGGGGCAAGGTGACTTACCCCGCTTCTAAAAGGCTCAGGGAAACGGTGCGGAGGATACCTCTTGAGATGCTTGTGCTGGAAACCGATGCGCCTTACCTTTCTCCCGAGGGAAGAAGAGGAGAGAGAAATGATTCGCTGTCACTGCCCCTTATCGCGGAGGCGGTGGCGGAGATCAAAGACATTTCGCCGGAAGAGGTGGCACGCGTTACTACCGAAAATGCATTTAGACTGTACAGAATACATAACTATTCACATACACCTGAATCCCGGGAGAGGATCTGACGATGCAGGATAAGGATAAACTCAGTAACCCCCAGGTTACGATACAGACGATAAAAAAATATGATTTCCGCTTTCAGAAGCGCTATGGCCAGAATTTTCTCATTGACCGGCATGTAATTAATAAGATACTGCTTGCGGCGGATATTTCGAAGGATGATACGGTGCTTGAGATCGGACCCGGCATAGGAACGCTGACACAGTATCTGGCTGAGGCGGCGGGAAGGGTTTTTGCTGTAGAGATCGACGAGAAACTGATCCCTGTACTTGGGGATACACTTAAGTCTTATGACAATGTGACCGTGGTGAATCAGGACATACTTAAGTGCGATATCCCGGCGCTTATCGGAGAAGGAAAGAGCTGCAAGATAGTCGCAAATCTGCCTTACTATATTACTACGCCTATCATTATGGGCCTTCTTGAGGGAAATGTCCCGGCTGAGTCCATAACGGTCATGATCCAGAAGGAAGTGGCAGAGCGCATGGATGCCGGCCCGGGATCCAAGATTTACGGAGCGCTGTCTCTTGCCGTGCAGTATTATGCGGAAACATATCTTGCCGCAAATGTTCCGCCCAACTGCTTTATGCCAAGGCCGGCGGTGGGCTCGGCGGTGATCAGGCTTACACGGAGGACGGAACCCCCGGTGAAAGTGAAGGATGACAGATTTATGTTCAGGATGATCCGCGCAGCATTTAATGAACGCCGGAAAACGCTGGTCAATGCCCTGAAAAATGATCCTGTTACCGCTGTTCCGAAGGAGAGGACCGAAAAGGCGCTGGAAGCAATGGGGCTCCCGTTAACCGTAAGAGGAGAAGCACTTTCACTCGGACAGTTTGCAGAACTTGCGGATAAAATTTCCTTGACGTAGACATCGCATTTCGTTATACTATTCTCACCGCGCAGCCGGGGAGATAGCGGTGCCCTGTACCTGCAATCCGCTACAGCAGGGGTGATGGTCAGCCCCGGATCGTATTCTTGTGAGGCTGCCCGGGATAAGCGGCGTTGATGTTTGGGTCTTACGCAACAGGATTTTGTGAACCGTGTCAGGTTGGGAACAAAGCAGCACTAAGCGAAACTACCTGTGTGCCGTGAGGCAGCCTGGACTGAGCTGGCTGTTTCGGTAACGCTCATGGTTGCCTTTCAAAGCTGACCGCGCGGTAATAGATATAAGCAGCCCCGATTTGTGGACGGGGCGCTTTTCATTTGCGCGATAATAAAAAAGTGGTGGCATTCATCCGTAAAACGTGATATGATACGTTAGATGGGGTATGTGACCTGTTATTTATGTTAACGGACACTTATCCGATACCTTATATTTCCGACGGCGGAGAAACGGCGGAAACATATGATTGCGAGGGGTTAGCGGTATATGAATTACGCAGAGGTAATTGAATATGTAAAGAAGAAGATCTCGGAGAATACACGAGCCAATCCGTATCCCTTCCGTAACAGGTATGAGCATACGATGCGGGTGTACAGATGGGCGATCCGTCTGCAGGCCAAGCTTGGGGGAGACCTCGATGTTATCGTGCTTTCCGCACTGCTCCATGATGTCGGCTGGGATGAAGAACGGCCGCATGAAGAGGTCAGCGCGGAGATGGCTGTGGAATATCTGGATTCCATCGGGATCGCGCCTGATACTATCCGGAAGGTTGGAGAGATCATTCTTATCCATGAGGATAAGGAGACGGATAAGGAGCTGTCACTGGAATGTAAGATAGTGATGGATGCGGATCTTCTTGATGAAGTGGGAGCTTTAGGAGTCATGTGGGACTGCATGGCGACCGCCCTTGAGGATGAAGCAAGCTACAAGCGTGCCTACTACAGGATCAAGGAGTTTTATCGTGTTAATAAGCCGAAGATCCGCAGGTGTAAGACCGATGCGGGACGTGCGGAATACACCAAGAGGATGCAGGCTATAGAGGCATTTATATATCAGCTGGAAAAGGAATTATTCTAGGAACTGAATCATTTCATTGAAAGGAAAAGAATTATGGCTAACAGGATTTTCAGGATCATTTTGGGTATCGTTCTGGTGATAGGAGCTGTTGTCGGAATCTATTTTGTATTACCGGGATCTATCAAGCACCCGCTTCAGGAAAAGCTGCAGAGCTTCCTTAAATCTGATCAGTTTGAGGCGATCACTTATCTTAAGGGTATCACGGTTCCAAATTCGGATATGAACTTTGGGGACATGATCGAGAATGCGGGTAAGCATGGTTCGTGGATCATAGAGGATTCCGATGTCGGAGAAGACGGAAAGTCAGGCCCCTATGAGATACATGCATATGTATATGATGTAGATCTTTCTCTTGCTCAGGAGAACGGACAGGATAACCGTAAGAATATGTCACAGGCAGCTGTCGATATCTGTTTTAACCTGAGGCGAACAGTGGGATCAGATCCTGAGTATGTAGTAAGCTCATATGCGATCTGGGTTGATGAAGCTCTTCAGAATGATTTCTACAAGAAGGAAGTTTTGGGAAGTTTGGTTGCTCATGCGAGAACAAATAAGTCGAATGCTGAGCTTCTTGAGGGCGCGACCACAGCAGAATAGAGGAATTCTTTATAAAGTAAACCCGAAGATTGTTTTCCGTTTGAGAAAACAGCCTTCGGGTTTTATTATGTTCGGGATGTGTCCATTAAGCGTTCCGGACTTTTATACAAGCGAATCGATAATTCCGGTTATGATGGTGATGGAATCCTGCTCCTTATTTTCGGACATTTTGGAGATATAGCGGTCTCTGTTATCCATAACCTCTTTTACCGCGGCAAGCAGGCTTTCTTTGGTGAGGTCCTCTTCCTCCAGCATCCTGCTGTATCCGCTCTTTTCAAAGGATCTGGCGTTCAGGATCTGGTCGCCGCGGCTCTGGGCTTTGGAAAGAGGGATGAGTATATTCGGCTTTTTAAGTGCGAGAAGCTCACAGATCGCATTTGCCCCCGCGCGGGAGATCACGAGCCTTGCCAGGGCAAGTATATCGGGAAGCTGTTCCTTGACATACTCAAACTGGGCATACCCCGGAGTTCCGTTCAGGGAAGGATCGGCCTTTCCCTGCCCGGCAAGATGTATCACATTATAATCCTTCAGAAGCTCCGGCAGGGCTTTCCATATGGCGGCGTTAACGGCTGCACTTCCCGTACTGCCGCCCATGACGAGTATTACAGGACGGTCGTCGGTGAAACCGGCAAAGCTGCGGCCTTTTTCGGGATCGCCGTTATACAGCTCCTGTCTGATGGGAGTGCCTGTAACGGTAGCTACGCCCTCCGGAAAATCTGCGGCCGTTTCGGGGAAATTACAGCATACTCTCGAAGCCTTGGGAAGAGCAAGCTTATTTGCAAGGCCGGGAGTCATGTCGGATTCATGTATGACTACCGGAATCTTCTTTTTATTAGCTGCGAAAACCACGGGAACACTCACAAATCCGCCTTTTGAGAAGACTACATCCGGCCTCAGCTTTTTGATAAGCTTTTTGGACTGCCGGAATCCTTTAAGTACTCTGAAAGGATCGGAAAAATTCTTCATACTGAAATATCTGCGAAGCTTTCCCGAGGATATGCCATAGTAGGGTATACCTTCAGCCTCGATCAGCTTTTTTTCGATCCCGTCATATGTACCTATATAATATATTTCGTAACCCATTTCCCTTAATCTGGGCAGCATGGCAATGTTGGGTGTAACATGTCCGGCAGTGCCGCCGCCGGTCAGAACGATCTTCTTGGCCATATCAAAAGAAATCCTCTCTTTCCCGCTGCCGCATGAGACATGCGGCTATGAATATAAAATCCCATGGCTATTTTAGCACAGGATATGAGAAAAAAAAAGTAAGTATGGATTGAAAGCACAGGTAAAATCTGATATTATTCTGTTTATGTATAAAAAAGATACCGAATCATTTGGAGGTAATAAAAATGTCACAGAAGATTGCATTTGATTTTTCAAACACAAAGTTCCTTGCATCGGATCAGGATGTGGAGAATATCAGGGAACGGGTTATCGCAGCAAAGAAAACACTGGTTGAGCATACGGGAGAAGGAAATGATTTCCTCGGCTGGATCGATCTTCCGGTTAACTATGATAAGGAAGAGTTTGCGCGTATCAAGAAAGCGGCAGCAAAGATCCAGAGTGATTCGGACGTACTGCTGGTGATCGGTATCGGCGGTTCATATCTCGGAGCACGTGCGGCTATCGAGGCACTTCGCCATTCATTCTACAACAATGTTGATAAGTCCATCAGAAAGACGCCTGAGATCTATTATTGCGGAAATAACATTTCAAGCACCTATATCAGCGATCTCTGTGATGTTATCGGCGACAGGGATTTCTCCGTAAATGTTATCTCCAAGTCCGGAACAACTACCGAGTGTTCCGTAGCTTTCCGTCTGTTCAAGCATATGCTTGAAAAGAAGTACGGAAAGGCAGAGGCCGCAAAGCGTATCTATGCTACAACGGATAAGGCACGCGGGGCATTGAAGACGCTTTCCGATTCCGAGGGTTATGAGACCTTCGTGGTACCGGATGATGTAGGAGGACGTTTCTCTGTTCTTACCGCTGTAGGCCTTCTTCCGATCGCTGCATCCGGAGCGGATCTTGACAAGCTGATGGAGGGTGCCGCAAACGGACGGGCTTATTGCCTTGAGAATGATTTCGACAACAATGATGCCATGAAATATGCCGCTGTCCGCAATGTTCTTCATGAAAAAGGACTTGGAATGGAGATCCTCGGCAACTTCGAACCGGCTCTGCACTATGTTACAGAGTGGTGGAAGCAGCTTTACGGTGAGAGCGAAGGAAAAGACGGAAAGGGTATCTTCCCCGCAGGCGTTGATTTCACGACTGACCTTCACTCACTGGGACAGTTTATTCAGGAAGGAACAAAGAATCATTTTGAGACCTTCATCAATGTTCTTAATCCCAGGAAGACAGTCACCATGGAACTTGAGGAGACCGATTTGGACGGACTGAACTATCTTGCAGGGAAGACAGTCGATTTCATCAATAAATGTGCCATGAACGGAACCATCCTTGCACATGTGGACGGAGGAGTTCCGAATATCAGGATAGATATGGAAGCCATTGACGAGCTTTCACTCGGAGAGCTGTTCTATATCTTTGAGTTTGCATGCGGCGTGAGCGGCTACGTACTTGGGGTTAACCCCTTCAACCAGCCGGGTGTTGAGAGCTACAAGAAGAACATGTTCGCACTTCTCGGCCGTCCCGGTTACGAGGAGAAGACTGCAGAGCTTAAGGCTCGTCTTGAAAAATAGGCAGACAGGGTATCCGTATAAGATACATTAAATTCATATGGGAGAGGCGGGGATGATATACCTGCCTCTCCCCTTTGCTCAGGTGAAACGGAGAAACGATTGGAAGAAAGAATTACACTTATAGCACCCTGCCACTTCGGACTTGAAGCGGTACTGAAAAAAGAGATAACCGAACTTGGTTATGATATAGAGAGCGTGGAGGACGGTCGTGTGGTATACTCCGGTGATCTTTTGGCAATCCCCCGCAGCAATATCCATATCCGTACGGCAGAGAGGATACTGCTCGGCTGCGGTGAATTTACGGCCGCAACCTTTGATGAACTGTTTGAGGCCGTGAAAGCTGTCCCCTGGGAAAGATATATTCCGAGAAACGGGAAATTCTGGGTGACGAAGGCCACGACAAACCGGAGTGCACTCTTCAGTGCATCGGCGATACAGTCCATTGTCAAGAAAGCCATGGTGGACAGACTCAGGAAGACCTACCACGTAGAGACCTTCCCGGAGGACGGAGAAGAGTACCCTGTAAGAGTATTTATCATGAAGGACAGGGTTACGCTCGGCCTGGATACCTCAGGCGTATCACTGCATAAGCGCGGGTACAGGAAACTGGTGGGTAAAGCACCCATTTCCGAGACGCTTGCCGCGGCGCTGCTCATGCTTACGCCATGGAAGAGTGACAGGATACTTGTGGATCCCTTCTGCGGAAGCGGAACCTTCCCCATAGAGGCGGCTATGATAGGAGCGGGAATAGCTCCCGGAGTGAACAGAAGCTTTACTGCGGAGAAGTGGAGAAAGCTGCTGTCTGAAGAAGACTGGAATGGGGTACGCACGGAGGCCAGAGAGCTTGAAAAGAGGGATATCACCATGCAGCTCCAGGGCTATGACATAGATGGTGAAATGGTCAGGTGCGCCAGGGAGAACGCCAAAGCAGCGGGCGTGGAGAAATATATACATTTTCAGGAACGTGATGTGGCAGCGTTAAGACACCCGAAGCCCTATGGTTTTCTGGTGACCAATCCGCCCTACGGTGAAAGACTTTCCGAAAGGGAGGAGCTGATGAAGCTGTACCGGACTATAGGTGAGGTGTATGAAAGGCTGGACAAATGGTCTATGTTCCTTATCACATCATTTGATGAAGCCGAGAAATACATCGGCCGTAAGGCAGACAAAAACCGGAAGATTTATAATGGTATGATAAGATCCTATTTTTACCAGTATATGGGACCGAAGCCGCCGCGCAGGTTCTGAGGGGATGTGGGGGGATACACATCATTTTTGTTATTGAAACGGATCATAAATCATGAAAAAATGGATCATCATTTTGATCCTTGCGGTGATAACGGTAAGTCTGGTTTTCTTTTTTGCAGACCGGCCGCAGGGAAAGATCGCGAAGACGGAACGTTTTCAGGACAGTGTTGAGGAGTTCAGGTCAAGAACCGTTGAAGATGCAAGGGATGGCGGTATTGATGTACTTCTGAATGGTCAGAGCCTTAAGAATTTCAGCTATGACATAAGGATGGATGACGCGATGAAGCTCCTTTGTCCGGAACGTTTTCTGGAGGATATCCTGGGATGTTCGGTACTCAGGTATCCGAACGGTGATGCCCGGATAGAGAGGGGTCATACGGAGATACTGCTCTATGGAGAAAGCAGCAAAGGCAGGATAGACGGCCAGAATGCGGAATTCTCCACGGCATATTATTATGATAATGCAAGAGGCTGTCTGTATCTTCCTATGGAGGATATCCTTTCGGCTATGGGCTATCAGGCGAAGTTTTCGTATGTAGATAAAAGAGTTGAGGTTCAGGAGCTGGTCGCTTCCGTTCCCCTTCCCGAAAGCTATGATATGCGTGAGAAGGGAAGAGTCACACCGGTACGGGACCAGGGGCAGTTCGGAACCTGCTGGGCCTTCGCGTCCCTGGGGGCTCTGGAGACGACGCTGATGCCTTATGAAAAGGATATATATTCCACCGATCATATGGCTATGAACAACAGCTACAAGCTTGCGCTTACAAAGGGCGGAGAGCACACGATGAGTATCGCATATCTTGCGGCATGGCAGGGCCCGGTATATGAGGAGGACGATCCCTACGGCGACGGTGAGACCGACAGCAGCCTCGCAGCCGTAAAGCATCTTGAGGAAGCTATAGTTATAGGAGAGAGAGATGATGAGATACTTAAGAGCGCCATTTACAGATACGGCGGGGTTGAGACATCACTGTATCTGGAAATGGAATATCTGAGCCATGAATCTCCGTATTATAACGAGGATACATCGTCTTATTATTATAACGGTGACCATACTTCAAATCATGATGTGGTAGTGGTTGGCTGGGATGATAACTATCCTAAGGAAAAATTCTCCATAGAACCCGCGGTAAACGGGGCGTATATCTGTAAAAACAGCTGGGGGGAGGAGTTCGGCGATAAAGGTTATTTCTATGTGTCCTACGCTGATGTCAATTTATGCAGTCAGTCCATAGTATATACCAGACTCGGGGAACCTGATAATTTTGACCATATTTATCAGTCGGATCTGCTCGGCTGGGTAGGACAGCTTGGATTCAGCCGCTCCGACGCTTTTTTTGCAAACTGTTATACTGCAGAACGCGATGAGAGTCTTGCAGGCATATCATTTTATGCCACCGGTCCGGAGACGACCTTTTCCGTATATTACGCAAAAGATGCCTCCTCTCCCGAAGACCTGAACGACCGGGAACTGCTGGTTTCGGGAGAAACAAGATATGCCGGATATTATACAGTGCACATACCGGATCCTCCGGAGCTTACGAAGGGTCAGAAATATGCCGTCGTAATGGAGGTGAACACCAAGGGCTCCAGACGTCCCATAGCTGTGGAATATGCAGCGGACGAACGCTCGGAGCTGGCGGATATCTCCGATGGAGAAGGCTATGTAAGTCTTTACGGTAAGGTATGGAACAGGACAGAGGAAAAGGAAAAATGTAACATTTGCCTGAAGGTATTTACTAATGACAGATAGACAGGTAGAAAGGATGCGGCCATGAAACTTATCTTTGCAACAGGAAATGAAAATAAGATGAGGGAGATAAGACAGATCTTCGGAAGCTTTGGATATGAGATATTGTCCATGAAGGAAGCGGGGATCTCAATAAATATAGTTGAGGACGGAACTTCATTTCAGGAAAATGCACTGATCAAGGCCCGGGCGGTTCATGAGGCATCCGGGACGCTGGTGCTTGCGGATGATTCCGGACTTGAGATCGACGCTCTGGGTAAGGAACCCGGCATCTATTCCGCGCGTTATATGGGCGAGGATACATCCTATGACATAAAGAATGCCAATCTTATCGAAAGGGTTAAGGATGTGCCGGAGGAACGGAGAGGTGCACGCTTCATTTGTGCGGTTGCCGCAGTTCTGCCGGATGGAAGAAGTCTGGTGCAGACAGGAGTTATGGAGGGACGTGTGGCCTATGCGCCGGCAGGAGAGAACGGCTTCGGATATGATCCCATTTTCTTTCTTCCGCAGTATGGAAAGACTTCGGCTGAGATATCCCCGGAACAGAAGAATGCCATCAGTCATAGAGGACAGGCACTGCGTATGATGAAAACCGCGCTGGAGGCTATGCTATGAATCCCAAAAAGATCCTGGTGATGAGTGATTCTCACGGGTCGGTAACATATGCGCTGAAGGCTTTGGAGAAAGAAAAGCCCATAGATCTTCTGGTGCATCTGGGAGATGTCCAGGGAAATGATCAGAAGCTTCAGCAGGAGGCAGGCTGCCCCTGTTATTTTGTGCGGGGCAACTGTGATTATGATGACAACCTGCCGACCTTTACAGTATTTCAGATCGGTACCCACAAGGTATTTGCTGCCCATGGACACAGATATCATGTGGATTACGGAACCGAATATCTGGAACAGTCAGCGTTACAGTACGGCTGCGACATAGTCATGTACGGTCACACCCATGTACCGGACCTGAGGGAGAAGGAGAGGATAACCGTACTCAATCCGGGCAGTATCACACACCCGCGTCAGACCGATCCGGCAAGAACTTATGTGATAATGACACATGATACCCGGACAGGCAGGATCGATTATGAACTGAAGAAAATATGAGCCATTATGATGATAAAGGACAGTGGGGAATACAGGATCATCCCCTTTTTAAACTGAACCTGAATCCGCGTTTAGATATTGCAGGAAGGTACAAATGAAAAAAGGCGACATTATTGAAGGAACGATAGAGAATTACAGCTTCCCCAACAAGGGAAGCTTTCTTTTAGATGACAGGAAGATCGTTGTAAAGGGGGCGCTGCCGGGAACGTCGGCGCGTATAAGGATCATAAAAAAGAAAAGCGGATATGCGGAGGGTATAATCCAGAATACGCTGAAGGCTTCTCCTCTGGAAACAAAGAAACCGGTATGCCCGCATTTCTATGAATGCGGCGGATGTTCATATCAGAATGTTGCATACAATAACCAGCTGAGACTTAAGGAACAGATGGTTAAGGACCTGCTGTCGGCAGTGGTCGAAGACCTGCCGTGGGAGGGGATAGAGCCGTCGCCGGTACCTCTGCAGTACAGGAATAAGATGGAATTCTCCTTCGGAGATGCCGAAAAGGACGGCCCTCTTACCCTTGGCCTGCACAGGCAGGGTTCCTCCTATGACATTCTTGAAGTAAAGGAATGTGCCATAGTACGGCCTGCGTGGAATGAAATATTGAAGTTTACCCAGAAATTCTTCAGGGAGCATAAGGTGAGTTTTTATCATAAGATGCAGCATTACGGGATACTTCGCCATCTCGTGATCCGCCAGTCATTTGCGGATGGGGGTATACTTGTCAATCTTGTAACTACTACCAGACATGAACTTCCTCCGGCGGGAACGGTAACGGAAGAACTTGAAAAAGCCGGGCTCAGAAATGAGGTCATTGAGGAGCTTCATCTTCCGGAGTATGTTGCCGGGCTTCTGAAACTTGAAAATTCGGGATGTTTTGATACCCTTACCAGCCACAGCCATCTGTCGGGGGTGCTGTATACCGAAAATGATTCCTACGCCGATGCTGTAGTCTGTGATTCACTGACAAAGCTTTACGGTGATGACTATCTGATCGAGGAATTACTGGGACTTAAGTTCAGGATCTCCCCGTTTTCTTTTTTTCAGACCAATACAAGGGGCTGTGAGGTATTATACAAAAAGGTCCGGGAATTCGTGCTTTCCGCATGCCCGGAAGGAAAGGCGGGAGTGATCTATGACCTGTACTGCGGTACAGGTACCATAGCTCAGATACTGTCTTCCGTTGCGGATAAGGTTTACGGTATAGAGATAGTTGAAGAGGCTGTGGATGCAGCCCGTGAAAATGCAAAGCTCAATCATCTGAAGAACTGCGAATTCCTTGCGGGGGATGTGCTGAAAATGCTGGATGATATACCGGAGAAACCTGACTTTATAGTGCTGGATCCGCCAAGGGACGGCTGCACGCCCAAGGCACTGGACAGGATATTATCATACGGAGTGGAAAATATAGTATATGTAAGCTGCAAGCCCACATCACTTGCAAGAGATCTGGTCATCATGCAGCAGCGAGGCTACAGAGTCATCAGGGCAGCCGCAACAGATGAATATCCGCAGACGATACATGTTGAAAGTATTGCGCTTTTACAGCGAATGAGCAACACCCGATCGAAAGAAATTACGCTTGATGTTGATATGGAGGATTATCATAGGATCAAGAGTGAAGGGAGATAGTTTTATGGCAGAGAGTCAAAACATTGAATATAAAGAATCCTGGAGGGATGATTATCTGAAATGGCTTTGCGGTTTTGCCAATGCTCAGGGCGGCACCATTTATATTGGCATTGATGATGCCGGTAATGTTGTCGGTGGAAAGAGATACGGACATTGGGAAGTAAGGTGAGGGATCATGACGCAGGCGGCAAAAGAAATAAAACGGAGTGGCAAAGGGAGATAAGATTTATGATCTGTGTATGACCGGGCTGCTGAAGGAGAAATTTGATGGAAATCATTGATTTTTATGCCAGTGATAATAAAGATCACTGGCTTGCTGAAATAGAAAAGAGCGACTGGGGCGCAGGAAAATATCTGTATGAGCTGCTTCGAGATCAGAAATTGAGGGAGCTATGCGGTGAAAAAACCAAGGTGCTCCTTCTTATTGATGGCGACAATTTGCTTTCCTTTTGTACGTACGCTGAACAGGATGATGTGCGGGAGCCGTCACTGACACCTTGGGTCGGTTTTGTGTATACTTTTCCGGAGTATAGAGGAAAACGACGTGTTGGGAAGCTGCTGGAATATGCTTATATGCTTGCAAAGAAAGACGGACATAAGCATATCTACATCTCCACGGGCGAAACAGGGCTCTATGAGAAGTACGGATATCAATTTTGGAAAATCATGAAGGATGCCTACGGAGAAGATAGTCGTGTGTACAAAACGGATATTGTCTCAGTGGATTACAGTGATGTACTTGGAACCACAGTGAGCGGAACGATTGACAGGCCGCTGGGAACTGCACATCCAAGACATCCGGAGATGATATATCCCATCAATTATGGATATGTTGACGGTGTATTTGCCGGGGACAACGCTGAACAGGATGTGTATGTATTTGGGACGGATCAGCCACTGGAAACATATACCGGCAAGGTCATTGCGGTATATCACCGCCTGAATGATAACGAAGATAAGTGGATTGTAAGCTTAAACGGAGAAACGATTCAGACAGAGGATATTCTGGAGGCCATCAGTTTTCAGGAACAGTATTTTATGGGAGAGTTATATCAGGAGCATTCTTCTTGATTGACGAGCCGAGAGTAGAGGAGTAACAAACCTCCGGATCACCTTAAAGATGATCCGGAGGTATTTATGTAAGATTTACTTGTTGGTTCTTATGTTGAACCAAATCTTGCGTCAGAGCGCGTGATTTGGTTCAATGACATGGAGGAGTATATTTAACGTTACATAGCAGTTATCTCGAATCGAGACAACTGCTTTTTGTTTTGTTTTCAAAAAAGATAAATATTGAAAGTTTTGAAAGTGGATGATATTATAATTTCAAAAGTGAAAAGAAATTAAAGTTTTGAAAGCGGGACTCATATGAAGATTATTGAAAGAAAAGATTATTTGGATAGACTCATTCGATTAAAGGATACTCCTGATATAAAGATAATAACAGGGTTGAGACGTTCTGGAAAGTCTGAGTTGGTGCGAGCATATATGGAATGGATACGCACAAACGAAGATACAAATATAATATATGTTGATTTTGCAGATTTAAAATTCGATGATTTAAAAACATATAAGGAACTCTATAATTTCTGCGAAGGACAATACATTGATGGTAAAACAAATGTCATTATTGTAGATGAAGTTCAAATGTGTGAAAAATTTGAGCTTGCTATCAATAGTTTATATAACCGCCGAAAATACGATATCTATATTACAGGTTCCAATGCATTTTTGTTAAGTTCAGATTTATCGACGTTATTTACTGGGAGATTTATAGAAATTCCAGTTTACCCATTTAGTCTTGCTGAATATTGTGAGTACTATGGATATGATTCTAATACAGCAAATGTATTGGATTCATATGTTATGAATGGCGGTTTGGCAGGAGCATACGTATACAGTGAAAAAGAGGATCAGGCATCATATATAAAAGATGTTTACACTACAATTATAAAACGTGATCTTGTAGACAAGTATGGTATTAAAGAAGAGGCACTTTTGGATTCTTTAACAGATTATATGATGGACAATATTTCCAATCTGACATCTGCCAGCAAGATTAGTAATGTTTTTAAGCAAAATAAAGTTGAGACGAATCATATAACAATAGGAAAATATATTAAATATCTCTGCAGCGCATTTATGTTCTATAAAGTAAAGCGATACGACATTCGTGGAAAAAAGTATTTAGAAACATCAGATAAATACTATCTTAGTGATTTAGGATTTAGATATGCAATGCTTGGAACAAGAAATATGGATTATGGTCGAGCATATGAAAATATAGTTGCATTAGAATTACTCAGGAGGGGTTACGAGATTTATGTTGGCAAGTTGTATCAGAAGGAGATAGATTTTGTAGTTATGAAACAAAATGAGAAGCTGTATATCCAAGTATCAGATAATATTTCTGATTCAGATACATTGGAAAGAGAGTTGTCTCCACTAAAAGCGATAAAAGATGCATATCCTAAGATTTTGATAGCGAATACAAAGCATGATGACTATGACATTGAAGGAATAAAAGTACTGGATTTAACTAATTGGTTAATGAGATAAATCGGCAGTTTGTAAGGCTCTTCTAAAAGAGCGTGTCTACCCCGAAACGCTCTTTTTATATGGTGCGCCTGGCGGCGCACGTTTCTAACGGGTGAAAGACCCGAATCCGCCCGGTAGTGGGAAGGATATATGGATTTAGGATTGAATATGAAGAAACAGTGAAGTAAAAAACAAGAAAGGCTTCACGCGCAGAGCACGTGATTTGGTTCAAATCATGTATAACGAATTTTTAGAAAAAACGGAATATGTGGATTATGATGATCCGGCTGTTAAAAGCATGGCGGAGAGACTAAAGGCTGATTCGACGGATGAAGTATCGCTTATCAGGAATACCTATTATTTTGTAAGAGATGAGATAAAGCATTCCTGGGATGCTCAGGACATACGAGTTACGGTTTCCGCAAGTGATACGCTCCGGGAAGGTGTGGGAATCTGCTGGGCAAAGGCAAATCTGCTTGCAGCACTCCTGCGCGCAAACGGTATTCCGGCAGGCTTTTCCTATCAGCGTCTGACCCTCGGGGATACGCCCGATACAGGGTATTGCATTCACGCAATGAATACGGTTTATGTGAGCAGCCTTGATAAGTGGATCAGACTTGATGCAAGAGGCAATAAGGAAGGTGTGAGTGCCGGGTTTTCAACGGATGAAGAGAAGTTTGCTTTTGAAATAAAGAGTGAAGGCGAAACAGATTATCATGACAATCATTCCTATCCGGATTATGGGTTGATGACAGTTTTGGAAGAAAGCAAGGATGCAATAGACATGTATCTGCATCATCTGCCGGATCAGTTAACTTACAGCGCGACATATAAGATTGCCACACCTGATGACATGGAACTGATGATGAGCAGTCGCCTTGAAATGCTTAAGGTGGTAAATGATCTGGATTATAAATATGAGTATAGTGATGAGATAGTGAGGAGCAGCCTGGAGTATTTTCAAAAGGGGGATCACACAACGGTTCTTGTCATGGACGGAAAAAGAGTTATAGGCTGTGCATCGATCTGCTACATGTACATTATGCCGACTTTCGATCATCCCACGGGAAAGCGGGCTCACCTCATGAATGTATATACGATGAAAGAATGGCAGAGACAGGGCATCGCGAGGAAAATGGTATCGATGCTGATAGACGAAGCCTGGAAAAGAGGAGCTACGGAAATCAGTCTGGATGCAACCGAGGAAGGACGTCCTCTATATAAAAGACTTGGTTTTACCGAGTCAACGGAAGGAATGGTTCTTACAAGAATTGATAAATAATGTGGAATAAAGCATGTGGAATAAAACCTGTTCATCAATACAGGACAAGGAACACAGGAGATCATTTCAGTACTGAGAATTCGGAGAAGAAGGCGGAGGCAGTATGATAAAGAAACGAGTGGGCCTGGCAGTGGATATTTTAATGTATGCACTTCTGCTGGCACAGATGCTTTATATTTTCATTGGAAATACGGTACATGAGATCCTGGGTATCTCATTCTTCGTGTGTTTTGTTATCCATCTTGTGATCAAGGGCTGGTGGTTCCGCACACTTTTTTTGAAGGGAAAGAACGCTTCGCGCCGTTTTTTTGATGTGATCACGTGTCTTCTCATGCTGTCGATACTGATGCTTATGCTCAGCAGTATGGGAGTGTCAAGACTGATATTCCCCTGGTTTCATGCCCTTGGAAGTGCGGCGCTGCACCGGTATCTGGCAACGGCGGTTCTGACGCTGGGCGTACTTCATGGAGGAATGAATGGAATCCGGAAAGCTAAAAAGAAACGTCTTGCAAGCGTGCTGGTGAGCCTGGGCTGTATTCTGTCGATGGTGCTGGGGCTGTTCGCTGTGCCGTACATGAACCGCCATTTAAGAAAAGTTGAGATCTCCTATGCTGAGAAGGTACAGGGAGAGAAGGTAGAATGGAAGGGGAAGAAGCCGCTGGTGGTTTATTTCACGCGGCTTGGAAATACGGATTTTGAACCCGATGTGGATGCGGTGTCCGGAGCTTCATTACTCAGGGCGGACGGTGAACTTATGGGCAGTGATCAGCTTCTGGCGGATATGGTCTGTGATATTCTGGATTGTGGATCCGAGGCCATTACAGTGACGGGAAAGAAATATCCTTCTTCATATAATTCAACGATATCCGTGGCGGGAGATGAGCTTAAAGCAAAGGCGCGCCCGGCTATCCAACCCATTGATGTTAAGGAATATGATTCGCTGATACTGATATATCCTCTGTGGTGGGGTTCTATCCCCATGCCGGTGGCATCCTTCCTGGAGCAGAGTGATCTGCAGGGGAAGACCATCTATCTTATCGCAACGCAGGGAAGTTCAGGTTACGGAAGTACCGTGTCGGAGATCCGGGAACTGAGTCCGGGAGCAACGGTGATCGAAGGGACCAGCATTTACTGTGAGGATATAGCGGATGCCAGAACCGAGCTCCTGGAGCTTATCCGGAGCTGGAACTGACGAAGCTCCGGATTTATAGCGGAAATGCAGCCTTTTTACTCAAAACCGAAGGGCTTCATATAGGCTCTGTAGCCCTCACACCAGGTATTCCAGCCTTCCGGAAGCCACCTGCCGAAACGTTCAAAGACATCCTCCGAGGATGCTTCCTTCAGCACGTTGATTATCATATCATTATTGTCATATTCAAAGCTGTACTTTCCGGCGGTATCCGTCAGTTTCTTTACTATATCCGTGCCATAGGTTTCCGAGAGAAAGTACAGTAATCTGATACCATAGGCATACTCCGGCTGTGCGGAGGACCGCTCGGCAACATTGATCTCTCTGAACATTTTCTCCGGATCCTGCTTTATGCCCGATGCATCGTAATTTGGTATACTGCCGTTGATATCATAAAACTGGATCAGATCCCAGTTGGCGATATTATGCTTCCTGCAAAGCTGATCCTGCGCGTAAATAGCTATCCCTTCCTCAATGATATCTCCGAGATTTGAGCTTTGACGCAGGCGGAGGACATGTGCCATTTCATGATATACGGTTTTCAGGCCGTTGGTTTCTTCCTCAAAATCTTCATCAAAAAGGAGGATAGTATTCAGGTCCGACCATTCTACGGCACCGTCATCCTCATAATGCAGGATCATGATATTCAGCTTTTTGGAATCAGCATTCAGACCGTTAAAGTCAGAACCGAATTCCTCTAAAACCCAGAGATATTCGGGATTTGAATCAAGGTATGCAGTGTCATTATAGCTGAGACCGAGAAGTTCTTCCTCTTCACTCATGATCTGTTCGATCTGCACAGCGAGATCTCCGTGGATCTTCGTTCCCTTCCCAAAATAAAGTATATAACGATCACCTTCATAGTAAGAGGTTTCCTTTACATCGGTAACATCCTTATGATCTCCGCTGAGCGAAATCAAAGGCTCATTGGGAACGATTCTTTGCTCTTCCGTGACAGGTTCTGTGGGTTCCTCCGTGACGGTGGCACCCTCTGTTGTCCCTGTCTCCTCAGAAACAGTTGCGGCTTCAGTGGTTATGATCTCTGCTTTTTGTCCCGTCACAGCTTCAGAGTCTGCTATGTGGGTATCTTTTTCCGCAGAGCCGCAGGCCGCAGTGAATGAGAGCATCAGCGTAAGAGCAAGCGTAACAGTTTTCTTTCCAAAATCCTTCTTCATTTATCTTATCCCCGATATTACATAATAGTGAAAACACGGTTCATATGATAGCATAAAAAAGAAATGAACGGGTATTTTTTTCTTCTCAAAAAACCGGAAGCGAAATATGTACAGCTGACTCTTCAAAAAACCGGATCAATATATTAAAATGGTAGTATCAGTGAAAAAAATCTGCCATTTTGTGGATTCGGCAGGAAGCTGCTGCAGGATGGGAGCGGAGGATGATCTATGGCGCGTGGTAATAATCAGAAAATGAAAATGTTTTATCTGGTGAAGATCCTGAGGGAAGAAACGGATGATCAGCATTACCTGACCATGCCGGATATCATTTCAAAGCTGAATGAATATGGAGTGGAAGCAAACCGGAAGAGCATTTACACGGATATAGAGGAGCTGAATCAGTACGGGATTGAGATCATTAAAGAACGTGTAGGTCCGATGACCTATTACCATGCAGGTGCGCGTGAATTCGAGGTTGCGGAGCTGAAGTTCCTGGTGGATGCGATCCAGTCCTCCAAGTTCATTACTGCCCGGAAAACCAGAGAGCTGATCCGTAAGCTTGAGACGCTTACAAGCCGGTACGAGGCGAAACATCTGGCACGCCAGGTATTTGTCGCCGGCCGTATCAAGAATATGGATGAGAGTATATATTACGCCATAGATACCGTGCATACCGCTTTGAACGAAGGAAAGATGCTGCAGTTCCGGTATTTTCACTGGAATATTGACAAAAAGAAGGAATACCGCCATGACGGGAAGCCCTATCGGATAAGCCCCTGGGGACTCTGCTGGGACGATGAGAATTACTATATGATCGGTTTTGATGAGGCGGCCGGAAAGATCAAATATTACCGTGTGGATAAGATGACGGACCTGCAGATCCTGGACGAGACACGTAAAGGTCAGGATGCCTTCAGGCAGCGTGACAAAAGCCTTTATACGAAGAAGAGGTTCCGAATGTTTGACGGCGTTGAGCAGACAGTTACCCTGAAATGCAAAAACAGTTTGTCAAATGTCATTGTGGATCAGTTCGGGAAGGATGTACACATGGTACCGGTTGATGCGGAGCATTTCACTGTAAATGTGGATGTGGCCGTGAGCAACCAGTTTTACGGCTGGGTGATCGCACTTGGAGGTGACGCGGTGATCGTAAAGCCTGGGAAAATTAAGGAAGAAATGGAAACGCTGCTGAGAAACTATCTGGAAAAAGGACTTCTATGACCGTTAAACGGGTTTCAGTAGTTCCAAAATAATGCAAATGATAATTGAGGCCTTTGATTACACCGGCTTTAATATAAAACGTGAGATGTGGGATTCATATGACAAGATGAATGAGATGATTATTCAGCAATTGTAGAGAAGGAAAGAGAGGTATTTATTATGGGATTTTGGGATAAGGATGTAAATGGATCATTTGATGAGTTATTTGATTTCGACAGAGACGGCAAGCTTGATATAACCGAACAGGGCCTGCAGTATAGTTTCCTGGAGAGGGAGTATAGAAGAGAAAGAAGAGATAGCACTGATGATCTTGAACTGGATGATCTGGATGATTCGGATGAAGATGAAATAAGCGATGAATATGAAGACGAATGGGATGACACTGACGATGATGAATATGACGATGAATGGGATGACACTGACGATGATGAATATGACGATGAATGGGATGACACTGAAGATGATGAGTATGATGATGACCTTGATGATGGTTTTGACGATGACTTTTGAAGAAGTAGAATAACTGACTTAAAGAAGCAGAATAACTGACTTAAAGAAGCAGAATAACTGACTGACGGCATGAATGTATACCCGGTACCGGACATAAAAATCCGGCAGGGGGGAAACTGAGTTCCCTCCTGCCGGTTTTTAGATCATTATCCATCGATTGAGGCTGTCATCCCTCGATTTAAATCGTTATCCTTCGATTGCTATGTATTTCTTTTCGGGGATCTTTTCCGGCTCGGCCTTCGGAATGGACAGCTTCAGGACACCGTCCTCAAATTTAGCCTTGATATCATCATGTGTTATGGTATCGCCGACATAGAAGCTTCTCTGCATGGAGCCTGCATAACGTTCCTGACGGATAAGCTTACCTTTCTTATTCTTTTCCTCCTTGTCGAGTCCCTTGGCGGCGCTTACGGAAAGGTAACCATTCTCCAGTGAAAGCTTGATCTCATCCTTCTTGAAACCGGGGAGATCGATATCAAGCTCATACTTGTCATCATGCTCATGCACATCTGTCTTCATGACCTGCGCGGCTCTCTTCCCGTACAGTTTCCGGTCAATATCTCCGAAATCCATGCTCGGGAAATCCATCCAGTCATCCAACAAATTCTCTCCAAAAATACTAGGTAACAACATAATTCATTCCTCCTTCTCAAGAAAACATTTTGTTAAGTTCCTGAGCAAGGGAAGGAGTGTTTGGATCCTGTCCGGAATCTTCTCTGTTCCTTTGTTCTGACTACGTTATAGCACTTATTATTAGCACTGTCAAGAGGTGAGTGCTAAAAACCATTAGACATTTTTCCTTATTTGTCTAAAATGGCCGGTTGAGCAGATCAGTACCTTTTCATACCAGCTTCGCAAGGTCTTCTGCAAGTCTGCTGCAGCCCTGAAGCAGCTCTCCGTGATGTTCCGAAATAAACGTCTCATCCTCTTTGCCGGATGCGAGTTCCAGAAGCCCTGCCATTTCGGACAGTTTCATGGCGCCGAGAGTACGCAGGTTGCTCTTAAGGGCATGCACCTGCACATTATACTGATGCCAGTCATTCTCTGAAAAATGTTTCTCCAGCGTTGAGAGCCTTTCATCGCAGGACGTTACAAAATCCTGAAGCATCTCATGATAAAACGCACTGTCTTCGCCGCAATAGGAAAGGGCGGTCTTTATATCGAGACCCAGCGGCATCAGCTTCCCCGGATCAAAGTCATTTCCTTTATCCGCACCGGTATCTTCAGGGGTGAAATCCATAATATCCCGGGAGTCCTCCGGGGTGAAATCCATAATATCCGGGGTGCCATCGGGAGCGAAATCCATAATATCCCGGGAGTCCTCCGGGGTGAAATCCATAATATCCGGGGTGCCATCGGGAGCGAATTCCAGGATTTCATAATCGGTTCCGGTTGAAGTGCCGGTTTTTTTCTCTTCATAAGCTTTTTCGGGAAGATATTCCTTAAGCAGATGAACAAGCTCCTTCATTTCGATGGGCTTGGACAGATAATCCCGGAATCCGTTTTGAAGATACATTTCCCTTGAACCTACTACGGCGTTGGCGGTAAGGGCGATCACTGCCGTATCATCAGGTACAAGTCCATCAGCCAGAAGCTTCTTCAGAGTTTCAATTCCGTCCATTCCCGGCATCATATGATCCAGGAATACGATATCATACTTTTTCCTGCGCATACAGTCGATGGCCCCTTCTCCGGAGGAAACCAGCTCAGGTGAAATGCCGCAGAGTTTAAGAAGGTTTCTGGCCACCTTAAGGTTCATCTGGTTATCGTCTACGATAAGGACCTCTGCCCGGGGTGCACTGATCAGTTCATCCCTGTCCTTTTCCTGACGGCTTCGTCTGGTCCTCTCCTCGTAATCACCGATGGGAGTTGCGTCGGCGACACCCTGTTCCACAACAAAGGAGAATTCGGAGCCCTTTCCGTAAGTACTTTCTACCTTGAGTGTGCTGCCCATCATACTGAGCAGGCTCTTTACGATGGATATACCAAGGCCTGTGCCTTCAATATTGTGATTCCGGACCTCATCAAGACGTTCAAAGGATACGAAAAGCTTATCGATATCCTCTTTATGGATACCTATACCGGTGTCCTTTACGGAAACTGCAAGACGGACACTGTCATTCCTTTGATCAGCCACTTTTATACTGAGGGTGACAGAACCTTTTTCGGTATATTTAACCGCATTGGTCAGCAGGTTCATGATCACCTGCGATACGCGGACATCATCGCCTGTCATGGCGGCGGGAAGATTCTCGTCAATATTTACCACGAAAGCCAGACCCTTGGATTCGGCCTTCTGCAGTACGGAATTAACAAGGTCATTGATGAATGATCCGGTATCATATCTTACGGGAATGATATCCATCTTGCCATCTTCGATCTTGGAGAAGTCAAGTATACTGTTGATCAGGGACAGAAGGGTATTGCCTGCGGAATCGATATTCTCGGCATAATCGAGAATGTCCGGTTCCTTCGCTTCCCTTAGTATCATTTCATTCATACCAAGCACGGCGTTGATAGGAGTCCGGATCTCATGTGACATCTGCGCCAGAAAACGGCTTTTAGCCTGACTGGCGATCTCCAGACGGTTTGCGGTTGCCACCTCATCCGTCACATCCAGGAAGACGCACATGTAGCAGAAAGGATCCCCATAGTCATCCACAACTGCCTGGGCACGTACAGAGTATGCATGGGTTCCGTCTTTGTCCCAAAAGCGGCCGGAGTAAATGTCTTTATCAGCGTCCTTGAACATCCGGGTCTGCTCGGAGTCCTCTATATCGAAGAAATCTGTAAGGGTAAGCTCTTCCGGAGCCTTATTTGCCACAAGCTGACCGGCATAATGGTTGGTCATTGCTATGTGATGCTCCATATCTGTTACAATGATGCCGGCCTCCATGAAGTTGAAGATCTTGTCCTTGATATTCCCCATTCTGATATCAAAGGAAATCAGCTGCGTGGCGCCATACCACATAACGATAGCGCAGACCGCTCCGCCGACACCGGAGGTGGACACTGCACGCCGGCCCAGCATGGGCATAAAGAAATCCGGCAGCATGAAAAGAAACAGGGAGCAGTTGGAGATGAGTGCCAGAAAAAGAAAACGGCGAAGTCTCCTTACCCTGCTGTTATGATTCCAAATGAACCAGAAGGTGATCAGAACAAGGAATCCGTATATTATAAATCCGGTATGGATCATCCGGTTGAGGCTGTATTCCGGATTTGTCTCCCAAGTTGTCCAATTGCCTTCGCGTATAAAGAGGTCAACACCGTTCCGGGCAAAGAAATAATAATCAATGAAGCATACGGCGATGATGCTCCAGCGCACCGTGGCTACAATACTTCTTCTTACGCCGGACATTTCCGTGGCCAAAAGAACTTCCGTGAATAAGAAGGTTTCGAAACCTATGATGCCGACCTTCCTGAATATGTCGCAGAGCAGCAGGTCATCGTTGATCCCTATCAGAGCATAGCCTATACACCAGATGGCAGAGCTTATTCCGTAGGAAAAAATGATAAGCCGTATCTTTCCCGCGGCTTCGCGGTTTCGTAATAAAAAGCTGACTCCCATCACGGCTGCCACCGTTCCGATCATCAGCAGGATAACACTTACAATCCACATATGAACACCTTTCAGCAGTAATGATCAGTTCCCCACATTTTACAATAGAAAGACGGATACTGCCACCTTTTTTTATAAAAAACGGAGCCCCTTTCGGAGCCCCGCCTTTTACTTGATACGGAATGATCTCTCAGTGTCGTTGTCTGATCTATTTTTTCAGGTATACCAGGTTTGCATTTGCAAGCTGCTTATAGTCTGTGAAGAGGCAGACTGTCTTTGACAGATAGCTGACCTCGTACGGATCCTTGTTTTCATTCAGCCTGAATCCGTGGAAGTAATATGTATGGGATACGCCTATGTTCATGGATACGCTTCGGATATCTCCCACATCGGTCATCAGGTAATCATTGGAATTTAATGATTTGTAGCCCAGATACTGAAGGAACTCGTGGAAGGTTTTTTTCGGGTAGTAGGTCTTTACGTACTTTATAATGTATTCCATCTGAGCTTTGCTGAGTGCATTACCGCCAACGACATTCTTAAGCCGGTCTTTGTTATTCTTGAGATTAACGCTGCCAATGGTTGAAGTTAAAACGATATCCTTCTGTGTTCCGCCGGAGCGGTCGTAGAATGTGAACGGATTGTAGGATCTGTATTTCTTCAGCGCTTCATTTACACTGATAACCTGCTTCAGAATACTTTCAATCTTCTTCTCACAGTATTCTGCATCGCACTTTGAGGATTCCGTGTTCAGGCGCACCAGGTGGTTTTTCTCTGCCACAAGGCAGTTGATCAGCTGGACTGTACCTTCCATGTAGATCGCAACTGCGTTCTTTACGAAGCCGTCGGTCTTTTCAATGGCTTCTCTTCCGAATAATACGGACTTGGAATAATGTGTGATCATTGCATCGTAAATGGTCTTATTTCCTGAGGAAAGCTTGCGGTTTGCGCTGAGATAATCGCCGAGTATTGTGTGGGCTGAGATCACATTGTCATGCTTTAACCAGTCATTTCTTGTACCGATCAGGCCTGCAAGCTTGGTATCCTTAACGGACTGATCCATTCCCTTATATCCGGAGATCTGGGAGATCTGGGCGCTCATTTCTCTGTATGCCCTGTCAAATTCGTTGTAGGCTTCTACATAATTATTCATATCCGTTACGGTGGACATGGCGGAGATCATTTCCTGCTTTGCATTCTGGATCTGACTCTTTATATCCGTCAGCTGTGCCGAAACTGTGTCAAGGGTAACTTCGGGATGTTCATTATTGTAGAGAGTCTTGATTATCGTCAGCAGGGGGGTAGCCACATAGCTGACTGCGGGATATGTCTTGCTGATGGCACCTGCAGCACTTTCTGCTGCGGCCAGGATTTTCCTTATTTTTGCTGCGTCATCAAAGAAGGACGTGCTTTTCTTTGCGGGAGCAGGGGTCTCTTTTGTATTCTTGTCTTCTCCTGCTGCGACAGTTTTTACTTCGCCGGAAGCAGCCAGTGCGGGAGTGGTGAAGGGGACAGCGAGTGTCATAACTATGGCCATGGAAGCGATTCCGATGCGCCTTCCTGAATTATTGATAGTCTTTTTCATATGCTTTTCCTCCTTCGTTTTTTGTTGATCCCATTGTATCACATAAATTGTCACACAACTGTCACATGGCGAACGAAATGTTCAGACAATTATCACGGCTGGCCATTGGATGGCTGACAGCTTCCCCGGCGATCATCTTATTGAAACCAACAATATCATTTGCTAAAATGATCCTGTTATAAATAAGCCCGATCCGCATGTGAGGCTTGGTATCATGTGGCTGAAGGCGCATTCCCTGTGCCATTACGGTTATTTCAAGGGAATGATGACCATTGTGGTAAGTGAGGAAAGGTAATATGAAAAGAAGAACAAAAGCATTGATCGCTATTATGTTATGTTTGGGAATGACAGCATGCTCAGGTACTGCTCCGGAACAGGCTGCGGATACACAGCAGTCAGCGGATACACAGCAGTCAGCGGATACACAGCAGTCAACGGATACTGCCCGGACAGATGATGCGACAGAAGCTGATAGGGAAACGGGAGAAAATACGGAAGATAATACCGAAGGCGCGGCTGTACAGCAGTCCACCACGGAGCTCAGGAGCCGGCTTGAGGACAGCGATTTCTATGTCCAGGACGGGGTATTGTATGAGTTTGATACATTAAAGCTTGCTTCGGAGGGAAAACTGCTTACCTGTTTTGGAAATAACGCCGGATCGGCGTATCTTATACTGAACCTGCCTCCCGCACCCGAACAGGATGCATCCCCGGGAAATCCCGAACGCGGATGGGACCCCGAACTTCCCTGTGCATATGATGACCCGGCTGTGGAGAATTATCCGGCAAACCCGTATTTCTCCCCGGCGGGGATCCATTTTAAGCTCAGACAGGATGAGGCGGTTGTTGTAGTTACAAGGCTTCCGGACCCCTGCAAATACTGGTCGTTTATAGCCTATGACATGTTTGTGGAGCAGCAGAAGGGGAAGGATTATTCAAAGGAGAAAGGCTTTTTCGGCATCGGAGATGAGGAGACAGGCCTGTATCATACGATTTTCGGGTCCATCGGTGAGCCGGTAGATATGCTGAATGCCCGGCATGACGGAGACAGTGCTTTCGGAAGTACTGCAGTGATCGTAATGTGCGCCAACACAACGGTGCGGGATAAGGTAATAAAGAGCCTTGACGCGTCCGGTTTCCCGGAGAGCATGGTCAATGTAATGGAAATACCTTCGGATGTCTACCGCATGGGCCTGGAAAAGGGCAGGGATACCTTCAGTCTGTTCGGACGCATTTCACAGCCGGAGGACAGAGATGCATATAATAAATATATGGAGGGCCTTGCGAAGAGTGCCACGGTTTTCCGAGTGACACCCAAAACGGAGATAGCGCCCTCGGCATTTCCGGTCAAAACCCTTACCCCGAGAGGCAACGGAGTACATGAGGCGGCCAGGGTGGATTCCTGTACGCAGAATCTTGATGAGATCCGCCGGTCTATCATAGCAAAATATGAAAAGGACTATGATTACGAAGAACTGACAACGGAGATCGGTATAATTGACGGAATGACCGCATATACCAATGACGTAAATGCAAACGGCGATGTGCATGATGCCGCATACCTGATCTCCCCGGATTTTAAACTGACGAGCGATGAGGATTTTGTTGTTGTTTACGGTGTAAATCATGCGACTACAAAAAAAGCTCATTATTTCAATGCGGTACTGCATGCCCGTCCCCTGTTCAACGGGGTATGTACGGTGTTTGACTCCATGGTATCCGGGAGCGCTGATGAGTTCCTGAAGGATGGCGCAGTGGGAAAGAATGATTTCTATGTATATAAAATGGCGCGGTCGCAAATGGATGATACGACAGCCATTATCCCTTATTCCAAAGGAAATGAGAATGGAAAGTTCTACGGCGTGGACAACGATAATCCTGTTTTCGTATTGTTCAGGATATACCTTGATGAAACGGGTGCCGGAGCATCCTATTACGAACTGGTCAATGACCGGGTGATCGTTTTCCATAAAAAATAAACCGGCTGCGGCAGTAACGGCAGCCTGGGAAAGCTGGTGGAGGATGTCTGTTATGACAATGCAGTGAGGTTTTTCAGAAGAGAGGTGTAGAACTTTCGGCTGACGGATGATTGAGGATAAGAAGTATTAAAGAGGGACGGTTCCCGGCAGATCCGGGAACCGTCCCTTATTGTGGGCTCGATCAAATGTCAGTCCAGTGATCCGAGATAGTTCGGAAGATTCTTTACGGCATAGTCTACTGCCTCTTCAAGGGAAAGTCTGCCGATACCTCTTGCGGCTCCGGTGATCAGTGCCCAGCGTCCTTTTACATCTATCATCGTTGTTCCTCCTTCATACAATATGTATTTCATTCCTGCTTCGGATATCTTTCGTTGAAGCTTCGGATTTCTTTTTTGAAGCTTCAGATATCTTTCTTTGAAGCCTCAAGCGCTTCGATCACTCTATCGCACCATGCGTCGAATTCCGGATCCTCCACCTGGCATTCGGGATGTGAGAGCACATGATCCAGCGCGATACGCACGCCACGGTCAAAGCAAACGGTGGTCTGCATGGCGGGTACGATCCTTTTCAGCTTACGGTTATCGAAAACCACCGATACCGACTTGTCGCCGGTGAGGCTTCCCTCAAAATCAAACCCGTATCTGTCACCGACTGCACTGAGATAATCGGAAGCTACATGGTAAGCCTTAAGCTCCACGCCAAGTGCATCGGCGATGGTCTGATAGATCTGATTCCAGGTGAGAGTCTCGTCCCCGGTGATGGTGAAGGCTTCGCCGATGGCGTGGGGATTTCCCATCAGCCCGGTGTAGCCAACGGCAAAATCGCTGTTATGGGTGACCGTCCAGAGAGAGGTGCCGTCACCCTGGATGATGACAGGCTTACCTTCGAGCATACGCTTTATTACCTGGTAGAAGCCTTTCTTTCCATGAACTCCCAGAGGTACATTTCTTTCATCATAGGTATGACTCGGGCGGACGATGGTTACAGGGAAGCCTTCCTCGCGGTATTTCTTCATCAGGAATTCCTCGCAGGCAATCTTATTGCGGGAGTACTCCCAATGCGGATTGGAAAGGGTAGTACCTTCGGTAATGATATACTGTGCGGCAGGCTTATGGTAGGCTGACGCGGTGCTGATGAAAATGTACTGCTTTGTATTCCCCTTAAACAGGCGGTAATCACGTTCCACGGCATCCGGGTGGAAGGCAATGAATTCACTTACCACATCAAAGCTCATTCCCGCAAGCTTCTCCGCAGCATCTGCTTCGTTGTATATGTCGGCAACGATCCTGTGTACGCCCTCCGGCAGTACATCATCACGGTTGCCGCGGTTAAGGACCCAGACCTCCCAGCAGGGATCCTCTGCGAGTCTTTTTACTATAGCTGTACTGATGGTTCCTGTTCCTCCGATAAAAAGAGCTTTCATAGCTGCCTCCTTTTTTTAGATGAGTAGATCAGGTGATGATGGCAGCCATGGCATATGCCCTGTGTGTACTGCGTATCATCAGCCGGGACGGAATATTTTTCAGCCCGGAGATAATTGTATTATTGAATAACCGCATTTAATAGAAAATATTTATTGTGTTTTGACGGTTTTTTGTTATTATATTATTAGTGAAAAGACGGATGGGTCAGGAAGGCGTCATATGAAAAATGATGAAAAGGAAATAATCGAATATGGCGCTCTTTCGGGCATTTCCATAACCTATGAAAATGTGCCGACGCATTTTCCCGCACACTGGCACAGTGCAGCGGAATTCACCGTGGTCCGGAAGAATAACTGCAGTTTCCGCATTGCAGATGCAGTATACCGTGCTTCGAAAGGGGATCTGATACTGGTCTGGCCGCGGGAACTGCATGAGATAATCTCAACGCCTGAGGAGGGGACATTTTTTATACAGTTCTCGCCTGCACTTCTGGAGCAGAATCTGGATCTGGTGGCCATATCCAGACTTATGAACCGCTGCCATGTGATACGGGCGGATGCAGAACCGGAGATCACAGCCGAAATATCCGTAAAAATGGACAAAATACGGGATATTTTTGAAAACCGGGACTATCTGAGCGAGACAAAATGTAAGGTTCTGATCTATGAGATACTGCTGCTTATCGGTGAATATGTGCTCCGGGAACGAGGTGAAAGCTTCGGTGAAGGGGACCTCTCCGGGCAGGCATGGTCCTATATCAGGAATATCTGCAATTATATCGCGGAGAACTCTTCGGAGAAGCTGACGGAGACAGAGGTTGCTTCGGCGGTGGGACTGAGCCCTTATTATTTCTCAAAGCTGTTCGGAAAATATATGCAGACCTCGTTTCCCGGCTACCTTGCGGGAGTCAGGGTACGGACTGCAATACGTTTACTGGCGGATGAAGATCTCTCCATCACGGAATGCGCATTCCAGGCAGGCTTTCAGTCAACCACAACCTTTAATAAGGCATTCCGTGAGATCACCGGATATTCTCCCAGAGAGTACCGGAAGCTGCAGGCAGGAAGCTGATCTTTTACGTATGTTGTACGGACAGATGAATTGTGCTAAAGTAATTCTTCAGATAAGGTACCTTCGCCGGAATGACAGGAGAACTCCTTTGTTTTACAAGCGGGAGGTTATTGACAAAAACCCGCGGATCCATGGAATAACACTGACAGTAAAATACGGCCCAGAGGAAAGGGGAGGAAAAGGCATGAAGATATATGACATTTCACAGGAGGTATTCGGCTGCAGGGTTTTTCCGGGAGATCCCAGTCCCCAAAGGGAAATAATTCTCAGTATCAGCAAGGGGGACATATGCAATCTGACAGCTTTTAACATGTGTGCACATAACGGAACTCATGTCGATGCACCGTATCATTTTATCAATGACGGAAAGACTCTGGATCAGGTGGATCCCGACCGTTTCATTGGCTACGCGTATGTGGCCGGTCATGAGGGGGATATATCCGCAGAGGATGCGGAGGCGATCCTGGAGGCTGCGAAAAAGAAGGATGAACGCGCCGCGGAGCGGATACTGATCAAAGGAAATGCCACGCTTACGGAAGATGGCGCGGCTGTCTTTGCCAAGGCGGGAATAAAGCTGTACGGAAATGAATCCCAGACGGTAGGTCCTGAGGATGCACCGATGAATGTTCATCTGATCATGCTCGGCGCAGAAGTGGTATTGCTTGAAGGCATCAGACTCGAAGCGGTGCCGGAAGGCGTATATCTCCTTCATGCGGCGCCGATCAATCTCGGAGGAGCGGACGGCGCACCGTGCAGGGCAACGCTGATCGCGGATCTGCAGTGATCATTCTGAAACTTTTCGGCACCGCTATCGGATCTTTACACAACCGGCCTCAGGCTCAGGCGTTCGTGCCGGGTGCTTTCACGGATCGGAGCGGTGCTGACAGAGAATACATTATATTCAAGAGGAGGAAACAAAATGGCTAAGTACAAATGCAAGGTATGCGGAGTGGTTTTTGAGACAGCACAGGGCGAGACGCCGGTATGCCCGATCTGCCAGGCAAGCGGCGAAAATCTGGAGCTCATTGAAGAAGCGCCTCAGGTAACGGAAGCACCGAAATCAAAATACGCCGGAACGGAGACCGAGAAGAATCTGGAGGCGGCCTTTGCGGGAGAATCCCAGGCAAGGAATAAGTATACGTATTTTGCGTCGGTAGCAAAGAAGGAAGGCTATGAGCAGATCGCTGCACTTTTCCTTAAGACTGCGGATAACGAGAAGGAACACGCCAAGATGTGGTTCAAGGAGCTCTCGGGGATCGGAAATACCGCAGAGAATCTGAAGGCGGCTGCAGACGGTGAAAACTATGAATGGACAGATATGTATGAGGGCTTTGCCGTAACCGCTGAGAAGGAAGGTTTCCCGGAGCTTGCTGCAAAGTTCAGGGCTGTAGGCGAGATAGAGAAGCATCATGAGGAGAGATACCGTGCACTCCTTAAGAATGTGGAGATGCAGGAGGTATTTAAAAAGAGTGAGGTAAAGGTATGGGAGTGCCGTAACTGCGGACATATCGTAGTGGGTACACAGGCGCCGGATATCTGCCCGGTATGCGCCCATCCGCAGAGTTATTTTGAGGTTCATGCGGAGAATTATTAAATGCCGGTTTTCAGATTACCAGAAGATGAGATAGTTTTTCCGGATCCGGAATACGCCGAACCGGACGGGTTCCTTGCCGTGGGCGGGGACCTGTCCGTGGAACGGCTGCTTCTGGCTTACAGCAACGGGATCTTTCCGTGGTATAATCCGGGGGAAGAGATACGGTGGTGGTGTCCGTGGGAACGCTATGTGATATGGCCCGCTGAGGTGCATGTATCGCATTCCATGCGCAAATTCATGCGAAAGCACAGCTGCGCTATCGTATTAAACAATGATTTTGCGGCAACCATGCATCGCTGCAGGGCCATGAGAGAAGGCGACACCTGGATCACGGATGAGATGGAGGCGGCTTACGGGAGACTGCATGATAAGGGTTATGCCGTAAGCGTTGAAGCATTTATAGACGGAGAACCGGCCGGAGGACTTTACGGAGTGGCGCTGGGCCGGTGTTTCTTTGGAGAAAGCATGTATACGGAGCGGGAAAACGGCTCCAAGGCAGCGCTTATACTCTTTGCAAAAATGCTGGCGGAGCGTGGATTCCTGTTCATCGACTGTCAGTTCCATACGGACCATCTTGAAAGTATGGGCGGAGTATACATTTCCAGAAAGGAATATCAGCGCCTGCTGGATGAAGGCATCGGACAGGGAGGCAGGTAATGTCGGTAAAGGGTGCGGTTAAGGAACGGGTTAAGGATAAAGCCAAGATAGATGTCAGGGAACCGAAGATGTACAAGGTGATCATGCTGAACGATGATTTCACCACCATGGAGTTTGTGGTGGATATACTGATCACGGTTTTCGACAAGGACCCTGTCACGGCGGAGGAATTGATGATGCAGGTACACCGCGGCGGCCGTGCTGTGGTGGCTGTTTATCCCTATGACATTGCCGTGACCAGGGTAAATGCGGCTATGGAACGGGCAAAGGCGGAGGGCTTTCCCTTTCGTATGCTGACAGAGGAGGCTTAGGTAATGAAGATATCAAATGCGGTTGCGGAGATCCTGCAGTATGCGGGGAAATTCGTGGCGGAAAATGAGTATGAATACATTACGCCGGAGGCACTCCTTCTTGCCATGTGCGAACAGGAGAACTTCCGGCTGGCTTTTTCTTTCTGTGACGGAGATGTGGAGGAGCTGAAGTGCAGGCTGCGGGAATATATGGAAAAATATGTTCCGAAGAAAAAGAATAATGCACCGAAGTTCTCCGCTGCCACGCAGAAGCTGCTGGTATATGCTGAACTGCATTTGTCAAGCTGCGGAAATGATACGCTGGAAATGAAACATCTTCTCCGGGCAATATGGCAGCTGAAGGACGGATATGCCGCGTATTACATGAAGCTGCAGGGGGTGGATGAGGTGGATATCCTCCGGGCACTGGCGGAGGCGGACGCCGGGAATGAATTTACGGAAGAAGGGTCGGAGTACACTGATGATCCGGGTGATGACGAAACCGGAAATGATGATTATTCTGACGATGACTATGACGAAGACAGTGATGAAGAAGCGGATGGTTACGGTGGTGATACGGATGTGCCGGTGCGGGGCAGGAATAAGGGCGGCCGGGACAAGGCTTCCTCAGGCTGGAGATCATTTGCACCATGTCTTAATGATACACTGAAGGATATAAATCCGCTGATAGGAAGGGAAGAGGAGCTGGAAAGAACCATCCAGATCCTCTGCAGGAAGGAGAAGAATAATCCCCTGCATATAGGTGAACCCGGAGTTGGGAAAACGGCCATCACCTATGGACTGGTGGAGCGGATCCGGGAGGGAAGGGTACCCGAACCGCTGTGGGGCAGCCGTGTCTACGCGCTTGATCTCGGCGGGGCTGTCGCCGGAACAAAGTACAGAGGTGAATTTGAAAAACGCCTGAAGAAGGTGATGAATGAGATCGCAAAGGATGAACGTCCCATAGTTTATATCGACGAGATACATAATCTTATCGGCGCGGGAGGTACCGCCGATGGGACGATGGATGCCGCAAATATACTGAAGCCTTATCTGGCTGAGGGACATATACGCTTTATCGGTGCCACTACATTTGATGAATATAAGAAAAGACTTGAGAAGGATAAGAGCATAATCCGCAGGTTCCAGAATGTTGAGATCCGTGAGCCTGACCTGCAGGAAACGGTGGAGATACTTAAGGGGCTGCTGCCGGGATACGAAGAGTTCCACGGAGTAAGGTATGAGGATGAGGTGCCGGAATACGCGGCTTCCATGAGCGCAAGGCTGATCCATGAAAGATTTCTGCCGGATAAGGCCATAGATCTGATAGATGAGGCCGGAGCATACCGTAAGATCCATCCGTTAAAAGAAAAGAAGCAGACCGTGGGCAAGGATGTGGTTAATCAGGTTCTTACCGGCATATGCCGGGTTCCGGTGGAAACGGTTGATGCCGAGGACCGTGAGGGACTCGCAACGCTTGAGCAGAGGCTTAAGGCGCGGATATTCGGCCAGGATGAGGCGGTGTCACAGGTTGTCAACGCTATAAAGTTTTCCAAGGCAGGACTTCTGGAAGCGGAAAAACCGCTGGCCAGTCTGCTTTTTGTAGGCCCTACGGGCGTGGGTAAGACAGAGATAGCGAAATGCCTCGCAAAGGAACTGGGTGTGAAGCTGATCCGTTTTGACATGAGTGAGTATATGGAACAGCATACGGTGGCCAAATTTATCGGTTCACCTGCCGGGTATGTGGGATATGAGGAAGGCGGTATACTTACGGAAGAGATCCGGAAGCATCCGTCCTCCGTATTATTGCTGGACGAAATAGAGAAGGCCCATGTGAGCATTTTCAATATACTCCTGCAGATCATGGACTATGCAACACTGACGGATAACCAGGGACGGAAGGCGGATTTCCGGAATGTGGTGATCATAATGACTTCAAATGCGGGCGCTTCCAGACTGGGCCGGACAGGTATAGGCTTCAGGGCTGAGAGTATGGATGAGAGCGTGCTTAAGGAGGAAGTGAAGAATACATTTGCGCCTGAATTCAGAAACCGTCTTAACAAGGTTGTCGTGTTCCATGCCATGGACGATGTGATGGGGCGCAGAGTAGTGGAGAAGAAGCTGGGAGAGCTGTCGGCCATGCTTAAGCTGAGAAATGTGGAGTTCTCGGCGGATGAAAAGGCCATAGCCCTGGTTCAGAAGAAGGGCGTCAGCGTGGAATTCGGAGCCAGGGAGGTTGACCGTGTCATCAGGAATGAGATCAAGCCTCTTCTTGTGGATGATCTTCTTTTCGGACGTCTTAAGGATGGAGGTAAGGCAGAGCTTTCGGCAAATGGAGATGAGTTTGAAGTGCGATGAGTAACTCCCGGAGGGTTTATGGATAATGCTGCTTCTAAACTGAAGACCGGTATTCTTTTTGCCGTGCTGGCGGCATTTTTCCTTTTTTCGCTGGGCATAGCTTTATTTTCGTACAGAGTAGACCGGGATGATCAGTATCGTTCCACATCCCTCAGAATGGCCGTTGAAGAAAGCGGGAATGTAACCACGACTTCATATTTGGATGGGGACGGAAAGCCTGCAGCTGCCGCAGAGCTTGGATATGCGGTGAAGAAGAGCACAAAAAACGGGAATACGGTATCGGAGGAGTATTTTGACGAAAAAGGGGAAAGGGTACGTCTGAGCGCCGGATATTACGGGCTTTTGCGTGAGTATAATGATCTGCAGCAGCCGGTAAAACTGACGTATCTGGATGAAGAGGGACATCCGGTAATGATAGATACGGGTTATGCCTCCATGGTAAGAACCTTTAACAGCGAAGGCCTTACGGCAGCGGAGCATTTCATGAATACCGAAGGAGAGGCCGTCGCCACTGAGTCATATGGTTACGGCAGGATATTTTCATACAATGAGAACGGTTTTGACGTTGTGATAAAGTATGTGGATCAATATGACAGACCTGTGATGACTAAGCAGAATCTGGCCATCTCGAAGCGTGTCCTTTATTCGGAGGAACCGGATACGGGAAGGATAGAGTATGAATATTTCTATGACGAAAATGACCGGCCTTACGCGCAGCGGGATGTGATCTACGGGATCCACAGGAAATATGACGAATGCGGCAGGGCATCCGATATTACTTATCTCGGATCTGACGGGAAGCCGGTGACGGGACCGGATGGATATGCCACGATAAAAAGAACTTATTATGAGGATGACAGCATCCGAACGGATATGTACTATGACAGCAAGGGAGCTCCGGTCAGGCTTCAGCAGGGCCAGTACGGGATCCTCAGAGAAAATGATAAGGTCACCTATCTGGATGCCGACGGGAAGGAGATATTCAATCTTAAGAATTATCTGTATAACCAGCCCCTCAGCGTGATCGTGGCTGCCATAGCAGCGCTGTGCATATCCCTCTTTGGCGGAAAAAGGCTGAACCTCATCCTCCTTGTGATTTATGTATGCGCGATACTTTATATGACAGTCTACCGGCGTTCGCAGAGCTCGGAGATCATCAATATGGAACCGTTCTGGTCCTACAGGCAGTTCTTCAGTGATCCGCTGCTGCGGAAGGATATAATGGATAATATATGGCTTTTTGTTCCGCTGGGTACCATACTGTTCGGAATATTCGGAAAATGTCGTGTGATGCTGATACCGGCGGCGCTGGCTGTTTTGATAGAGATCGCCCAGTATATTACCGGAAGGGGACTGGCCGAACTGGATGATGTGATCAGTAACGGACTGGGCGGTATTATCGGAGTCGGTATCGGTTATCTGGTGATGCTCATCCTTCAGGGAAGAAAAGAAAAAAGAGAGCTTCAGGGCTGAAAGGCCAGTTCATTTTTTACCGGCTGTGACACCGCAAGGGTGCCGTCCCAGGACTGCATTTGTCACAGAGTGCCTGCCCACTCTATGGCGTCATCTATATGCTTACGGAAGTTGTCCCTTCCCACCTTGTCGATGAAGCCGCTCTTTTCCATGGTCTTCATGGGCTGTTCATTTACATGGGAGAAAACCAGCTGAACGCCGGCTTCGGTGCAGCGGTCATACAGCTGCTCCATGGCGTGCATGGCGGAGGCGTCAAGCGCCGGAACAGCGCGCATACGGAGGATGATGACCTTTGTATAATCTTTAAAATGAACCCCCGCAAGACGATCCGCGTCCCCGAAGAACATGGGACCTGAGATCTCATAGACACGAACATGCCTGGGGATGGCCTTAAGATCGATACCGTCGGGGTCTTCCTCGGGATCATAGTATTTCCAGCCGGAGACAGCGGATTCTTCACTCATACGCTTCATGAAGAGTACACAGGCCATGACCATGCCAACCTCGATCGCAACCACAAGATCGAAAACTACTGTAAGAACAAATGTTGTCACAAGTACCAGAATATCGCTTTTCGGAGAAGTTTTGCAGAGGTGCACAAAGGTTCTCCACTGGCACATGTTATAAGCTACCATAAAGAGTATGGCCGCTATTGTGGGCATGGGAATCCATGACGCATAGGGCATCAGGAGCACCAGCACAAGTACAAGGACGATGGAATGAACGATACCGGCTATGGGAGTACGTCCGCCGTTCTTGATGTTGGCTGCGGTTCTTGCAATAGCTCCGGTAGCCGGGATGCCGCCGAAGAGAGCTGAGCCTACATTTCCGACTCCTTGGGCGATGAGTTCCATATTCGGCCGGTGATGTGAATTGATCATTCCGTCCGCAACAACGCAGGAAAGCAGTGATTCAATGGCAGCAAGTATGGCTATGGTTACTGCATCCGGGGCGACTTTCGTTATCATTTCAAAGGAGAAATCCGGCATGGTAAAGGGGGGAAGACTGTTTTTGATCGAGTAAAGGTCGCCGATGGTATTTACGTTCAGATTCATGGTCTTTACCATGACAACGCCCACGATGACCGCGATCAGTGATCCCGGGATCCTGGATGATATGTAAGGCCAGACTATCAGTATGGCGAGACATACGGCGCCCACCAGCAGTGCTTCGTAATTAATGGTGCCGAAATTCTCAAAGATGGCAGCGACCTTATCCTTGGTTTCGATGGTAACCGTGCCATTGGGATAGGAAAGCCCGAAGAAATCCTTTATCTGTCCGATCAGGATCGTAACTGCGATACCTGCCGTAAATCCGGTGGTTATGGTGTAGGGTATATAGCGGATGAGGGATCCCAGGCGAAGGAAGCCCATGATGACAAGAAGTATACCGGCCATGACCGTAGCCAGCGCCAGTCCGCTCATGCCGTTTTCGGCAACTATCCCGGCTACTATCGTAGCAAAGGCTGCGGTGGGACCCGCTATCTGCACGCGGCTTCCTCCGAGAAATGAGATAAGAAAGCCTGCGATGATCGCCGTGTATATTCCCTGTTCGGGCCCTACACCGGACGCAAGCGCCAGAGCTATGGAAAGCGGCAGCGCGATGATGGCAACGATGATACCGGATACCACATCCGTTACAAACTTCTTTCCGTTATAGGTCTTGATGACACTGAAAAGCATCGGCTTTAGTTTGTCTTTCTTCATTATGATCTCCTCTTGATACTGAAAATGCGCGAAAAGATATGATACTACAGCGGAAGATTCCGTGCAAGAGTGAAAATGAGATGATTTTCCTTTTTTGGAGTTAATCCTTTTTTAATCTTACCCAAAAGATTCCTTCATTTTCCTTTGTTAATATGTGTGATGTAATGAAAATATACGGACTGTCAGGTCCTGCGCAGCTGCTTAGGGATCACCGGTCCAGGAGGCAGAAGCATATGATCATAAAGGGAGGAAGTAACATGAAGGATAAAGAATTCGAGAAGGCCGGGCGGCTATGGGAGTGTGCGGATGTGAGCTTCGAAGAGGCAAGAGATGCGCTGAGGACCTGCGGCGGCGATATGCTCGAGGCTATGGTATATCTTGAGAGACTGGGACATGCAAAGAAGGATGTTCCCATCAGGGAAGTCCCATCCTTTGAGAAGAAAAGGGGAAAAGAACGCGTATTTTTTAGTTGAGGCTTTGCCATAAATTTGATATGATAAGGGTTGGTTATCATTTTTTTTAGGGAGGTACTTATGGGGAAGCTGACAGCCGCAGCGACGGCACAAATCACCGCCATCTGTAACCGGTATAAGGATGAGGAGACACCGCTCATGATGATCCTCAGCGATATCCAGAATGAGTATGGGTATATACCGCTGGAGGTTCAGGAGCTGGTATCCGAGAAGACCGGTATCTCAGTGGCTGAAATCTATGGAGTTGTTACATTTTATTCCTTTTTCTCTCTTACTCCGAAGGGAAAGTATGTGATCGGATGCTGCCTGGGTACGGCGTGTTATGTAAAGGGAGCCCAGCAGGTTATCGATAAATTCTCGGAGCTTCTGGGAATAGGACCCGGCCAGACCACGGAGGACGGACTTTTCACCATTGATGCACTCCGATGCATCGGGGCCTGCGGTATCGCTCCTGCCGTTTCGATCAACGGCAAGGTATATCCGAAGGTCACCGTATCACAGGTGCATGATATCGTCGCATCCTATCAGGATGCAGAACGTTCGGGGAGGTGATCTGATGATAAGTACGCGTGAAGAACTGGCTCATTCCATTGAGAGCTGTACAAAAGCGCTGGATGCCAAGTTCAGCGGAAATGACGGAAAGCGTCATGTGGTTCTCTGCGGAGGTACAGGATGTTTGTCCAACAATTCCATGGAGATCAAGGAGCGTTTCGAGGAATGCCTTGCGGAAATGGGACTTTCCGATCAGGTTACGGTAAATATCGTGGGCTGCTTCGGATTCTGTTCACAGGGCCCATTTGTAAAGATATATCCGGAGAATACACTGTATCGTCTGGTTAAGCTCGAGGATGTGGAAGAGATCATCGAGACGGACATCGTGAATCATACGGTTGTTTACCGCCTGCTTTATAAAGATACCGCAACAGGGCAGCGGGTGACAAAGCAGGAGGATATCAATTTCTACAAGAAGCAGCGCAGGGTTGCCCTTCACGGCTGCGGTGAGATCAATCCCGAAGATATTAATGAAGCTCTGGGTGCGGGCGCATTCCAGGGACTTTCCCGTGCGCTCTCCATGAGCCGCCAGGAGGTCATCGATGAGGTGCTGAGATCAGGCATCCGCGGACGCGGCGGCGCGGGCTTCCCCTCGGGACGTAAATGGCAATTTGCCTATAATGTGGAGAGTGATGAGAAATATGTAGTCTGCAACGGTGACGAGGGTGATCCTGGTGCTTTCATGGACCGAAGTATCCTGGAGGGTAATCCGCTTGCGGTCATTGAAGGAATGGTCATCGCAGGCTATGCCATCGGAGCAAAGAACGGATATTTCTATGTACGTGCCGAATACCCCATAGCCGTGCAGCGTCTCCGTCTTGCGATAAAGCAGGCGAGAGCCGAAGGACTTCTCGGTGAGAATATCCTGGGTACGGACTTTTCATTTAACTGTCACCTGAGACTGGGAGCCGGTGCTTTCGTGTGCGGTGAGGAGACGGCGCTGCTTAATTCCATAGAGGGCAAGCGGGGCATGCCGCGTCCGCGTCCGCCGTTTCCGGCAGTAAAGGGCCTGTGGGGTAAGCCCACCATAATCAACAACGTTGAGACCCTGGCCTGCATCCCATATATCCTTCGTGAAGGCGCGGATAAATTCGCACAGGTGGGAACCGAGAAGTCCAAGGGTACCAAGGTGTTCGCTCTGGGCGGAAAGGTAAATAATGTCGGTCTCGTTGAGGTTCCCATGGGAACCACGCTGCGTGAACTGATATATGATATCGGCGGCGGTATTCCGGGAGGAAAGAAGTTCAAGGCCATTCAGACCGGCGGACCTTCAGGAGGCTGCCTTACCGAGGAATTCCTTGATGAGCCCATCGATTTCGATAATCTTGTGGCAAAGGGTTCCATGATGGGTTCCGGCGGAGCCATTGTAATGGATGAAGATAACTGTATGGTGGATGTGGCAAAGTTCTACATGGAGTTCATCTGTGATGAGTCCTGCGGAAAATGTTCACCCTGCCGTATAGGTACCAAGCGTATGCTTGAGATCCTGACCCGTATTACCGAAGGACGCGGCACCATGAAGGATCTTGACCAGCTGGAGGAGCTGGCGAAGACGGTTAAGACCAACTCCCTCTGTGCGCTGGGACAGACGGCAGCAAACCCCGTAACCTCCACGCTGAAGCATTTCCGTGACGAATATATAGCTCATATCAGGGATAAGAAATGTCCTGCACATGTATGCAAGAACCTTATGGAATACGTTATCGATAAGGAAAAATGTGTGGGCTGCGGACTCTGCGCAAAGGGCTGCCCCGTTAATGCCATCCATAGGACCGATTATGTACCGGAAGGCCATAAGCTGCCCTCCTACACCATTGATACCTCGAAATGCATCAAGTGCGGCGCCTGCATCAGCACCTGCCGTATGCGTGCTATTTCCAAGCAGTAAGGGAGGAGAAGATAATGGCGAAGATTAATATAAAGATCGAAGGGATCCCTTACGAAGTGGAAGAGGGACTCACTATACTCGAGGCGGCAAAGAAATGCGGATACGAGATCCCCTCTCTCTGCACCTTTAATCACGGAGAATGCAATCTCGGCTCCTGCCGTGTATGCCTTGTGGAGGCAACAGGAGCAAGGGGACTGGTGGCAAGCTGTGTATATCCCGTATCCGAGGGTATGGAGGTACGCATCTCCTCACCCGCTGCCGTTGAGGCAAGGCGGGAGAGCGTGGAGCTTTTGCTTTCCAATCATAACAAGAACTGCCAGCAGTGCGAGAAGAATGAGTATTGCGAGCTGCTTCACGCAGCAAAGCTTACGGGTGCGAGAGATGATGCCTTCGCGGGCACACATTCAAAGACCTATGTGGACAGGCTTGCACCGGCGCTTGTGCGCGATACTTCAAAATGTATACTTTGCGGCCGCTGCGTGGCGCGCTGCCAGAATGCCCATGGTATGGGGATACTTGGTTTTGAGAACCGCGGTTTCAATACTATAGTGGCTCCTGCGGAAAACCGCAGCTTTGCAGATTCACCCTGTATCCAGTGCGGTCAGTGCGTGAATGTATGCCCGACGGGTGCGCTGATGGAGCATTCGGAGATCCCGCTTGTGGATGAGGCTATGAAGTCGGGAAAGATCATGGTGGTTCAGGCTGCCCCGGCAGTGCGTGCCGCTCTGGGCGAAGAGTTCGGTTACCCCGTAGGAACGGCAGTGACCGGAAAGATGATCGCAGCTTTGAGAAGACTGGGCTTCAACAAGGTTTATGACGTTAACTTCGGCGCCGATCTTACCATCATGGAGGAAGGCACGGAGCTGCTTGGAAGAATTAAGAACGGCGGCACCCTTCCCATGATCACCTCCTGTTCACCGGGTTGGGTAAACTACGCTGAGTATAATTACGGAGACCTGCTGCCCCATCTTTCCACCTGCAAGTCGCCTCACGAGATGCAGGGAGCGATAATCAAATCCTGGTGGGCCAAGCAGAAGGGCGTGGATCCGAAGGATATTTTTGTCGTTTCCGTCATGCCCTGTGTAGCCAAGAAATTCGAAAAGCAGAGAGAGCAGCTTCTCTTCAACGGCGTTCCGGATGTGGATGCGGTCATCACTACCAGAGAGCTGGCAAGGATGATCAAGCGAAGCGGCATCATCTTTAACAGACTTCCCGATGAGGAATGGGACCAGGATATCATGGGAGACTATTCCGGCGCCGGCGTTATCTTCGGCGTGACCGGCGGCGTTATGGAGGCGGCACTCCGTACCGTATACTTCAAGCTGACCGGAAGAGAGAAGGAAGAGATAGTCTTCAGCGAAGTGAGAGGACATGATGCCGGGATCCGCGAAGCTTCCGTCGATATGGACGGAACGGTTGTAAATGTTGCCATTGCTTCCGGTATGAGATCGGCAAGGGTACTGCTTGATGAGATCCGTGAAGGAAGATCAAAGTATCATTTCATCGAGATCATGGGATGCCCCGGCGGATGTATCAACGGCGGCGGTCAGCCTTATATACGTTCCTGCTTCCTGCCGGATGAGGATGATGACATCATCGATACATATAAGGAGAAGAGGGCACAGGCGCTTTATTCGGAGGATGAGAGGCAGACGATACGCCAGTCTCATAACAATCCGCAGATCATAGAGCTTTATGAGAAATATCTCACCGAGCCCAATTCACACAAGGCACACAAGCTGCTTCACACCTCGTATGCGGCAAGAGAAGGTTTTAAATAGATTTTGATTGAAAGAGAGAAACACGATGAAGAATAAGGCCTACCCTTATTATGAGAATCCGCTTATCAGAGACCTGAAGGATATGATCTCCGGTAAGGCAGAAACGCAGCCGGATCATGAACTTTTTGTTTATCCTTCCGATAAGGGAGATGTTACAAAAACCTATAAGGATTTTTACGATGATGTAAATGCACTGGGAACCTGGATGTATCAGAAGAAGCTCTGGGGAAAGAACATAGCCATAATAGGGGAGAATTCCTACGAATGGATAGTAACCTTCTTTGCTTCGATACTAGGCGGGAATATAGCTGTGGCGATCGATAAGGGTCTTCCGGAGGAAGAGATCCAGGAACTGCTCAAAAAGGGCGAGGCTTCCGTGGTTTTCGTCAGCGGGACATATAAGGAAAAGGTAAAAAAGAAGAACGGCCGGCGTGTATACTGCTTCGATGAGTTTGATAAAATGCTCGATGAAGGCAGATCACTGCTGGATAAAGGAAAGAAGGATTTCCTTCGCTACGAGATAGATCCCGAGCGTACCGCAGCCATCCTCTTTACATCGGGGACATCCGGATCATCCAAAGGCGTTGAGCTTTCCAACAGGAATATCGTATTTGAGATCAACCAGACCTGCAAGCTTTTCCGGCTTGAGGGATCGGTTGTTGCGGTGCTTCCCTTCCACCATGCTTTCGGCCTGGTAGTCGGCATACTGATGGTGATGTATTACGGAACGTCTGCGTATATCAACAAGAGTCTCAAGATGGTAAAGAAGGATATGCAGGACTTTCATCCCCAGACCATGTTCCTGGTACCGCTTTTTGTGGAATTCTTCCATCGCCAGATCTGGTCCGAGATCAGAAAACGGGGTAAGGAAAGAGCTTTCCGCACTCTTATGAAGAGTACAAATCTGCTTCTTAAGATGGGTGTGGATGTACGGAAGAAGAGCTATGGATCGATACGTGAGGCTTTTGGCGGGAATCTCGAATATATCATCTGCGGCGGCGCCCCCCTTGATCCTATGTATGTTAAGGAATTCCGTACCTGGGGTATAAATATCCTGAATGGTTACGGTACTACGGAATGCTCGCCGTGTACTGCAGTCAACAGACCGCACCATCATCTGGACGGCTCCGTGGGACAGATCGTTCCGGGCATAGATGTCCGGGTATCCGAAGAGGGTGAGATCGTTTTCCGCGGGGATCTGGTCATGAAGGGATATTATAATGATCCGGAGGCTACGGAGGAGGTGCTTACGGATGGATGGTATCATACAGGCGATCTTGGTTTTGTTACCGACGACGGCTTCATAGTGCTTACCGGACGTAAGAAGAATCTGATCATCCTCAGCAACGGCGAGAACATTTCTCCCGAGGAGCTGGAAATGGATCTTATGAGAGATGATGCCGTATCCGAGGCGCTGGTATATGAGGAACAGTCCAAAATTGTGGCTGAGATATTCCCCGTGGAGGAGCATCTCGGTGATACGGAGTATTTTGAGAAGCTGAAGGATAAGGTCAATAAGGGACGGCCGCTGTATAAGCAGATCGTTCACATAAAGCTTCGTGATACTGAATTTATTAAGAATGCCAGCATGAAGATCGTGCGGCATAAAAACATTTTCCCGGTACAGCTGGACAGAGAGGATTCCACTGAATAAACGGGGTGTAAAACGGGTGCAGGATGATACCGGACGTGGCAGCATTCTGTACCCGTTTTCATACTACCGCCACCTCGTATTCAAATTGACGAAAAAACGTGACATATTATGTAAAGTATGGTATTATTTATCCGTATGTCCTGAAATAACCTTCGGGAGTTAATATGTATGCGTGCCCTGCATCGTCCTGAATCAGGCCGTGATACGGGCACTGACTGCACAGGGGGGAGAAATGTCATTCTCAACACTAATCTTTACGGTATGTTTCCTACCAATATTTCTGATCGTAAATCAGATAGTACTTACGCGGACTGACGGGAATATCAGGTATCAGAACCGCGTTCTTCTGATCTTTTCCGTCGTCTTTTACCTTTTTGCGGGACTGGGAGGTCTGCTCATACTGCTGCTGTGCACAGCCATTACCTGGTACGGCGCAAAGCAGATAGAGAAGACGAGAAGCGCGGCAATGCTCTGGATCACCATCGCCATGCTCATCGCGGTGCTTGCATTCTTTAAGTACGCCGGCTTCTTCATTACGGTTACGATGCCCCTCGGGCTTTCGTTCTACATTTTCAAACTGATCTCATATACGGTGGATGTCTATAAGGAAAAATGTGAGGCGGAGGATGACGTAAGGGATTTCCTGCTGTATGTTGTCTGCTTCCATCATATATCACAGGGACCTATCGTCCGTTATGCGGACATGAAGGCTGGTATGGTACACCGCAGGATATCCACTGCCAACATGGCAGCGGGTATATACCGTTTCTCGCTTGGTCTGGCAAAGAAGGTCATCCTTGCCGATCAGATGGGTAAGCTTGCGGATACGCTGCTTCCCATGACCGAGGATATAGCGAAGATGCCGGTTACGGGTATCTGGCTTGGGTCCATCGTCTTTTCACTTCAGATGTATCTTGATTTCTCGGCTTATATGGATATGGCTATCGGTCTCGGCCAGATGGCAGGCTTTATCTATCCTGAGAACTTTGACTATCCCTACTGCGCCGATTCCATTAAAACCTTCTGGCGTAAGTGGCACATAACCCTGAGCTTCTTCTTCAGGGATTATGTATATATCCCTCTCGGGGGTAACCGTAAAGGCAGTATGCGTACAAAGGTCAATCTCCTTATAGTATGGCTGCTCACGGGTATCTGGCACGGCGCAACCTGGAACTTCGTGATCTGGGGCTTGTATTATTTCATATTTATCTCCATCGAGAATTCGCTGAACAGCAACGGCATCCATATTCCGAAGGTGCTGTCGCACATTTATGTGGTATTCGTATTCAACCTCGGATGGCTGATATTCCGTTTTTCGGATTTCAAACAGCTGGGTCAGGCGCTTAAGGGCTTCTTCGGTTTCGGAGATGGCTTCTCATCCCAGGTTATATCCGTAACGCTGCAGAATAATATCTTTATCCTTATCATTGCGATCCTTGCCTGCACGCCTTTATTCAGAAATATCCGCAAGGCCATCGAGCGTATGATAAAAGACAGGGAAATGTCGGCGGGTATCGTATACGGATGGAAGACCATCGTATCATTTGCAGCTCTGATCGTCGGAGTTATCTTTATGGCAGGCAGCGGATATCAGCCCTTCCTGTATAATGCCTTCTAGGAATAAGGAGGAAATATGGCAAAGAAGAAAATCAGTCCTGAATACAAACGCCGTGTCAAGAAATCCAGGCAGTTCTGGAGTATGATACGGGTATATGGGTTCTATCTTGTGCTGATCATTTTTATGGTGATCGGTTTCCTGATCTGGATCAGACCTAAGGAATCGGAGATAGAGAAAAGAAAACTCGCGGAATTTCCGTCCCTCACCTGGGACGGGATATGGAAGGGAAAATTCTTCACGGAAGTCGCGACCTGGTATACGGATACCTATCCGATGCGTGAGACAATGCTCGGGCAGGGCAGCGGCGTGAAGGCGCTTTACGGCCTGCATAAAAATGAGATCCACGGTGAAGTCTCAGGCAAGGCTGACGATATTCCCGATGCGCCCACCCAGAAGGCGGGGCTCATAGATACCGGTACTACAACGGCTCCCGCACAGCAGACCACCGAGAAGACTTCCTCCACGGGAGGCGGGACAACCAGTACAACGGAGAAGGCCATGGAGCCTGTGGTCACCGAGGAACCGACAACGGAGCAGCTTGAGAACGGAACCAAGCACGGTGATATGGAAACCGCGGGTACCGTATATATCCTGGACGGACAGGCCTTCAGCATCTACTACTTCAACAAGGATAATTCGGAGTATTATGCTTCCATGGTAAATACACTCCGCTCGAAGCTTCCGTCAAATGTCAATCTGTATGATATACTGGCACCTACAGCCTGGGGCGCTATCCTGGGAGAGGAGATTCAGGAGGAGCTTGGCGGTTCCAGCCAGGAGGATGCCATCAATTATATTTACAGCGTGATGGATGATAAGGTTAAGAAGGTGCCGGCTCATGAGAATATCATACGGCATAATGCGGAATATATCTATTTCCGCTCGGATCACCACTGGACGGTAATGGGTGCCTACTATGCTTATGAAGCATGGTGCAGGACCAAGGGCATAGAACCACATTCCATCGACTACTTCAAGGATACCTATGAATTTGACGGTTTCCTGGGAACGTTTTACGCATCTTCGGATCAGTCGCCGGTCCTCGGAAATAATCCCGATACGGTGCTGGCATTCGTCCCCAACGGTACAAATGATGAGGTATTCACGGACAGCGACGGAAATGATATGAACTGGAATGTCATCCGTGACGTATCGGAGTGGGCAAGGACCTCCAAGTATAACTGCTTTATAGGCGGTGATAACCCCTTCACGGTGATCGAGAACCCGACCATCACCGACGGTTCGGCATGTATACTTATCAAGGAATCCTACGGAAATGCATTCGCCCCATTCCTGGTGGATCATTACCAGCATGTATATATCATAGACTACCGTTATTACGAAGGTAATCTTACACAGTTTGTAAAGGATAAGAACGTACAGGATGTTATCCTGCTGAATAACATGGAAGCGCTTTCCGTGAGCAGGGCAAACACGATCCTCGGACTTTTCCCGTAAAAACCTTGCGTCACGGGCGCAGTAAAATGAATATGCAGCTTAAGGACAGCCTCCAAAAGACAGGGGCTGTCCTTTTACTTAAATATTGACTAAAAACCACAATATTTTTAATTAAACCGCTTGCGTTTTTTTAATCGGTGTAGTAAGATTTATTTTGATGATCCTTTCCCGCGGAAAGAAAAGATCCCGAAGGCGGAAGGAAGATAAGGAGAACAGGAAAAATGCTGCACGAACGTTACTACATCGAAAAGGAAAAATACGAGCGGCTGATAAGCCGGAAGAATGAAAAAACGGATTTTTATAACGGCATCTATGACCGATACAGATATCCTGTACTTACAAGGCAGCATATCCCTCTTTTCTGGAAATATGATCTGAATCCAGAGACTAATCCGTATTTTATGGAACGTCTCGGAGTGAATGCGGTAATGAATTCAGGTGCGATATACCGTAACGGGAAGTATTATATCGTTGCCCGGGTGGAAGGAAATGACAGAAAGAGCTTCTTTGCAGTGGCGGAGAGCGGTACCGGAGTGGATGGTTTCCGTTTTCATGATTATCCCATACTGCTTGCGGATACCGAAAAAAAGGAAACAAACGTCTATGACATGCGTCTGACAGAACATGAGGACGGATATATTTACGGCGTATTCTGCTCCGAATCAAAGGATGAAAGTTCAAAGGATCTGTCTGCGGCGGTTGCGGCTGCGGGAATAGTACGTACAAAGGATATGGTAAGCTGGGAGCGCCTGCCGAATCTTGTTACGCTTAATTCTCCCCAGCAGAGAAATGTGGTGCTTCATCCGGAGTTCATCAACGGAAAATATGCGTTTTACACAAGGCCGATGGATGACTTCATCGACACGGGATCGGGCGGTGGAATAGGCTTCGGGCTGTGTGATGACATAACCCATGCGGTGATCGATGAGGAAGTGATCACCAGTAAGAGAAAATACCATACCATTACCGAAGTAAAAAACGGCGCCGGGGCACCGCCTGTCAAAACGGACAGGGGCTTCATTCACATAGCGCATGGCGTCCGCAACACCGCTGCCGGACTTCGCTACGTGCTTTACTGCTTTGCAACCGATCTCGAGGATCCTTCAAAGGTAATAGCCGAGCCGGGAGGCTACTTTCTGGCACCTCTTGGAAGAGAGAGGGTAGGAGATGTATCCAATGTGGTCTTCTCCAACGGCGCTATAGTCAATGAGAAGAACGAAGTATTCATTTACTATGCTTCCAGCGACACCAGGATGCATGTGGCAACGACAACTCTGGATAAGCTTGTTGATTATGTATTCAATACACCGGAGGATCCGTTACGCTCGGTACTCTGTGTGAAGCAGAGATGCGACTTTATCGAAAAGAATCTGGAGTATCTTAAGCAGGTTTAAGAGTTATACCGGGAAGACCTTTTCGGGGCAGTTCAAAGAATCTCATACCATCAGAAAACAGGAGAGAAAGATGAGCGCAAAAGAAGTTTACGAAAGCTGGCTTGCATCACCGGTTTTTAACGAGGAGACAAAGGATGAACTCCGCAGTATAGCCGGAAATGACGCAGAGATAGAGGATCGTTTTTACAGGAATCTTAAGTTCGGTACCGGGGGACTGCGCGGCGTTATCGGCGCGGGGACCAACAGGATGAATGTTTATACCGTGACCCTGGCTACCCAGGGTCTGGCAAATTATATCCGTTCACTCGGTGAAGGAAAGATGGCCCAGGGCGTGGCTATCGCCTATGATTCCAGGCACAAGTCTCCGGAATTTGCCCGGGCAGCCGCACTGACGCTGAATGCAAACGGGATAAAGACCTACATTTTCGATTCACTTCGTCCTACGCCGGAGCTGTCCTTTGCTGTGCGTAAGCTCGGCTGCGTGGCAGGTATAGTGATCACAGCCAGCCACAACCCTGCGGAATATAACGGCTATAAGGTTTACTGGGAGGACGGTGCACAGATCACTCCGCCGCATGATAAGAATATCCTTGAGCATGTGGCTCAGGTGACGGATTATGCGGACATTAAGACCATGTCTCTCGAAGAAGCATCGGAAAAGGGCCTGTATCATATCATTCCCGCGGAGCTGGACGAGCAGTATTATCAGGAACTGATGAAGCAGATGATCCACAGGGATGCCATTCCGAAGGCTGCGGATGATATCAGGATCGTTTACTCACCTCTTCACGGTACTGGAAATGTACCGGTACAGGAGGTCCTCCGCCGGCTTGGTTTTAAACAGGTTTTCGTAGTGCCCGAACAGGAAAAACCGGATGGGGATTTCCCGACGGTCACTTCACCGAATCCCGAGAATCCGGCGGCGTTTAAGCTTGCACTTGAGCTGGCTCACAGGGTGGATGCGGATATAGTTCTGGCATCGGATCCGGATGCCGACAGGCTGGGAGCCTATGTGAAGGATACAAACGGAGTATTTAAGGGAACTTTTCTGGCGGATACACCGGAGTATCCCTATGTGGGGCTTAACGGAAATATGACCGGCGCCCTGATGGAAGAGTATGTTTTGAGAGAGCAGAAGGCTGCGGGCACACTGCCGGAAAACGGCGTTATCTGCAGTACCATAGTTTCCACAAATCTTTCAAGGGTGATCGCCGAAGAATACGGGCTTTCCTACGTGGAGACACTGACAGGTTTTAAATATATCGGGGAACAGATCCACATTTTTGATGAAGAGGGAGGAAAGAGAAAATTCGTCTACGGTATGGAAGAGAGCTACGGATGCCTTGTAGGCGACTATACCCGTGACAAGGACGCCTGCTCGGCGGTGATCCTGCTCTGTGAAGCGGCGGCGGTATATAAGCTGCAGGGACGTACCTTATGTGATGCGGTAAATGACATTTTCCTGAAGTACGGTTATTATCTTGAGAACCTGTCCTTCCTGGTGCTTAAGGGCGCTGACGGCGCTGAGAAGATCAATACCATGATGGAGACGCTTCGCCATAAGGATATGGATAATATCGCAGGACTAAAGATAGAAGCTGTAAGGGATTATGAGTTTGATACCAGAAAAGATCTTAAGACCGGCGAGGTTACGGGAACCGGGCTTCCGAAGTCAAACGTACTTTATTATGAGCTCGAACGCGGCGCCTGGCTTGCGGTCCGGCCATCGGGTACCGAGCCTAAGATCAAGTTCTACTGCGGCGTAAATGAGCCGACACTGGAGGGAGCTCACGCAAGGATGGAGGATATGAAGGCATATCTTTCCGATGAAAAGAATTTTGAGTGATGAACAATAATGGCTGAAAAGCGGGGCGGTTCAGGGCGTTTTGATGTGCCGGAACCGCCTCTTCTCCTGCCCGATTATCCGGAATATGGAATATGAACACATTTTTTTAACAAGATTCTGTCGACAGTTATGATTTTTTGTGGTAATATTTCATATGGGTTACGAAAAAAGTCGGAAGGAGGTGGCTTGGAGCATGGGAGATCCTAGACAGATCACAGTGGATGCAACTATTGATAATGTGGCGACGGTTACGGACTTTGTAAATGAAGAACTGGAAAAACTGGGCTGTTCCATGAAGGCACAGATGCAGATAGATGTTGCTATAGATGAACTGTTTGGAAATATAGCCCATTATGCCTATGGTTCAGGTTCAGGAACTGCGACGATTGAAGTGCACGGGCGTAAAGAGGAACCTGCTCAGGTTATGATAACGTTTAAGGATCAGGGGGTACCATATAATCCTTTGGAAAAGGATGATCCGGATGTGACCCTTTCCGCTGAGGAGAGGCAGATTGGGGGACTTGGTATATTTCTGGTGAAAAAGACCATGGATGATATTTCGTACGAATATCGGGATGGCAAAAATATCTTAACGATAAAGAAGAATCTCTAAGGTAAAGGAGGAAGCAAAAATGACGATCAATAAGACACAGGAGGGTAGCAAGCTTACTGTAGCACTGGAGGGACGCCTTGATACTACTACGGCTCCCGAACTTGAGGCTGATCTTAAGGAGTCTTTGAATGGTGTGACAGAACTTATTATGGATCTCGAGAAGCTTGACTATATTTCATCTGCAGGACTCAGAGTCCTTCTGTGGGCACAGAAGACCATGAATCAGAACGGTTCCATGGTAGTTAAAAATGTCAGCGAGGTTGTTAATGAGGTGTTTGAGGTAACCGGATTCGCTGATATCCTTACGATTGAGTAGGATAATAGTTTCTGTCGTTATACCCGAAAAAAGCCCCTGTCTCCTTTCCGGAGACAGGGGTTTTTTTCGCAATACGACAGATAGGAAAGGGTGCCTGCATTTGCAGGTCAGCTCCCGATCCGGTTGATCTACAGATCGACCTTGGGCATTCCTTCACGTGCTTTTGCAAGATCCTCATCGGTGGGAATGTAATCGCCCATCTCACCGTCGTTATACTTCTGATATGCAACAAGATCAAAATAGCCCGTACCGGTAAGGCCGAATACGATATTCTTTGCTTCGCCGGTCTCCTTGCACTTGAGTGCCTCGTCGATGGCAACTCTTATGGCGTGGCTTGATTCCGGAGCGGGAAGGATACCTTCGACGCGGGCAAAGGTCTCTGCGGCTTCGAATACGGAGGTCTGCTCTACGCTTCTGGCCTTAAGAAGCTTCTGATCATAAAGCTCGGACACGATGCTGCTCATGCCGTGATAGCGGAGTCCTCCGGCATGGTTTGCGGAAGGTATGAAACCGCTGCCGAGAGTATACATCTTTGCAAGAGGACATACCTTGCCGGTGTCGCAGAAATCGTAAGCATATACGCCACGGGTAAGACTTGGGCAGGATGCGGGTTCTACGGCAATGATCTCGTAATCGGCCTCTCCCCTGAGCATTTCACCTGCAAAGGGTGAGATAAGACCGCCAAGGTTTGATCCGCCGCCGGCACAGCCGATGATGGTGTCTGCCTTGATACCGTATTTGTCGAGGGCAGCCTTGGTCTCCAGACCGATAACCGATTGGTGAAGGAGTACCTGGGAAAGCACCGAACCGAGTACATAGCGGTATCCTTCCTGTGAGACAGCAGCCTCGACCGCCTCGGAGATCGCACAGCCGAGACTTCCTGTGGTCCCGGGGAATTCCTCATTTATCTTCCTTCCGACATTCGTATTCATGGACGGTGAAGGAGTGACTTTTGCACCGTAGGTACGCATAACCTCACGGCGGAAAGGCTTCTGCTCGTAGGAAACCTTAACCATATATACCTGGCAGTCCAGATCAAAGTAGGAGCATGCCATGGAAAGTGCCGTACCCCACTGGCCGGCGCCGGTCTCCGTGGTAACGCCCTTCAGTCCCTGCTTCTTTGCATAATAAGCCTGGGCAATGGCGGAATTAAGCTTGTGGCTTCCAGAGGTATTGTTGCCTTCGAATTTGTAATAAATATGAGCCGGTGTGTCGAGCTTCTTCTCAAGGCAGTAAGCGCGTACCAGCGGTGACGGACGATACATCCTGTAGAAATCCCTGATCTCATCGGGAATATCGAACCAGGGTGTGGTGTCATCCAGCTCCTGCTTTCCGAGTTCAAGGCAGAAGATGTTGGACAGCTCCTCCAGAGTAACAGGCTTCAGTGTGCCGGGATTCAGGATAGGCGCAGGCTTTTTCTTCATGTCAGCCCTTACGTTATACCATTGGGTCGGCATTTCATTTTCTTCAAGATAGATCTTGTAAGGAATCTCACTCATGGGTTTACCTCCGTAATCAGTGATCGTTTTATCGGGAAAAAAACACAAAGTACATTTTAACAGATGCTGACTTGCGGTGCAATCCGGAAAAAAGCTTTTTTAAGTCTCCTGTCAAAGTTTTTTGTTGTAATGGGAGGGTGTTTTCCTGTATAATGGTTTTTTGAAGGTATAAAAACTTATGAAGGAAGAAATACTATGAGGGAATTTACGTTAGTTACTGATGTTAATACCGATGTGCATCCCGCATATGCTGCGAAGGAAGGTATAATTATCCTTCCGCAGTATTATTTTTTTGAAGGGGATGACGTAATATACGGAGATGAGGTACTTCTGGATGAGGAGACATTCTACGCAAGACTGGATAAGGGTGAGACCGCCAGGTCTTCCGGAGTTAATCCTGACCGCGCGCGAAGGACCTTCGAGGAAGAACTTAAAAAGGGAAAGGATATACTTGCCATCATCTGTTCCTCGGGTCTCTCAATGAGCTACAATACCTGCTATACGGTGGGAGAGGAGCTCATGAAAGAATATCCGGGATCAAAGATCATCGTTATGGATTCACTGAATGAATCCGGCGGTGCGGGACTCATGCTCTATATGGCAAGAGACATGCAGAAGGAAGGCAAGACCATGGAGGAGATCCGGGACAGGATCGAGGCTGTGAAAATGAATTTCCAGGCCATGTTCATAGTTGATGACCTGAAGTATCTGGTAAGGGGCGGCAGGCTTTCTGCCTTCAGCGGGGCTTTCGGAACCATGCTGGATATCAAGCCTATATTGCATCTTGAGGGCGGAAAGATACTTCCGCTGAAGAAGATAAGGACCAGAAAGCGTGCCATAAATGAACTGCTCCGTATAGCAAAGGAGATGGATCCCGATCCGCGTTATATGTATGTGGTGCATACATTTAATGAGCCTTCGGCGCATGAACTTGCGGACCGTGTGGAAAACGAGCTGGGCATAAAGGTGGACAGACAGTATAATCTGGGTATCATAAATAATACCATCGGTGCCCATACCGGACCGAATGCGCTGGGCTTCGGTTTCCTTGCGCGAAAGGGCCTGGATCCGGCGCTCCTGGGCGACGATCCGGATATAACCGAATAGGCTTTGCGTATGATACGCTGAAAGGGGGGAGCGGGTGCTTCCCCCCTTTTTCGGATCCGGCGATAAAGCTGTCGGGAATATGCATGTTCTTACTGCGCACGGTCACTGGAATCGATGAAGGACGCATTCACGCCTTGCGCGTCAACCAAAATTTTATTTGGGGTTGACGAGAAGGACGGCCTCTGATATACTTCAAAACTGTACCCATCCGGACTCATGGGTATGTAATAAGAATTGTTGAAAGAGGACTCTTCAGATGGATATTCCGTTTTTGGTGCTGGTTGGGATCTATATGCTCGTCATGGTGGGGATAAGTGCGGCGGATTCCCGAAAAACCGCTGACTTCAGGTCGTATGCGGTTGCGGGAAAGGATCAGAGGCTGATCACTGTTACCATGACGCTCATGGCTACGATACTGGGAGCATCGACCACCATAGGTATCACCGATACGGTATATCAGATCGGATTCCCGGGTATATGGTGGCTTGCCTTCGGAGCGGCCGGACTGATCCTGCAGTCGCTGCTGCTGTCCGAACGGGTACGGGATATGAATGCGGATACGCTTCCTCATCTTACGGAAATGCTTGCGGGAAGGGGAGCCTCCGTTCTCCTGGCGGTGATCATAGTTATAGCCTGGACAGGCGTTGTTGCGGGACAGCTGGTCGCGCTGGGGGGACTTGTAACATTTGCCACTGGTAAGGACAGCAAGCTGCTTCTTACCGCTGTGGCTGTCCTGGTCATACTTTATACGATGCTGGGAGGTCAGCTTTCCGTAGTAAAGACCGACCGTGTGCAGCTGGTGGTTATATTTGCCGGGATCCTGCTCTGCTTCGGTTATCTTTTCGGGACCGCGGAGGGTAGTTTCAGCGAAGCCATGGAACAGGTTGAACTCTTTAACGGATCATATACATTTCAGAAATGGATCACCCAGTTTTTCGTTATAGGCGGAGTGTATTTCCTGGGACCGGATATCCTATCCAGGAATTTTATCGCAAAAGACGGCAGGACAGCCCGGAAAAGCGCTCTGCTTGCCGGCGTCGGGCTGCTGATCTTTGCGGTTGTGATCACCATGATAGGCGTGTGGGCAAGGCTGAATGTCCCGTCAGAGGAATTAGGCGGAGATAAGACGCTGTTTTATGTGGCGCGTCTGCTCCCGGGCTGGATGAGACTTATAATGAGTCTCGGGCTTATGTCCGCGATCCTGTCTTCGACGGATACCTGCCTCATAAATGCTGCCGGGATCTTCAGCAGGGATATACTCAGGAAAGAGGACAGGAAGATCGTAAGGTTTGCGGTACTGGGTATCGGGGTTCTGGCGCTGAGCCTCACTCTTCTCAGCAGCGGAAATATCATTAACATACTGTCCGGGGCATATTCCATATATACACCTGGAGTGATATTCCCCCTGCTTGTTGCCATATTTGCATACCGGAAGCGCAGTATCCGAAGGAAGCTTTGGATGACCGGAGTATGCGCGGGAGGTCTGTGCGGACTTATGTCAACCTTCTGCGCCGGATGGATGACTGAGGCAGGTATTCCGTCAGGCATCGTCGATAACCTGACCCTTATAGGCATGGGCCTCTCTCTGATCTTTTCACTTGCTTCGGTTCGCCGCAGGTGACGGCTCCGGGCCGGTCATATCCTTTCGTTCACGGCTTGATAATTACAGTTGAAATATGATAGAATGTTCGGTAGTTTGTGAAATGCTTCCGGATCTTTTAACATGGAAGAAAGGACAGCAGCCGTATGTTATTCTATCTGGTAACACTTTGTTTGTCTGTAGTGCTCACGCTGTTTTATGTATTAATATGGCATGAGCATTTTGACGTGCATTTCACCCTTATCTTCGCATTTATCCCCATAGCAAATATGGGCTACTTTCTTCGCTCGGTGTCAACGAGCCTTGATGAAGCGCTTGTAGCCAATGACATCGTATACCTGGGCGGCTGTTTCCTTCTGCTCTTCATCATGATGTGCGTCCTTGACAGGTGCAACATGAAGCTGCCCAGGGAGATACGCATCACCTTCTTTGTTATTACCATTGTTATCTATGGATCTGTGCTGGCATCAAACCAGCTGCCGATCTTTTATAAGAGCGTAACAACCGAGATGAGGGACGGTTCCCTTGTGCTGGTCAAGGAATACGGATTCATGCATACCGTATTTTACTGCATGGTGATACTCTACTTCCTGATCAGTATCGGAGCGCTTGTATACAGTTATACAAAAAGAAAAAATGTGCCGAACAAGGTGATCTTTTTTCTGGCGATCCCGGAGATCATCACGGTATTTTCGTACATGGGCAGCAAGCTCTTTCCCGCTGATATCGAAATGCTTCCCGCGGCGTACTGCTTCGCTCAGTTTTTCTTCCTGCTTATAGTCCGCGACATATGCCTGTATGATGTTAAGGAAACACATATGGATTCCCTTATAGAGACCGGTGAGGCAGGTTTCATTTCCTTTGATAACAGGATGCGGTATCTTGGGAGTAACGAAGCGGCACAGAATTTTTTCCCGGAACTGAGAGAGATCAAGGTGGATACTCCTTCGGAGAACAGTCCTTTCCTGAATGAACAGGCCCTCAACAGACTTCGCAGCTTCATTGATGATCAGAATAATGACACATCCTTTTATTCAAGAAACGGTCATACATATCTCTTTGATGTGGACTTCCTGTATGATGAAAAGAAGAAAAGGGGCTTCAGGATCTTTATCAGGGATGATACAAGGAACCAGGAGTATATAGCCCTTATCAACCGCTTCAATACGGTTCTTAAGGAAGAGGTTGACGAGAAGACCGCGCATATCGCTGAAATGCATGACAAGCTGATCCTGAGTCTTGCGATGATGGTTGAAAGCCGGGATAATTCCACCGGCGGCCATATCAAGAGGACCAGCGAAGGGGTGCGTCTGCTGATGGACGAAATAATGAAGGATAATAAGCTGCACATCACGCAGGAATTCAGGAAGGCGGTTATAAAGGCCGCGCCCATGCATGATCTGGGAAAGATCGCTGTGGATGACTCGATACTCAGAAAACCCGGACGTTTTGAACCATGGGAGTTTGAGATAATGAAGACCCACGCGGCAGAGGGAGGACGTATAGTCCACGAGGTCCTTGAAGGAACCGATGACGAATACTTCCGCAAGATTGCGGAAAATGTGGCAACCTATCATCATGAGCGGTGGGATGGTTCGGGTTATCCCAAGGGCCTTTCGGGACTGGATATCCCATTGGAGGCCAGGATAATGGCCATCGCGGACGTATATGACGCACTGGTAAGCAAGCGCGTTTATAAAGAAAGCATGTCCTTTGAGGAAGCGGATAAGATCATAATGGAGGGCATGGGAAAGCATTTTGATAAAAGGCTGGAGCCGTATTATGTGGCCGCCCGGCCGAAGCTGGAAGCATATTACAGTAAACAGTAGTTTAACAGGAGACGGTTCCGGTCATACCGGGGATCGTCTCTTTTTTTCTAACCACCATTTTTTTCTTAAAAACTGTTTTTCTTTTTAAGGTTCCTTTCAGATTGACAGGTTAAGATAACGTCAGTAACACGAAAGAGCGAAGATAAAAAGCCGCAGAAATGAGGTGGTCTCATGGTATATAAGGAAGTATTCAAAAGAACCGAAATAAAATATCTTTTAAGTGCCGGACAGTATCTGGCCCTGCGGGAAAGGCTGCGGGATATGGCACAGGCCGACATGTACGGCGAGACGGATATTCTGAATATTTACTATGATACCCCGGATTTCGGGCTGATCAGAACCTCTCTGGAAAAGCCGCTATACAAAGAAAAGCTTCGGCTCAGAACCTACGGGACACCCCGGGACGGCAGCGCAACCTCATTTATCGAGATCAAGAAGAAGTATAACGGCGTCGTTTATAAGCGCCGTATAGATGCTCCCTACGCCAGGGCAAAGGGTTATCTGGAGGACAGGAACGATCTTTACCGGTCACAGATCAAAGCGGAGATAGATGCTTTTAAAAAGGACTACCGGGGACTCAGGCCTGCGATGGCTATCTCCTACAAGCGCATCGCCATGGCGGGAACGGAAGATCCGGAGCTTAGGATAACCTTTGACCGCGAGATACGCTGGAGAACGGATAAGCTTGATCTCAGGGAAGGCCCCGTTGGTGAAGAGATCCTTCAGCCGGGCCAGTATCTGATGGAAGTGAAGATAGCAAATGCATTTCCGATGGAACTGTCCCGCATACTGAGCGAGCTTTCGATCTTTCCGGCCTCCTTCTCCAAGTACGGAAGAGGTTACGAGATAATGACGGCAAGGGCGTTGTCCCACGTTTATATGGTCAATTATGCGGATATCCCGGCGATAGCCGGACAGAAAGGGGAGATGGTATATGCTTAAAAGTACGATATTTGATACGGTTTTTACATCGGAAACATTAACGGGTCAGGAATTCCTGTATGCCACGATCTGCTCGATACTCTGCGGTTTTCTCATAGCCCTGCTGTACAGGATAAAGAATAAACCGTCAAGAAGCTTCATGATCACGCTGGTGGTCCTTCCGGCTGCTGTGCAGATGGTGATCATGCTTGTAAACGGAAATGTCGGTGCCGGGGTTGCCGTCGCGGGCGCCTTCAGTCTTGTAAGATTCCGTTCCGCACCCGGTAAGGGTCAGGAAATGGCGGTAATCTTCGTAGATATGGCGGTAGGCCTGGCAACAGGTATGGGTTATCTGGGATTTGCGGCGATATTTGCGGCAGTGATCTCCATACTGATGCTCATCCTCGATCTGACCGGATTCGGAGGAAGGAACGACAGCGAGAGAGTACTTAAGATCACGGTTCCCGAAAACCTGGATTACGAAGGAAAGTTTGACAGTATATTTGAAAAATATCTCAGCAGCTGGACTGTAGATGAGGTGAAGACGACCAATATGGGCAGTCTTTACAAGATCACTTACGGAGTGAAGATAAGACCGGATGTATCGGCCAAGGCAATGATGGATGAGATAAGGACAGGCAACGGCAATCTTGAGATATCCATGTCAAGACCGGTGACGCCGAGAGAAGATCTGTAGATCTTAAGGAGCATAAGAACAGCATGGTACAGGCAGGACCCGGGTCCCCCTGTGTTTCAATATAGATATCCCCTCCGGGGCCGCAGGTCATATCCCGCCTGCGGCCCCATTTCTTTGGGGCTAAGCTTCTTTCACCTCATCCTTTGAGTACAGCCATTTCAGTACCAGCGGCGTGAGGATGGAGCTGGTGATGATAAGCAGTATGACTGCCGTAAAGTAGGCAGGCTCAAGCATGTCCGCCTTCAATCCGCGCTGGGCCACTATAAGGGCGACCTCGCCGCGGGTCATCATTCCGCAGCCGACCTTGAGGGCGTCTTTACCGCGAAATCCGAGAAGTCTTGAGGTCAGGCCGCAGCCCACGACCTTTGAAAGGAGTCCTACTACAACAAAGGCCAGCGAGAACCAGAGTATGGTCATATCCAGGGTACGGATATTTGTGGAAAGCCCGATACTGCAGAAGAAGACAGGCCCGAAGATGATATAGGAATTGATATCCATCTTTTCGGTTATGTACTTCGAATCCCTGAGCTGGCAGAGAATAACGCCCGCCAGATAAGCACCGGTGATATCGGCCACACCGAAATATTTATCCGCAACATAGGAAAGCGCAAATGCAAGGGCAATTCCCAGAATAGGAATACGGCGGGTGTGAGGGTGACGTGCGTCGTACCATTTGAAAAGCTTATAGATAACCACGCCGAGCACGATGGCCAGAAGGAAGAAGGCTCCGGTCCTCAGGAGAACGCTGGAAACGGCGGAATCGGGTTTCTTAAAGCCTATTACTACGGTGAGCACAACGATACCGATAACGTCATCAATGATAGCGGCGCTCATGATGGTCTGTCCCAGTTCTCCCTGCAGCTTGCCCATTTCCCTGAGGGTTTCAACGGTAATGCTGACGGAGGTTGCCGTAAGGATGGTACCGATGAACAGCGCACGGTAGAATTCCTCCGTCCCGACAGCGGACCAGCCGTAAAATGCCATATAGAGCAGTGTGCCGCTGACCAGCGGGATGAAAACACCGACGCAGGCGATGATCGTCGCCTTGGGCCCGGTCTTTTTCAGGTCGGAGATGTTGGTCTCCAGACCGGCTGTAAACATGAGTATGATCACTCCGATCTCCGCCAGTCCCGACAGAAAATCGGAGGACTGCACAAAGCCGAATACACTGGGGCCGATGAGCAGACCGGCGATGATTTCTCCGGCAACCTGCGGTGCCTTAACCTTTCTGGCGAGAAGACCGAATAGTTTGGCAGCTACGATGATGATACAGAGCTGCCTGAGTATGTCCAGAGTATCCATGATTATTCCTTTCCCGGCAGGGGTTCGGACCCTTGCTGACACGTCTTGATAAGCAAGAAAAATGATAGCACTTTTAAATACCGGACGCAACAGTATAAAATTACTGAAAAAACAGGCAGAAAAAGTTGAAAAATACAAGAATAAGACAAAGCAGATTTAAAGCAAATATAAAGCAAACATAAAGCAAACATAAAGCAAAACATGCTTGTGGGTTATTGTTCAAATATGGTAAAATATTAGACGTAGTTTGGCCGGAAATTTAAAAAAGATGATAAGAAGGGAGATACAAATGAAGACGATCATCGATCAACTGGAAGTGTTCACTAAGGAGAAGCCGAATATTGCAATCCTCTTTGATGAAGCTCATTCCAAGGGGCTTACCTATGCACAGTTCGACAATATGACCGGAAGGGTATATGCCTATCTGAAAAAGAAAGGCATAGGTAAAGAGGATTTTGTTCTTATTGATCTTCCACGCGGGATCACACCCATTATTGCCATGGTAGGTGTATGGAAGGCAGGGGCGGCATGGGCTCTGGTGGAGGATACCTATGCTCCCGAGCGTATAAAATACATACGGGAGGATTGCGGCTGTAAGATAGAGCTGGATGCAGAGGCATGGGAAGAAGTCATGCGTGAAGAGCCGCTCTACGGACATGAGGAGGTGTCGGAGCATGATGCGGCATATGCCATCTATACCTCCGGAACTACCGGAAATCCCAAGGGAGTCCTGCACGAATACGGAAATCTCGGGCGTGCCATAGATTCCATTAAGATCAAAGGCGAGTCGCCCTTTACCGATAAGGACAGGCTGGCGCTTCTTGCCCCGCTTAATTTCGTGGCTTCGGTCATAGTTATCCTGAGGTGCCTGAGCGTTTTCGGCGCAAAAACCTTCGTTGTGGGTTATGCAACGATCAAGAATCCGGGCGCATTGAAACGTTTCTTTATTGAGAAGCGTGTAACCATTACATTCCTTACTCCTTCATATGTCAGGATGCTGGGAAATACCACGGGTCCCTTCCTTCGTATGCTTTTTGTCGGAAGCGAGCCTGCCAACAATGTGTATAACAAAAAACTGGATATAATCAACATTTATGCATGTTCCGAAAGCGGTTTCGCTGTCGGTGTATTCCCCATTGATAAATCCTATGAGGCCTGTCCCATCGGAAAGCCTGAGGTGGAGACGAAGATCATCCTGATCGATGAGGACGGAAATGAGGTGAAGGACGACGAGATCGGTGAACTCTGTTTTGAGAATCCCTATGTCCGCGGGTATATCAATCTTCCCGAGGAGAGCGCAAGAGCCTTCGTAAACGGCATATATCATACGGGAGACCTCGCGAGAAAGCAGTCGGACGGAAATTATATCCTTCTCGGCAGGACCGGCGATATGATCAAGATAAACGGTAACCGTATCGAACCGGCGGAGATCGAAGCGGCGGTTAAACAGGTACTGGGTATATCCTGGGCAGCTGCAAGAGGCTTTGATGAGGCAAACAGGAGTTACCTCTGCGCATATTATACCGAAGATGTGACTGTGGATCCCGTGTACATGAGAGAGGAGCTGTCCAAGAGGCTGCCATACTACATGATCCCGTCCTATTATATGAAGATAGATAAGGTTCCGCTTAAGGCAAACGGTAAAATGGACCGCAAGGCCCTGCCGCAGCCGGATACCAGTGATTTCCGCACGGAATATGCGGCTCCCGAAACAGAGATACAGCAGAAGCTTTGCGAAGCCATGGCAAAGGTTCTGAAGGTGGATAAGATCGGTATCCATGATGATTTCTATGAGCTGGGTGGAGACTCTCTGGGATCCATTCAGGTGATCGTACAGAGCGGCCTGCCGGGACTTCAGGCAAATGATATCTTCCGCGGCCGTACTGTCGAGAAGATAGCAGAGATCTATGAGAATAAGCAGTCTGCGGACAGCGGTGAGAGTCCCGAGATCCGTAATGCCGAGGCGATGAAGAAGGATCATCCCCTTACGGCAGAACAGCTCTATATGGTGGATTATCAGCTTTATACCCCGAAATCAACCATGTACAACCTGTTCTCAATGATGAAGGTCGATAAGGAGCTGTTTGACCTTGAAAAGCTGGCCGATGCCATGCGCCTTGCTATCAGGAATCATCCGGCACTGCTTACAACCTTCAGCTTCAGTAAGGAAGGGGAGATCATCCAGCATTATACTCCCGAGGTGGAACGTGAGATCCGTGTAGAGAAGATCAGTGAGTTTGAATTCAATGAAGTTAAGGATACACTGGTACAGCCCTTTAAGATCATTGACGGACCTCTGTACCGTGTCCGGATCTTTGAAACCGAGAAGAGCGGGTATATGTTCTTTGACGTTCACCATACACTGTTTGACGGCACCAGCCTTAAGGTGTTCATGGGAAATATCGGCAAGCTTTATATGGGTATGCTTCCGGATCCCG
>Ga0310691_10000298_pt1 | contig 100721 bp, 88 predicted proteins | sample 176DNAGHGlowgp2_FD_203887 | JGI IMG/M metagenome (GOLD analysis project Ga0310691, IMG submission 203887) | Sheep rumen microbial communities from Palmerston North, Manawatu-Wanganui, New Zealand - 1766 DNA GHGlow gp2 (v2) (version 2) | ecosystem: Host-associated > Mammals > Digestive system >...
CCGGTCTATGTGGCCTGGTTCCAGTGGCAGCCGCCCCTGTTCGACGGCCGCATGCGCGCCTTCCACTGCCTGGACATCTGCTTCTGGCTGCACAACACCGACGTGATGCTCACCCATACCGGCGGCGGTGCCAGGCCGCGCGCGCTTTCCGACAAGATGTCCGACGCGCTGCTGGCCTTCATGCGCACCGGCGATCCCAACTGCGACGCCCTGCCGGCGTGGCCGAAGTACACGCCGGAAAACGGAGAGGTGATGATCCTGGATGACGTGTGCCGCGTGGAGAACGATCCCGACCGTCCCGCGCGCAGCGTGCTTATGCAGTAGGTTCCTGCTGCCTTTCGTATTCCGCCCGGGCGCGCTCCACGGACACGGAGCGCTTGAGCTGGAATCCCGCCCCGAGGTACTTGGTCCGGACGTCTTCGTCCGCGGCCAGGGCCTGCGGCGTTCCCTCCTGCAGGATCGTGCCTTCGTACAGGAGGTAGGCCCGGTCCGTGATGGCGAGGGTCTCGCCCACGTTGTGGTCGGTGATGATCACGCCGATGTTGCGGTACTTGAGTTTGGCGATGATGTACTGGATGTCCTCGACGGCGATGGGGTCCACGCCCGCGAAGGGTTCGTCCAGGAGGATGAATTTCGGATCGATCGCGAGGGCGCGCGCGATCTCGCAGCGGCGCCGCTCGCCGCCGGACAGCTGGATACCCAGCGACTTGCGGACCTTCGAGAGGTTGAATTCGCTGATGAGGGACTCCAGGCGGCGTTCCCGTTCCTCCTTGGGGATGCCGCGCATCTCCATCACGGACACGATGTTGTCCTCGACGGACATCTTGCGGAACACGGAGGCGTCCTGCGGCAGGTAGCCGATACCCTTCTGGGCACGGATGTACATGGGCAGGCCGGTGATCTCCTCGTCGTCCAGGAAGACGCGGCCGTCGTTGGGGACGATCTGGCCCGTGATCATATAGAAGCTGGTGGTCTTGCCGGCGCCGTTGGGGCCGAGGAAGCCGACGATCTCGCCTTGGTTCACTTCCATCGAGACGCCTTTGACGACCGTGCGGAGGCCGTATTTCTTGACCAGGTTTTCGCAGCGCAGTTTCATGGCGTTCCGGTTTATTTGATGTCCAGGGCGAGGTCCACGACGAGCTTGCGGACCTCTTCGTTCTTGCTCATCAGGTCGGCGGCCTTTTCCGTGGGCATGTAGATGCGGGGCCCCTGCTCTTCTTCCGCGACCACGGACGGCTCGAGGCGGATGCGTCCGCAGCCGGTCAGTTTCGCGAACCGGTCTTCCAGGTCGCGGAGGATCCGCTCTTCGATCCATTTCTTCTGGGCTTCGTTCGTCACCGAGAAGCCGATCACCTTGCGGCCGTCTTCTTCACGGCACTGGAGCGTGGCGTTGGCCAGGGCGTTGGCCAGGCGGGGCTGGACGCCGCCGTACTGGGCCGCCAGGTCTTTCCATCTGGCCGCGATCTCTTCGTCCGAAGGGAGGGCCTGCGGAGCCGCCGCGGGGTCGGGGGTGGCCGCCGGCATGATTTCGGGTTCGTCGTCGCTGAGCAGCGCCGCCAGCGACAGCGACGCGCCGGTCTTGCGCTTCCTCGGTGCCGGTTTCTGTTGCTCTGTAGCAGGTACTGCCGCGGGCTCGGCAGGCTCAGCGGGCTTCGGTTGCTCGGCAGCAGGTCCGGCGGTCACGGTTTCCGGGGGCAGCACTCCACCATCGGACACCGACGGGGCAGGCTCCGCGGAGCGGCCAACTGCCTCCTGAGACGTCCGGCCTTGCCGGACCCCTCCCACTTCCTCCGGAAGCGGGCCCCTCCCTCTTACGGAGCCGAGGGTGGCTACGGTCTCCGGAGGCAGTTGCCGCTCCTGCTGCGCCGGTTTGGCTGCCGGAGCGACCGCAGGCTGGGCGGAGGGCTGGTTCTGCAGGAAGGCGAGCTTCATCAGGGCGAATTCGATATGGAGGCGGGGGTTCGTCGAGAGGCGGTAGCCGGCCTCGCAGGCGGTGGTGATGCCCAGGGCGTCGTACAGCCACTTCACGCTGCAGCGGTCCCCCTGGTCCTTGTAGCGGGCACGCAGGGAATCCGGCAGGTCCAGCAGCGCCTCCAGGCCGCCGGTACGGCTCACCAGCAGGTCGCGCAGGTGCGCGCTCAGCGCCGCGATGAAATGCTGCGCGTTGAAACCCTTCGAGAGGATCTCGTCAAAGATGAGCAGCGCCGCGGCATAATCGCCGGCGAGGAACGCCTCCACCAGGCGGAAACTGTATTCGTAATCCAGCACGCCCAGGTTGCGGATCACGTCCTCGTAACGGACGTCCGTACCGCAGAAGGCGACCGTCTGGTCGAAGAGCGTCAGGGCGTCGCGCATCGCGCCGTCCGCCTTGTGCGCGATCACGTGCAGCGACTCGTCGTCCACGTTCACGCCCTCCTTGCCCGCGATGTCCCGCAGGTTGCGCACGATGTCGGGCACGCCGATGCGGTTGAAATCGTAGGTCTGGCAGCGGCTCAGGATGGTGGGCAGGATCTTGTGCTTCTCCGTGGTGGCGAGGATGAAGATGGCGTGTGCGGGCGGCTCCTCCAGCGTCTTCAGGAAGGCGTTGAAGGCCGACTGCGAGAGCATGTGCACCTCATCGATGATGAACACCGAGTAGCGGCCCACCTGCGGCGGAATCTGCACCTGGTCCATCAGGGTCTTGATGTCGTCCACGCCGTTGTTGGACGCCGCATCCAGTTCGTGGATGCAGTACGAGCGCCCCTCGGCGAAGGAACGGCAGGAGTCGCACTCGCCGCACGGCTCCAGGTCCGGACCCGGATGGGCGCAGTTGATGGTCTTGGCGAAGATGCGCGCGGCGCTGGTCTTGCCGACGCCCCGGGGTCCGCAGAACAGGTAGGCGTGCGCAAGCTGGCCGCGCTGGATCGAGTTCTTGAGGGTCCGTGCGATGTTGTCTTGTCCGATCAGCGACTCGAAGGAGTCCGGACGGTATTTGCGGGCTGATACGACGTAGTCTGACATAGTTTACAAATGTAATGAATTTTGTGTAAATTTGGCCGTATGAAGCTCCGTTTGCGCCATCTTTTTCTGACCCTTTTCCTGCTGCTCGCCGCGCTGCCGGCCCCGGGCCAGGGCAAGGTCTATACGCGCAAGCTGCGGCTGGCGGACTTCCCCGCCCGCACCACCAAGGTGGTCCTCGGAGGCAACCCCTTCCTGGAGATCACGCTGCGCGAGGCCGTCGCCGTCCACTGGCGCATCTCGCCCTATGAATTCTGCACCCCGGAAGAATACGGGCGCCTGGCTTCCTTCTCTTCCTATTACTTCCTCACGCTGGCGCAGGACCGCGGCATCCTGTTCCTGATCCTGTCCAAAGGCGGGAAGGAAGGCGAAAAGGACCAGCTCAAGCAGGCTTTCGAGGTGGTCCGGATACCCATCGCCGGCGCGGACGATCCCGGCGGACGGGAACTCGTGCTGATGGGCGCGTTCCTGGACATCATCCAGAACTTCGTGGAGCAGGCGATGATTTCCGACCGGACGGCCTACGCCGGACTGCCGGCCCTGGATGGCGCCAGCCTGCGCGGGAAGACGGTCCTGCTCGACCCCGACGCGGCGGACGCGGCCGTCCTCGCGCAGCGGAAAGACGCCGTGGCCGCCCTGTGCGTGGCACCGGCGGACGGCGGCGGGGACCGCTTCTGCTACAAGATGCTGATTTCCGCGGACACGCACGAGCTGCTCCTCTTCGAGAAACGCCGGTACAGGACGCCGGATGACGCCCGCTTCTCCGAGGACGAAATCCGGCGTATCGGGCGCCGCGGCGCCGTGGTGGTGCGGGATTAAAGATTCACGTACGAGCGGACGTTCTCCGCGCTGACGGGCTCGTCCCCGAGGATGAGGAGCCGGTCCACGACGTTGTCCAGTTCGCGGATGTTGCCCGGCCAGTGCTTCTGCTTCAGCAGTTCCACCGCCTCCGGCGAGAAGCTGCGGGGCTTGCCGCCGTCGGTGTACTTCGCCTTGAAGAACTCGATCAGCTGCGGGATGTCGTCGCGCCGCTCGTCCAGCGAGGGGACGGGGATCACGATCACGCTCAGGCGGTGGTAGAGGTCCTCGCGGAAGGTCCCCTTCTCGATCTCCTTCGCCAGGTCCTTGTTGGTGGCGGCGACCACGCGGACGTCCACCTCGATGTCCTTGTCGGAACCCACGCGGGAAAGCTTCTTCTCCTGCAGCACGCGCAGGACCTTTGCCTGGGCGGCCAGGCTCATGTCGCCGATCTCGTCCAGGAAGAGGGTGCCGCCGTCGGCCTGCTCGAACTTGCCCTTGTGCTGCTTGATGGCGGAGGTGAAGGAGCCTTTCTCGTGGCCGAACAGCTCGCTCTCGATGAGTTCGCCGGGAATGGCGGCGCAGTTCACTTCCACGAAAGGCATCGCGCTGCGGGGGCTGAGCTGGTGGAGGTTGCGCGCCACGAGTTCCTTGCCGGAACCGTTGGGGCCGATGACCAGCACGCGGGCGTCGGTGGGCGCCACCTTCGCGATCATCTCGCGGACGTGCTGCATCGGAGCGGAATCGCCGACCATGTCGGCGCCGTACACCTTCTTCTTGAGCGCCTTGTTCTGGGCGGTCAGCACCACCCGGTCCCCGGCGTTCTTGATCGTGATCAGGATGCGGTTCAGGTCCAGCGGCTTCTCGATGAAGTCGAAGGCGCCCAGCTTGATGCAGTCCACGGCGGTCTTGATGTCGGCGTGGCCGGAAATCATCACCACGGCGGCGTCCAGGCCCATTTCCATGAATTTCGCGAGCACCTCGGTGCCGTCCATCCCGGGCATCTTGATGTCGCAGAAGATGACGTCGTATTTCTCCTTTTCAACCTTCTGGAGCGCCACGAGCCCGTCTTCGGCGGTATCGACTTCGTAGCCTTCGTCGCCGAGGATCTCCCCCAGCGAATTGCGGATCGCCCGCTCGTCGTCTATGATCAGAACTTTCATCTCTCAGTTTTCCTTTAACCGATCTGGGCGCCGTTGCAGACGGCCTCCTCCGGGGTGATGAAACGCATGGAACCGTCGCCCTGCTTCGCCATCAGGATCATGCCCTTGCTCTCGATGCCGCGGATCGTGCGGGGCTGCAGGTTCGCCAGGATGCAGATCTGCCGGCCCACCATCGCCTCGGGGCTGTAGTACTCGGCGATGCCGGACACGATCACGCGCCGGTCGATGCCGGTGTCGATCGTTAGCTTGAGCAACTTGTCCGTCTTGGGCACGCGCTCGGCCTCCAGGACCGTCGCGGTGCGGATGTCCATCTTCTCGAACTCGTCGAAGGTGCAGCCGTCCTTCTGCGGGGCCACCTGCTTCGCGGCTTCGGCCTTGGCGGCCGCCTCGCGCTCGGCGCGGATGGCGTCCAGGCGGGCGAGTTGCCTGTCGATGGCGTCGTCCTCGATCTTGGCGAACAGCAGTTCGGCGGCGCCCAGCACGTGCCCGGCAGGCAGGATCTGCGGCCGCCCGAGGACTTCCCAGTCCAGCGGCGAGCCGAGCATCTCCCGGAGCCGCTTCGCGGCGAACGGGGTGAAGGGCTCGAAGGCGATCGCGAGGTCCGCGCAGATCTGCAGCGACAGGTTCAGGATGGTGGCGGTGCGGTCCAGGTCGGTCTTGGCGACCTTCCAGGGCTCCGTGTCGGAGATGTACTTGTTGCCCACGCGGGCGATGCCCATCGCGTCCTTGAGCGCCTCGCGGAAGCGGAAGCCCTCGAGGTTCCTTTCCATCGAGGCCTTCAGCGCCGGAATCTCGGCGAGCGCCTCCCGGTCAATCTCCTCCAGCGTCCCGCAGGGCGGGACCTTGCCGTCGAAATACTTGTGCGTCAGCACCATGGCCCGGTTGACGAAGTTGCCGAAAATGGCCACGAGCTCGCTGTTGTTGCGCTGCTGGAAATCCTTCCAGCTGAAGTCGTTGTCCTTGGTCTCGGGGGCGTTGGCCGTGAGCACGTAGCGCAGCACGTCCTCCTTGCCCGGAAAGTCCTGCAGGTACTCGTGCGCCCACACGGCCCAGCCGCGCGAGGTCGAGATCTTGTCGCCCTCGAGGTTGAGGAACTCGTTGGCGGGGACGTTGTCCGGGAGGACGAAGCCGTCGCCGTAGGCCTTCAGCATCGACGGGAACACGATGCAGTGGAAGACGATGTTGTCCTTGCCGATGAAATGGATCAGGCGGGTGTCCGGCGACTTCCACCACTTCTCCCAGCTGTCGGGCAGGAGTTCCTTCGTGTTGGAGATGTAGCCGATCGGGGCGTCGAACCACACATACAGGACCTTGCCCTCGGCGCCCTCCACGGGCACGGGCACGCCCCAGTCGAGGTCGCGGGTGACGGCACGCGGCTGCAGGCCGCCGTCCAGCCAGCTCTTGACCTGGCCGTAGACGTTGGAGCGCCACTCGGTGTGTCCTTCCAGGATCCACTCGCGCAGCCAGGGCTCGTAGTCCTGCAGCGGGAGATACCAGTGGGTGGTCTTCTTCTTGACGGGCGCGGCGCCGCTGAGTTTGCTCTTCGGGTTGATCAGTTCCTCGGGGCTGAGGGTGCTGCCGCATTTCTCGCACTGGTCGCCGTAGGCGCCTTCATTGCCGCACTTGGGGCAGGTGCCCACGATGTAGCGGTCCGCAAGGAAGGTCTTCGCCTCGGGGTCGTAGTACTGCTCGCTCTCCTTCGTGATGAACTTGCCGGCGTCGTAGAGCCGACGGAAAAACTCGGAGGAGGTGTCGGCGTGGACCTTGGAGGAGGTGCGGCCATAGATGTCAAAGTGGATGCCCAGGCCCTCGAACGAGTCCTTGATGATGCCGTGGTACCGGTCCACGATGTCCTGCGGGCTGCAGCCCTGCTGGCGCGCCTTGATGGTGATGGGCACACCGTGTTCGTCGGATCCGCAGACATACAGGACTTCCTTGCCGCGCATACGCAGGTAGCGCACATAGATGTCTGCGGGCACATAGACTCCGGCCAGGTGGCCGATGTGGATCGGACCGTTGGCGTAGGGCAACGCGCAGGTCACGAGGGTTCTCTTGAATTGTTTGTCCATTATTTCGTGTTCTTTTCTCTTCCCATTTTCTGTCTGATCCGCCGCTGTGCGGTCTGGATCTTGATCATTTCCTGCAGGATGGCCGGCTCCGTGTCGGGTTGGGCGTCCGACAGGGAGAGCCGAAGCTGCTCGTAGCGGCTCTGCAGGCGCCGCTCGGCGTAATTGAGGATGGCGCGCGGCACCTGCGCGACCAGCCAGGAGTCGGTCGTGGTCAGGGAGCGCTCGAACGCCTCCACCGTCAGCTGGTACTTCTCCGTGGAGAGTTCCGAGACGATGCCGGCCATCCGGCGGTCCGCCGAATCCAGCAGGCGCTTGACGATCTCCTCCTGCGACAGGCCTTCGTCGTACAGGGCGAAAAAGGCGTCATAGACCGCCGCGTAGGCGCTGTTCCCCATCCGCGTGCCGTCGCTGAGGGCGCCGTGGATGAAATCCGCCACAGTGGGTTTGTCCTGCTCGCTGCCGCTGTAGTATTCCGAATCGCTCTCGAAGTCCAGCTGGTTGCAGCCGTAACGCAGCAGGAAATACAGCAAATCCCGTTCCGCGGGGCCCAGGATCCTGTTTTCTTCCGGTACGGATGCGTCCGTCCGCGGGAGCTCGCCAGGTCCGTCCGGTGCGTCCGCCAGCCCCGGCTCCGGGGGCAGGCCGTTGCGGCGCCGGCGTTCTTCCCGCTCCTTCGCCTTCAGTTCTTCTTCCTGCAGGGCGCGGCGCGTGCGGCCGATCCGCTCGAGCAGGTTGCCCACCTCCATGTCGAACTGCCGGGCCACGGCTTCCGCGTAGGTGGTGCGTTTCACGGCGTCCGGGATGTGTGCGATGGTATCCGCGATCCCGTTGATCAGGCCCGCCTTCCGCAGCGGGTCGCCCGCCGCCTGGGCGAGCAGGCGGTCCGTGTGGAAGACGATGAAATCCTTCTCGTTCGCCTCGATGTAGGCGCGGACCTCGTCGCGGCTGTGCGTGCGGGAGAAGGAATCGGGGTCCTCGCCCTCCGGCAGGGGCACGATGCGCACGTTCATCCCTTCGTCCAGGATCATCGGCACGGCGCGCTCGGCGGCGTGGATACCGGCGGAGTCTCCGTCGTACATGATCGTCACGTTTTCCGTGAACTTCTTGATCAGGCGCACCTGCTCCACGGTGAGCGAGGTGCCGCAGGAGGCCACGACGTTGGTGATGCCGAGCTGGTGCATCATCACCACGTCCACGTTGCCTTCCACGAGGATGCAGCGGTCCGCGCGGGCGATCTCGCCCTTGGCGAAATAGATGCCCATCAGGTTGCGGCTCTTGACGTAGATCTCCGTTTCGGGCGAATTGACGTATTTCGCGGGGTTGTCGGACTTGAGCGTGCGGCCGCTGAACGCGATCACGCGCCCGCTCACCGTATGGATCGGGAACATCACGCGCTCGCGGAAGCGGTCCGTCAGCGAGCCGTCGTCGTTCTGCACGGCCAGGCCCGCCCCGAGCAGGTACTCGTCCTTGTAGCCGGCCTTGCGGGCGGCCTCCACGAGGCCCGAGCGGCCGGCCGGGGCCCAGCCGAGGCTCCAGCGCGCGATGGTCTCGTCCTCGATGCCGCGGGAGCGGTAGTAGGCGTACCCCACGCTGCGTCCTTCGCCGGATTTGAGCTGGTCGTTGAAAAACTGCCGGGCGAAGTCGGAGACGAGCAGCAGGCTCTCGCTGCGCTGCCGCCGGGCGATCTCCTCGGCGGATTCCTCTTCCTCCTGCACCTCGATGTGATATTTCCGGGCCAGGTAACGGAGCGCATCCACGTACGACAGGCGCTCGTACTCCATCAGGAAGCCCACGGCCGTCCCGGATTTTCCGCAACCGAAACACTTGTAGATGCCGCGCGCCGGCTCGACGTGGAAGGAAGGGGTCTTCTCGTTGTGGAACGGGCAGCAGGCCCAGAGGCTGCTGCCCCGCCGCTTCAACGTGACGAAATCCCCCACGACATCTTCGATGCGGGCGGTATCCAGTATCAGATTGACGGTCTCCTGCGGTATCACGACGCGATCTCACATAGGAATTTGAGCCGGACCAGCCGCACCTCGTTCTCGTAGTAGTCCGGGCCCAACGCCTCCATGGCGGCCTGGACGTCGTCCGAAGTCGCTTCCTCCTTGAAATAGCGGTAGATGTCCTCCACGATCTCCTCGTCCAGGTTCTCCTCGATATAGTAATCCAGGTTGAGCTTGGTCCCGCTGGACACGATGGCTTCGATCTCGCCCATCAGCTCGTCCATATCCATGCCGCGGGCCTGCGCGATGTCTTCCAGCGACATGCGGCGGTCGATGCTCTGGATGATCGCCACCTTGGCGGCGGACTTGTTGGGCGCGGACTTCACCACGAAGTCGTCCGGGCGTTCGATCTCGTTCTCGTCGACGTATTTCTGGATGAGCTTGATGAACTCCCCGCCGAACTTGCGGGCCTTGCCCTCACCCACCCCCTGGCAGTTCTTCAGTTCCTCGAAGGTCACCGGGTACAGGATGGACATATCTTCCAGGGCGGGGTCGCCGAAGATGATCCAGGGCTGGAGTTTGAGCCGCTTGCCAAGGTCCTTGCGGAGGTCCTTGAGCATGGAAAGCAACACCGGGTCTCCCCCGCCGCCGGCCTTCATCGCCACCGCGGCGGCGGCCGCCTCCTCGTCGTCCTCCTCGTCGTCGCCGCTGGCGGCGAACACGCGGTCCTCGACCAGCGGAAGCGCCCAGGGTTCGGCGGCGAAGCTGCGGCCCAGGTCCGTGACGTGGATCAGGCCATAGGATTCGATCTCCTTGCTGAGCAGGCGGGCGATCAGGCCCTGGTGGATGACGGTGCACCAGAACTTCTCGGAATGCGCCTTGCCGGCGCCGAAGAACGGCAGTTCGTCGTGCTTGTAGGACTTGATGATCGAGTTGGACACGCCGGACAGGATGTTGGCGAGATGGTCCAACTTGAAGTGCTCAGGAAGCGCCTCGATCAGCCGGATCACGAGCAGCATCTCCTCGCGGCCGTCAAAGGTCGGCCTGGGATGCACGCAGTTGTCGCAGCAGTGGCAGTTGTCCTCCCGGAAGTCTTCGCCGAAATAGTTGAGCAGCAGCTTGCGGCGGCACTGGCTCGATTCCGCGTAGGCCAGCACCTCGGAGAGCAGCTGGCGGCTGATCTCCTGCTCGGCGACGGGCTTGCCCTGCATGAACTTCTCCAGCTTCTGGATGTCCTTGTAGCTGTAGTAGGCGATGCAGATGCCCTCCTGGCCGTCCCGGCCGGCGCGGCCCGTCTCCTGGTAGTAGCTCTCAATGCTCTTGGGGATGTCGTAGTGGATGACGAAACGGATGTCCGGCTTGTCGATGCCCATGCCGAAGGCGATGGTGGCCACGATCACCCGGACCTCCTCCATCAGGAACTTGTCCTGGTTCTCCGCGCGCGTCTTCGCATCCAGGCCCGCGTGGTACGGCAGGGCCTTGATGCCGTTGATGCACAGCAGCTCCGCCATCTCCTCCACCTTCTTGCGGCTGAGGCAGTAGATGATGCCGGACTTGCCGGCGTTCTGGCGGATGAACTTGATCAGGTCCTTCTCCGGGTCCACCTTGTCGCGGATCTCGTAGTAGAGGTTCGGGCGGTTGAAGGAGGACTTGAACACGGCCGCGTCCGGGATGCCGAGGTTCTTGAGGATATCGCTCTGCACCTTGGGCGTCGCCGTGGCGGTAAGGGCGATGATGGGCGCCCGCCCGATCTGGTCCACCAGCGACCGGATGCGGCGGTATTCCGGCCGGAAATCGTGCCCCCACTCCGAGATGCAGTGGGCCTCGTCCACGGCGTAGAACGAGATCTTCACCTCGCGCAGCAGCGAGACGTTCTCCTCCTTGGTCAGGGACTCGGGCGCCACGTACAGGAGCTTGGTCTTGCCGGCGAGCAGGTCCTCGCGCACTTCGTCGATCTGCTGGCGCGAGAGGGACGAGTTGAGGAAATGCGCCACGCTGGAGGTGCCCGCCTCGAAGCCGCGGAGCAGGTCCACCTGGTTCTTCATCAGGGCGATCAGCGGCGAGATGATGATTGCGGTCCCCTCCATCACCAGGGCCGGCAGCTGATAGCACAGCGACTTGCCGCCCCCGGTGGGCATCAGGACAAAGGCGTCACCCCCTTCGATCAGATGGTGGATGATCTTTTCCTGGTCCGCCTTGAAGGCGTCATAGCCAAAGAACTCCTTGAGCGTCTTGTGTATCAGCGCCGAATCCGGTTTCATGGGGACTTAGTCTAAGGTGTGAATGGCAAGTCCGGAGCGAAGCTTGGGTTCGAACCACGTCGTCTTGGGCGGCATGATGTTGCCCGTGTCGGCGATGTTGATGAGCTGCTGCATGCTGACGGGATAGAGGGCGAAGGCGACCTTCATCTCGCCGCTGTCCACGCGGCGGGAAAGCTCGCCGAGCCCGCGGATGCCGCCCACGAAGTCGATGCGTTTGTCCGTGCGGAGGTCCTTGATGCCCAGCAGCTTGTCCAGCACCAGGTTGGACAGGATGGTGACGTCCAGCACCCCGATCGGGTCGGCGTCGTCATAGCGGCCGGGTTTCGCGGTCAGGCTGTACCACTTGTCCCCGAGGTACATCGAGAAGTTGTGCAGCTGCGTCGGGGCATAGGGCTTCGCCGGACGGCCGCAGCGCGGCTTGGAGGCGAGAGAGACCTCGAAATCCTCCTCCAGCGCCTTCAGGAACTCCTCCGGCTGCAGGCCGTTCAGGTCCTTGACCACGCGGTTGTAGTCGATGATGGCGAGCTGGCTCTCCGGGAAGCAGACGGCCATGAAGAAGTTGTATTCCTCGTTGCCGGTGTGGTTCGGGTTCTGCGCGCGTTTCTCCGCGCCCACGCGGGCGGCCGCGGCCGTGCGGTGATGGCCGTCGGCCACGTAGAAGGCGTCGACGTCCTTCGTGAAGATCTCCGTGATGCGGGCGTTCACCGCGTCGTCGTCGATCACCCAGAAGGTGTGGGTGAACTTGTTCTCGTCGACGAACTTGTACTCGGGTGCGCCGGCGGCGGTCTTCGCGATGATCGCGCCGAGTTCGGCGTTGTCCTTGAAGGCGAAGAACACCGGTTCGATGTTGGCGTTCTGGATGCGGACGTGGATCATCCGGTCGTCCTCCTTGTCCTTGCGGGTCAGTTCGTGCTTCTTGATGATGCCCGCGGCATAGTCGTCGGTGTGGGCGCAGAGCACGATGCCGTACTGCGTACGGCGGCCCATCGTCTGGGCATAGACATAATACTTCTCCTTGTCCTCCCGGACCAGCCAGCCGTTCTTCTGCCAGGTCTTGAAATTCTCGACAGCGCGGTCGTAGGCGCGCTGCTCGTGCTCGCCGGCGATCGGCTCGAAGTCGATTTCGGGTTTGGTGATGTGAAGCAGGGATTTCTCCCCGGCCATCTTCCGGGCTTCCTCGGAGTTCAATACGTCATAGGGCGGCGCCGCGACTTCCGTCACGATGCCTTTGGGCGGACGCAGGGCCGCAAAAGGTTTGACTCGTACCATATTTCAATCGAAACTATATCACAAGATAACGATTATTTGTCATATTTCAAAATAATTGCACGGACAGAAAGAATAAAAGCCGCCCTCACCCGGGCGGCTTTTATCCAGGATATGCTGGCCGTTATTTATTCAGCTGGAACTTCGTGCAGCCCTCCTTGAAGTAGGCGACGATCTGGCGCGCGGCGGCAAGGCCGGCGTTGACGTTGGCCTCGGCGGTCTGGGCGCCCATCTTCTTGGGCGTGGCGAACACGCGCAGGCCGAACTGCTCCTGCAGGGCGGCGAGGTTGTCCGGAGCCACGTCGGTGACGTACTTGAGGTCGGGACGCTCGGCGAGCGCCTTCTCCAGGCCGGCCTCGTCGATGACCTCCTTGCGGGCGGTGTTGACGAGCGTAGCGCCCTTCGGCATCTTCATCATCAGGTCGTAGCCGATGCTGCCGACGGTCTGGGGCGTGGCCGGGATGTGCAGGGACAGATAGTCGCTGCCGGCGTAGAGTTCATCGAGGGACTCGACGGGCTCGGCGCCGCCGGCGCGGATCTGGTCCGGGGTCAGGAACGGGTCGAGGGCCTTCACCTTCATGCCGAGGGCGGCGGCCTTCTGCCCCACCAGGCGCCCCACGTTGCCGAAGGCCTGGATGCCGAGGGTCTTGCCCTGGATTTCCGAGCCGGTGGCGGGGGTGAACTGCGTACGGGCCATGAAGATCATCATCGCGATGGCCAGTTCAGCCACGGCGTTGGCGTTCTGGCCGGGGGTGTTCATCGCAACGACGCCCTTCGCCGTGCAGGCGGGAAGGTCGAGGTTGTCGAAGCCCGCGCCGGCGCGGACGACGATCTTGAGTTTCGGCGCGGCGGCGACCACCTCGGCGGTGACCTTGTCCGAACGGACGATCAGCGCGTCGGCGTCGGCGACGGCGGCGACCAGGTCGGCCTGGTCGGCGTATTTCTCCAGCAGGGCGAGCTCATAGCCCGCATCTTCCACGATCTTGCGGATGCCCGCGACCGCTGCGGCCGCAAAGGGCTTCTGGGTGGCGACGAGTACTTTCATAGGGCTAGCCGCGGATTTTCTCGAACTCCTGCATCACGGCCACGAGGGCCTCGACGTCTTCCTGCGTGCAGGCATTGTAGGTGGAGGCGCGGAAGCCGCCCACGCTGCGGTGACCCTTGATGCCCACCATGTCACGCTCGACGGCGAACTTCAGGAACTCGTCCTGCAGGTCTTCCTTGCCCGGAGCCATCACGAAGCAGATGTTCATGATGGAGCGGTCCTCCTTGGCAGCAGTGCCGGTAAAGAGGCTGTTGCGGTCGATCTCGGCATAGAGGGTCTCGGCCTTCCTGACGTTGATGGCGTTGATGGCGCTCACGCCGCCGATGCCCTTGAGCCACTTCAGGGTCTCGTTCATCACGAAGATGGACACGACGGGCGGGGTGTTGAACATCGAGAGCTTGTCGATGTGGGTGCGGTAGTCGAGCATCGTCGGGAGGTAGCGGCTGACCTTGCCGAGGGCGTCCGTCTTGACGATGGCCACGGCCACGCCGGCAGGACCCGCGTTCTTCTGCGCACCCGCGTAGATCAGTTCATATTTGCTCACATCCACGGGACGGCTGAGGATGTCGGAGGACATGTCCGCGATGAGGGGCACCGGGCTGTCGATGTCCTTGCGGATCTCCGTACCGTAAATGGTGTTGTTGGTCGTGATGTGGAAATAGTCAAGGTCCGCCGGGATCTCATAGCCCTTCGGGATATAGGAATAGTTCTTGTCCGCGGAGCTCGCCACGGCGAAGGCGTTGCCCAGGCCCTTGGCTTCCTTGAGGGCCTTCTTGGCCCAGACGCCGGTCTCCAGGTAACCCGCCTTGTTCTCCAGGAAGTTCATGGCAGCCATCAGGAACTGTAGGCTGGCGCCGCCGCCCAGGAAGACGACTTCATAGCCCTCCGGGATACAGAGGAGCTCCTTCCAGAGTGCACGGCACTCGTCCATCGTTTCGTCCCAGCCCTTGGTGCGGTGGGAAATGGAAAGCAGGGAGACACCGGTGCCCTTGAAATCCTTCAGGGCCTCGATGGTGTTGTCGATGGCCACCTGCGGCAGCAGGCACGGCCCGGCGTTGAAAATGTGTTTTTTGCCCATAATACGGTTTGAAATTTTAGCTTGTGAAGATACCTAAATTTCTAAATAATTCCAAAAACTTCTCCTCGAGCGAGCGGCGCACCCGCACCTCGAGCGTGCATTCCTCCAGGAAGGACTGCCCCCGCTGCGGCAGGTCCAGGTCCTTGACGATCTTCATCACGGCAGGCAGGCTCGCGTACGGGAAACGGAGGCCGTACCAGCGCCCCGCCACTTTCTCTACCACACGCGCCTGCGCGAGGGCGTCGGCGGTGGAAGTCTTGTATGCGCGGATGAGGCCGGGAATGCCCAGTTTGATGCCGCCGAAATAACGGATCACGACCACGAGGATGTCGCTCAGGCCGGCGGAATCAATCTGCCCGAGGATGGGGCGGCCGGCCGAACCGGCGGGCTCGCCGTCGTCCGCGGCCCGCCACGGCTCCCCTTCCAGGCCGAGGCGGTAGGCGAAGCAGTGGTGCCGGGCGTCGTGGTACTCCTTCCTGATGGCGGCGACGATATCCCGGACCTCCGCCTCGCTCTCGACCGGGTACGCCCGGGCGATGAAACGGCTTCCGAGATCCTTGAAAAGGCCCTCTGAAGGCGCCTCGATGCTTTTGTATGTATCTTTTACTGCCATCGGGGAATCAAATTTAGCGATTATTTCCTATCTTCGCAATATGAATTACAGATACAGAGTCACGCTGGCCGGCATCAAAGGCTTTTTCCGGGTTTACCTCGTGAACGGGGAGAATTCGTTGTACACCTTCCACAAGCAGTTGCGCGCGGATCTCGAATTCCCGGTGGACCAGCCCATCCTTTTCAAGGCACTGGACGCCGACGGCGGCGTGGTGGCCCGCTACGCCCTGATGGACATCGGCTTCGGCGCGGTGGATAACGTGTCCGTCGCCGACACCGTAAAGGCGGGCGTGGCGAGTTTCATCTATTTCTACGACATCGCCTCGCGCAAGAGCGTCATCATCACCCTGGAGGGCGAGACGCCGGAATTCACGGCCGTCCCGCGCCTGCTGGAGTCCAAGGGCCCCGTCCCCCTGGAGTTCGAGAACGGCTACGTCGCCTTCGAAGACCTGCCGGAAGAGCGCCGCAGGCTCCCCGGTGAGGCCCGGCGCGGCAAGGACGACGACGATGACGACGACGATGAGGACTTCGACGAAGATGAAGAGGACGAGGAGGAGGATGAGGAGAAGGAAGAAGAAGAGATCCTCTACGACGAAAACGAATAAAAACAGAAAGCCACCCGGTCGGGTGGCTTTCTCCTTGATCCGCCCTTCCCGGGCGGAAATCATCCATTACTCGGCCGGAGCCGGCTCGACATACTTGCCCACCTTGGTCAGTTCGACATCGAACAGCAGCGCGGAGTTGCCCGGGATGCCCTGGGTGCCCTGCTCGCCGTAACCGAGCTCGGAGGGGATGAAGAGCTGGATCTTGCCACCCTCGCCCACGAGCTGCAGGCCCTCGGTCCAGCCCGGGACGACGCGGTTGAGCGTCAGGCGGATCGGATCGGCGTCCTCGGCGACCTGGTCAAAGACGGTACCGTCAATCAGGGTACCCTTGTAACGTACCCACACGGTGTCCTGCGGGCCCGGCTTCACATCGTTGCCCGGCTCGAGGATCTTGTACTGCAGACCGGATTCGGTGGTCACGACATCCGCCTTCTTGGCGTTGTCGGCGAGGAACTTCTCGCTCTTCTCCTTGGCGGCGGCGGCGACACCCTGGCGACGGTTCTCCAGATAACGGTTGAACAGGTCGTTCATCTGGTTGGGGTCGACCTTGAACTGCTTCACGAAATCAGGATCCTGGAAATCGCCCTCGGCGTTCACGAAATCCTTGATGCCGCGCACGATCTCCGAATAGTTCATATCCTTGCCGAAATCGTAGTTGGCCATGAAGCTGCCGAAATTGATACCGAGCAGGTAGCTCACGGAATCGACAGTGGCCTTGGAAGGCTGGAATTCTTTGGGGAGCTGCTCCCCCGGCTTGCCCGTGCAAGCCGCAAATGCAAGTCCGATCAGAAGGACCGCAAGAAACTTGGTTGCTTTCATTTTATAAATTAATTGTTTAAGCCTTATTACAGTTCCCAGGCCAGGGCCGAGGCGCCCAGGATGGCGGCGTCGGACTCCTTGAGCTGGGAGAAAACGATCTTGACTTTGCCCTTCCAGATCTTGAGGAGGTTTTCTTCCATCGCGCGCTTCATCGGCTCGTAGAGGAATTCCTTGGCGCGGGCCAGGCCGCCGAAAAGCACGATGGCCTCCGGGGCGCTGAACGCCACGAAGTCCGCGAAGCTCTGGCCGAGCAGCGTTCCCGTATAGTCGAACAGGCGCAGGGCGAAGTTGTCGCCGTCCTTGGCCGCATCGTAGATGTCCTTGGAAGTGATGTTATCGAGGTCGCGGAGCGGGGTCGGCTGGCCGGACGCAGCCAGCCACTCGCGGGCCGTGCGGGCGATGCCGATGGCGGAGCAGTAGGCCTCCAGGCAACCGGTCTTGCCGCAGTTGCAGGTGCGGCCGTTGTGGCGCTCCACGCAGGTGTGGCCGAGTTCGCCGGCGAAGCCGTCGTGCCCGTAGAGGACCTTGCCGTCCACCACAATGCCGCTGCCCACGCCGGTGCCGAGGGTGATCATGATGAAATTCTTCATGCCGCGGGCGGCGCCGTAGGCCATCTCGCCCACCGCCGCCGCATTGGCGTCGTTGGTCAGGGACACCGGCACGCCTTCACAGGCCGCGGAAAGCTTCTCCGCCAGGGGAACGGCGCTCTCGGCCGCCCACGACAGGTTCGGTGCGAAGGCCACCACGCCCGTATAATAGTTTCCGTTCGGGGCGCCCACGCCGATGCCGCGGATGTCCTCCATCGTCATGCCGGCCTGCAGGACGCAGGTCTTCACGGCCTCGGCCAGCGCCGAGATATAGGCGTCCGCGTCGCTCCCGAAGGTGTCCGTGCGGATGGCGCTCTGGTATAACACGTCGCCGCGGGCGTCCACGACGCCGATCTTGGAGGTCTGGCCTCCGATGTCGATACCGACTACATATTGCTTTGCCATAATTCTGTCCGTTTATTATTCGACCGGGATGTCCTTATTCACGTTCTTGCAACCCCACAGGGCGTAGTAGAGCAGGTAGGCGAGCATCGCGACCACCAGCCAGTAGCTGGGGATGGCACCTGCGCGCTGGGCGATGGCCTGCTGGATGAGCGGCATGATGCCGCCGCCGACCACCATCATCATGAAGAGGCCGGAAGCCTGCTCGGTGTACTTGCCCAGGCCTTCGACGGCCAGGTTGAAGATGGCGCCCCACATGATGGAGGTGCAGATACCGCAGAGCGCGAGGAAGATACACTTCATCGGCACGGCGGAGCCCTTCACGGTCATGCTGACGCTCTCCGGCAGGAAGATGGCGACGAGCAGCAGGAGGATGGCCAGGGAGGACACGCAGATCATCTGCGCCCGTGTGCTGACCTTGCCGCTGATGGCGCTGCTCAGGAACCGTCCGATCATCATCAGGAACCAGTAGGAGGCGGCCAGGAAGCCGGCCACGGCGGCGGAGCCCTCAAAACCGAGGTCGGAGATGTAGAAGTTCAGCTGGGCCGGGATGCCGATCTCGATGCCCACGTAGAAGAAGATGGCGATAATGCCGAGCACGGTGTGCCGGAAATTCCACGCGCTGTGCTCGAACTTGAGGTTCTTGCGCTCCAGGGCCGGTTCCGGGATCCGGACGAAGTAGATGATCACGAAGGAGATGGCGAACACGGCCATCGCGATGAACAGCAGCGGGGACACGTCGGACATCTTGGTGTTGTCCGTGACGGTGCCGATCAGCACGCCCACCAGCAGCGGAGTCAGGGTTCCCGCCAGGGAGTTGCAGGTGCCGCCGATCTGGATGAACTGGTTGCCCTTGTTGCCGCCGCCGCCGAGCAGGTTCAGCATCGGGTTCACGACGGTATTGAGCATGCAGACGCAGAATCCGCAGACGAAGGCGCCGAGCAGATAGACGTAGATGGCGGAATTGCCGAAGGCCGGAAGGCTGGAAAGCCACTGGATCACGATGCCGACGAAACCGGTCGCGATGCCGATGAGGGTGGTCTTCTTGTAACCCACCTTGACCAGCATCTTGCCGGCCGGGATACCCATGAAGAGGTAGGCGGCGAAATTCATCATGTTGCCCATCATGGCGGCCCAGCTGTACTGGCCCTTCCAGATGTTGCCGAACGGGGCGGCCATGTTGGTGACAAAGGAAATCATCGCGAAGATGAAACACATCGTCACGACAGCCACCATGTTGACTTTTTTCTTTTCCATTTCTTAATTATGAGGTTTCAGTTATTCTCCGTACTGCTTGTCCTTCGGCGTGAAAAGGCCGTAGAGCTGGGCGTCGATCATGTCGGTCACCTTCGCGAAATCCTCCGGATTGTTGCCGAATTTGATGTGGTCCGCGTCGATGATCAGCAGGTTGCCCTTGTAGTCCTTGATCCAGTTCTCGTACTTCTCGTTCAGGCCGGTCAGGTAGTCGATGCGGATGCTCTTCTCGTACTCGCGGCCGCGCTTCTGGATCTGCGAGATCAGGTTGGGGATGCTGGAACGCAGGTAGATGAGCAGGTCCGGGGTCCCCACCAGCGACATCATCAGGTCGAACAGGTCGCTGTAGTTCTCGAAGTCGCGGGTGCTCATCAGCCCCATGTCGTGCAGGTTGGGGGCGAAGATGCGGGCGTCCTCGTAGATGGTGCGGTCCTGGATGATCACGTCGTCGGTCTTCGCGATCTCGACCACGTCCTTGAAACGCTTGTTGAGGAAGTAGATCTGGAGGTTGAAGGACCAGCGCTCCATATCCTCGTAGAAGTCTGAGAGGTAGGGATTGAAGTCCACCGATTCGAATTTCGGAATCCAGCCGTAGTGCGCGGCCAGCATCTTGGTGAGCGTGGTCTTGCCGCTGCCGATATTACCTGCGATCGCGATGTGCATGTCTCGATTCTTTAATAGCTTGCAAATTTAAGAATTATTTGAATAGTCCGTACAGTTCGGCGTCTATCTTGTCCGTGATGGACGCGAAATCCTCCGGCCGGTTCTCGAAGTCCAGCTGGTCCGCGTCGATGACCAGCAGCCGCCCCTTGTAGTTTTCGATCCACTTCTCGTAGCGTTCGTTCAGGCCGCCGAGGTAGTCCAGGCTCATCGACTGCTCGTAGTCGCGGCCGCGCTTCTGGATCTGCGCGACGAGGTGCGGGACGGTGCAGCGGAGGTAGATGAGCAGGTCCGGCGGGCTCACCATCGACATCATCAGGCGGAAGAGCTGCATGTAGGTATCGTAGTCCCGGTCGGACAGGTTGCCCATGTCGTGGTTGTTCGCGACGAAGATCTCCACGCCTTCCAGGATGGTGCGGTCCTGGATGATCACATCCGGGGACTTGGCGATGTCCAGCAGGTCCTGGAAGCGCTGCGCGAGGAAGTAGGTCTCCAGGTTGTAGGACCAGCGCGGAATGTCCTTGTAGTAGTCTTCCAGGTAGGGATTGTACGTCACGGCCTCGTATTTCGGGGTCCAGCCGTAGTGTTCCGAGAGTTTCCGGGTGAGGGTGGTCTTGCCGCTCCCGATGTTTCCTGCGATTCCGATGTGCATCTTCCGAGATAAGTGTAACATACAAATTTAACACAAGTTTTGTAAATTTGCCATAACAAAAGACGCAAAGTGATGCTCAATATCCGTTCCCTCACCTGCAACCCGCTCCAGGAGCGCTGCTACCTCGCCTGGCGCGAAGCGCCCCGCTGCGTGCTGGTGGATCCCGGCTGCTACGGGGATGACGAGCTGCGCCTGCTCGGAAAGATCCTCACGGAAGAAGGGCTCCGCCCCGAAGCCATCCTGCTCACCCACGCCCACTTCGACCACGTCTATGCCGTGAAGGCCCTCCAGGACCGCTTCGGGGGCATCCCGGTGTACCTGCACCCGGACGACGCGCGCCAGCTGCGCTTCTGCAGCGTCGTGCCCCGGATGATGGGCTTCCCGGAACCGGATACGGACTTCACCCGGACGGACCTCGCGGAAGGCCCCCTCTCCGTCGCGGGCATGGACTTCGAGGTCATCGCCACGCCCGGCCACTCCCCGGGGAGCGTATGCTACCTCGAGCGCGAGGCGGGCATCCTCTTCAGCGGCGACACCCTCTTCGCGGGCTCCATCGGCCGCTCCGACCTCCCGGGCGGCGAGTACGACGACCTCATCCGCTCCATCCTGGAAAAACTTCTCCCGCTCGACCCCGCCACCCGCATCTTCCCCGGCCACGGCCCCTCCTCCACCATCGGCCAGGAGCGCACGGGGAATCCCTTCCTCGAGCCCTTCAACGAGCCCGAAGAAGAACCGGATCCCGATCTGGAGCCGGTGGTGATCCGGGGAAACCTGTCAGAATAAATGCCCGCCAGGGGCAAAATGCCCTTCTTCCGCCCCTGGTAGTGTCTTTTTTCGCTTGCCGAGGGCAGAGAGAGGGGCTAGCGCCCCCTACAGCAAGGATAAGAATTACCTTTGCTTGTTTTGGCTAAAACCAAATAGCGTCTCCGGGAATGGATAATAACTTTGCCGTAAACAAACCTCTTTCGATATGATCAACCCCTTTAAGTTTTTCTACCTGGTCTTCCTGATGGTAATCCTCCTGATTCTCCTGCCCACTTTCCTACTCATCATTCCAATCTGGTGGCCCATTGCCTGGATTATGGAGAAGATCTTCCCGGGGCATAACTTCATGCCGCTCAAGAAGATCTTCTCTGCCATCTATGACCTTATCGCGAGAATCATCCAGGGATTATAGTCTTTCCCTAATTCCTCCCCGGAGCCCACAACACTCAAATCCGATCCAGCAACGCAACTATTATCGCACTAACGGGGAAATTTTTTGGATAATAACAAGCAATCGCGGCGAACTCAAGTAGAGATTGAAGTGGCAGGCTCGGGTTTTTCACAACAACACTCATGTATTTTTGGTCAAGAGCGGCAACCCCAAGAAGAATCTTGAGCGGTGTGTTGGGGTTCAAGAGAGCCCCGGACACAACGTCCCAATAGTAATCTTTGGCCAATAAGGCAAGACTATCTGCAGGGGTATTCGGATTCTGCGCGGCCTGCCTCCGAATTTTGTAATCCGAATCAATTGCCATTTTGGCAAGTTGTACAGCAGGGATATTGATTTCCGGTTCAACTTTCTCCGGAGCACTCTTGGACTCATTTTCACAAGGCTTGTCAAGAACCCGTGAAGAAGCGGCACCCAGACGCTCGGAAGCCGCCGCCCTTACGCTACTCAATGTATCTTCCGCCAATTTTTCAAGCACCTCCGTAGGGGTATTGGGATTCCTGGCAACAGCTAATCGAATATACTCGCACATATCCCTTTCTCTTCCAAAATCGATGACCTGTTCTTTAGCTACAGCCAACGGAGCTAAACAATGAACAGGCGTATTGGGATTACCAGCGACACGTTCACGAACATCCCGGTTTGGATCCCCGGCCAATTCAGCGAGGACCTCTTTGGGGGTATTCATATTAATTGCAACCGCAGCTCGTACCTGTTCGTTCTTGTCTTCGCTTAATAAAGAAAGCATACTTGCTGGCGTTTTGGCATTGTGAGCAAGTGTGATTTTATCCATCTTGCTTTTACATTCTAGAACCATCAACGTCAATGCTTCTTCAACTGTCCCGGGTGACACTTGCGGGAGGAATTCGCCATACAACTTATCTCCCACCGCAACCACCGTGTCAATGTTGAGATCGTCAAAATAAATATCATCCTGGCCTACTAAGCACACATAGAATTCCCCGTCTTTTTCATATACGGCAGAGATGATCCCGGTGGCCATTTCATCAGGGAGGTAGCCCCCCGAGAACTGAAGAGCCACACCATCCTCGAGTAAAACTCGTTTTTCTTTATTGGCGATAATTACATGCATCCATTCCTCTTGTAAGCTCTTAATTTCATCAAACTGATGTTCATAGTTTAAAAATGGCTTCCAGCCTTTCGAGGATTCAACAGCGAAATAGAGTTGTTCACCAAGGAAATCCGTGGATAGGTCATTCAGGTCAACCTTGCCTATTTCGTCGGTAGACAAGTAATACCGGCCATTCTCAAGAAACAAACAACCAGGGCTATTATGTAATCTGGGAATCATTATATCCATTCGCCCATCCGCCTTGTCGATATGTCTATGAAGGTAATCCAGCACTTCCATCCGCTTTTTCTGGAGAGAATAAGACATACAGAAGTAGGGGTCCTTCGGCTGCTTAACTTTATTTACCTTGCAGTAAGATTTAAGATTTGTGTTATTCCGACCCATAATTGATTGATTTTAAATATAATATATTTACCATTTGGTCGTCTGTTTTCACATACTTCACGACTTTTAGGTGGCTGCCCTATCCGTGGCTAATCATTAAAATACCTGAACAACTGCCGCTCCAATGCTGTCAAAGAAACATGCTCAAGTTTCGCTTTTTCCACCATTCCTCTCCAAAACGGCAACAAATGAACCATCTTTGCAGATGAACCTTGCTGCATTATATTATTTGAAAAAGTGCCATCATAAATAGGCAGCATATTGTCTGGTTGTTTTTGATGCATCCAGAATCTTGAATGTTTGGTTATGAAAGCAACACCCATACCTCTATATCCTACCTCATGTAGGGCTTGATAGAATGTATTTACGGAATTCGCTGCATACACCAGTGTCCTATCATCTATATGATCAATGGCACAGAAGTCTGTTATTAGCCCATTATATATCGGGGCTATGTCCGCCCACACAAAAGGCTGATAGCAATAGATACCACGCCCTGTTCTGCCTCCCCAAATCTCTATCAAGTGAAATATCCTTTCTGACGAGGCTCCATTCTCGGGATATTGATCGATCAACTCGAAGATACTCGCCTCAAGTTCAGCCATATTATGGATTCCACCCAGAAAATCTTCACCGACAATTCCTTTGCGTGTCAGAATTGAAAACATTGATTTCGGACTCGGTGGCAATTCATTAGCAACATCGGGTTGCAAAAAAGCAAAGCGGTTTTCATACCGCATCTCAGGGAATATGCACATAATTAATAATAAATAATGGAGTTATTACGATATTGGACAAAACAATTTGTAAAACGGTGCGAACTTACCATTGATGCCGATCTTTTCAGGTTCACCGCATTCCAGGATGGCAAATCTGATGTCTTTGAAGCGGCCGAAAAACTCATCTTCCTCAAGGATGTCATAAAAGAGCCGGGCAACCAGATCAGGTCTCAGGCGAAAGGCTCCGCAGCCGAAGGCTCCAAGGACCAGGGAATCATGGCCATTGACTGCAGCGATACGATAGATGGTGCGAATCTTGTTCTGCATAATCTCCAGACCTTCCGGAGTAAAACCGCCATCGTCAGACCGATAGACAAGGTTCTCATTCGCGTAGCGGTTCGTCTCCCGAAAATTGAGCGCCGCCACAGAGATGACACTTACTTGCCAAGGTTCATCCAAGAGCCTGTAGCTATCATTATAATCCCGAAAAACAGTCACCCCGGGAGAATAAATACCGCCAAACCGAATATCCAGCGGGTAAACACTGCGACAGAACGGCACGCAACATCCTTCGGCTGTTTCCCGGTCATAATACTGGTACAGCGAACGTGAAAGCGTGCTCACCCGGCATAGGTTCTCCTCTTGAGCAGCGGCCCCTCTGTCATAGCCACCTCCGGCGCGATAGGCGCTGGCCAGGTTCAGGACTGCCGGGTTCAGACCCTCCAACTGCTTCTTCCGAGCGACACAAAAAGCATCATCATTGACGACGGACGTTTCCGTGCCCGCTACGGCCATAGGCCAGGACTTACCCAGAACAAATCGCTCAGAATAGACCTTCGTCCCAGATAGCATCGGATCATCCGCACCGGGCAGATGCACAATCTTGCGGGAGTCAGTCCGGTAGCGGCAACCCGCGGCAAAAATCTCATTGTTGTTTTTGAAGACGTCAACCCGGACTGCCTTGCCGGCAAGCGATCCCTTGGCTGCCTTCTCGGCAGCCGCAGCAACATCCCACGAAGGAATCCATTGACTATTATACGTATTCTCGCGTCTCATCCGGCCGGCAATATCAGCAGATTTCTCTGAACCGTCAGCGGCGTTGCGCCGAAAGTCGGCATAACGACGGTTCATTGCGACAACCTCTCCGGCAATGCGTTCCCTGAGCGCCAAGGGCTCCATCACCTCGATCCGGCTGCCTCGGGAAAGCAGTTCTTGGACGAATTCCCAAACATCAAACCCGAGTTCAAGAGAAAACAGAGCATAGTCCTGGCCTGTCGCAATCTCCTTCTGCGAATGATGCAGTGGTGCCGAACGCCAATAGTCAGACTCTATCCCAAAGGTTTTGACGATAACTTTTCCTGCCGGACTCTTCCTGATGCCGAACACATCGGCAAAATAAGCTTCGGGATCAAAAGATCGCTTCGTTGGATACTTGAAAGAGTGGCCAGACTCTTGCACACCTAAAGTTCGCAGGTCCAGGGCAAATGTCTTCAAATCTGGCCCTTCTTTAGCCAGGAGGTACCAGCGCCGTCGGTACATCTTGAGACAATAGGGAGCGACAAGGCGGACGGAAGAATTAGTCTCTCCATATTTCCGGTAACGAAGTTCAATCATCCTGCCATCCTTCATCGCACGTACAATCCGGTTCAAGTAGTGTGGATACACAAAGGGTTGCTCTTCGTAGATAATTCGATTCTTCAGGCTTTTATGACGGTCGAGCAAATCATTGAGCGAAAGCTTCGACATCATTTCTTTCTGTCCTGCATTCTGTCCATCGGTCACGGTAATCTTATATTTCCCTTCATTCTTGCCTTCAATTTGTGACCATACGATACTCAATCCGAAAACTTCCCGGATGGCATTAATATGGTTGTGGAAAGTGCGGCGCGGCAGTGGTTTCTCTTCTGGATTCAGATCCTTGGCATCCCGCCAGGCATCATCAATCTCCTGAAAAGTCATTCCTCCGTTTTCTGCCTCCGAAATATTCAGCTGGTTGATCAGCCAAACATAGCGCTGGAAATCGTTGTGTGCCATATCATTGTTCGGTTATAATCATATCCCCTTTCCCATCGAGCAGGCCGGATCTCTCGCCCTGGTGAAAGGCGAACCCTTCAAAAAGGTCACCGGACTCACACGGTTCGAGTGTGTCGTAGATACAAGGCGCCTGCCTCCGGCCGGCCTTGTTCAGAAAGCCCCATAACCTATCTTGACGGACCAGAAAATAGTAGGTCGGCATTTTCTGCTTTTCGGAGAGTCGAGCGGCATAGAACCTGATCTGTTCATATTTCCGCGGAATTGCAGACTGTTTCTTTGACGGATTGGCGAGGACTCCCCAGAGACCCGTCGCGTCCTGAACCAGTGTAGCGCTCTCCGTCCCGCAAGTAACCCGTTTGACTTGGGCAATGCGCGGACTCCCTTCAAACGCATCAGGAGCGATATCTCCAAGCGCTGGCGGGATGACGACGGAACACAGGTTGTCCATATAGGCAAAAGCACGCTCCCCGATTCGTGTCACCGGATACCCCCGGGTCGCGAATGTCAGAAAACCCGGAATATCCACTTCCGTCACATATCTCCCCGCACGGGAGATGACCTCCAACTCCTCAGCATCCGTCTTTTTACGGTAACGGACAGATCTGAAGACAAATCCGTCCGGATGATCAAAGGGCAAGAGTTTCCCGCTCCGAAGATCGATCTTCCGAATCCCGGAATCGAATAAGACACTGGCCACACACTCTTCTAAACGTAAAATCTCCCCCAACCCGAAGCGATTATGTACGACGGGCCGGCCCACGACGAGACCGGGCTGATTCTCGAGAACCGGTCCGGAAGAGAATGGATGTCGTTTTAAATTGGTCATTTTATGTGGTGTATTCAAATGTAAATGTTTTGCCACAAAATAGCAATAGCACCGAAAAGTATTCATTATTGCTTCCTAATTTTGCCACGGGTTTTAATCCTGTGAAATATCAGAATGAGGATGGGAATAGGGATCTCACTATTCTCATCCACCCTATCGCTCTTTCTCATACTGGTCTATTATCAATTCCAAGTTCTTTTCTTACCTATAACCAATTCATTAATAACATAAACACAAAAAGTAATATATAACAAACAATATGGAACTTACCCTTCTCAAAGCACTCAACGAAATCGTTTTCTTCGTAAAAGGACCGAACGACTACCTCTTTGACCCGAAGTTGGAGACCCTTGACTGCCTTCAGAAATACTCCGGGTTTCTTCGAGACAAACTGAACATAACCACTTTTCAGGCTGCTATTCTGGGTGTGACCATCGAAGCGGCGGCAGGGCGCAGGACCACTTTGAAAGAGATTGCAGAAGCGCTCAATTCTTCTTATCTGGAATTGATCTCACATTTGGATGCTTTTCAAGAGCTTCAAAACAAAGGGTATATCCGAATGACTGGCGAGTCGGTCTCAATCCCGGTCGAGGCGATGGATGCTTTGAAGGATAACCGCCCCTTTATCAAAGACATGCCAAGCGGCATCCCGTCTGCGGCCATTCTCTTCAATCTGAGAAAGGCTTTCAACAAAGTCGCCCGGGATGAAATCAGTGAGGAATTACTCTTGGAGGAGGCCGAACTGCTACTAAAAAACAACCAAAAAACCGGTTTGGTAAAGGCATACAACAAACACATCGTTCCATTGAGATTAAACGAATCAGAACGATACCTTTTCCTGCTGGCCGTTGTCATTTCATATCGCGAGGACACCGAACTGAATCCGATTCGCCTGCGCCATTTCTTCAACACCGATTCTTCAATGGACGGAATCATTGATGACCTTGAACTCTTTCCGGATTCATTAACACTGATGAAGATGAAAGTGCTCGAGTACAGTTCTGCCGATGGACTTGCAGAGAGAAACACCTTTCGCATTCGCCCGGATATTCTCGTGGACCTATTTAAAGACGCTGGGAAAGGAAAAAATACCGGAGGGAGCATCCTGTTGGAAGACAGCGCCAATAAACCTTTCAAGAACCTGATTTACAACAAAGCAGAAGCAAAACAGGTGAAGCAGCTTATCGATCTGCTGGACCAGGACAATCTGCCCCGTGTGTTCAAGTCAATGAAAGCCGAAGGGATGAGAACGGGGTTCACTTGCCTATTCTATGGCTCGCCAGGTACCGGCAAAACAGAGACAGCGTGGCAATTGGCAAAAGCAACAGGCAGAAAAGTGCTTTGTGCCGATGTTGCATCTCTGAAGGGGATGTTTGTTGGCGAATCCGAGAAGAACACGAGAAGGCTCTTTGCGGATTATCGTACCGCCTTGGAAGAGAATGAATTAACCCCCATCCTGCTTTTCAATGAAGCAGACTCCATCCTGGGCATGCGTATGGAAAATACGAAACGGGCTGTCGACAAAATGGAAAACAGCGTTCAGAACATACTCCTGGAGGAGATGGAGAGCTTCAATGGCATTCTCATCGCCACCACCAACTTGACGGAGAATCTTGACCCGGCATTTGAACGCCGGTTCCTTTACAAAATCCGTTTTGACAAACCTGGAGTATCTATACGCGCAAGCATATGGCAATCCCATATACCTGATCTTTCTGAAGAAGAAGCTCTTCTGCTTGCCACTGATTTCGATTTCAGTGGAGGGCAGATAGAGAATGTTGCCCGCAAACGAAAAGTAGATACCATTCTATTGGGTCACACACCCAACTATAAGACGATTTATCGCTATTGCAGCGAGGAGTCTCTTGCAAAGCATCCCACCCGCAGACCTATCGGGTTCTGAAAACAGGGTCAATTTGGTTCAAGATTATTTATTATTTGTTAACCCTATAAATTCAATTATCATGATCAATCACGACGCAATCCATCTGCTGGACTGGTATTTCCATCGATTTCCCGGACAGTCTTTCTGGAATGATGATGGCGATTATGCATCATACATCGCCACCTACCGTTTCCTCCACAGTTATCTTCTCCCAATGACAAACGACCCTCTGGACATAGATCATACGATGGACGCGAGGTTCTTGGCCGAACGTTTGGGATTTGACACCGGAAACAATTATTTCTCTTTTGCGACAAAGGTGCTGAACTTGATGAATGCCGATGAATTCCCTGTATTCGATAACGGGGTTTCCACCGTATTCCAGAAGCCTTTTCCCCAACCCGACGAGAATGAGATTGATTATCCGGGAAAGGATTTGCTGGAGCATCAGGAAGCCGTCTACCAGGACATCCTCGATACCTACCGGGAACTGGAGAATCATCCCGTCATCGAAGCCTTCCGTGCCCGATTCAACTGCCCGGACCTGGGATATATGAAGATTCTCGACGCCATTTTCTGGCGTTTGGGAAAAATGCTCGATGAAGAAGGGCTGGAACTCACGCCCGACGAGTTTCTTCGGGAGCACGCAGGCTAGCGCATAAGGCACCGGAATCAGAAAACTATCCCTTCCACCTGCTTCTTCAGCGCCGGGACATCCACCAGGGCGGTATGCCAGAGGAGTTCCGGAAGAATGGTTGCATATCCATGGACCAGCACATGCCTCATCCGGATAATATCGTTCCAGGGAATGTCGGCATGTTCTTTCTTAAACTCCAGCGACAGCATATATGCCGCCTCGCCGATGATTTCCACATTTTTAACCACGGCAAAATACCGCAACTTGTCGGCGACAAGTTCTTCTGTCGACATATTTGCCGTAAAGGAGGCTATGTGGTCGGCCGCCTGAATGATGTCTTTAAGACGACCCAGATCTCGTTCAGGCTCTCTCATAAATCAAGATTTTGTCACGGTTGATGCTCTCCAACGCAAAAGGTTTCACACTGCCGTTAGCCACCAGATCCACCTTCCGACCCAACAGGGTCTCCAGTTTATTGATCATACCTGCATATTGCAGGAGCCCCATAGGTACCGTATTGTCCAAATCTATCAGAATATCAATATCGCTTTCAGCCTTTTCCTCCATTCTGGAAAAAGATCCGAATAGCCACGCCCGCTTCACCGGCTCCCGACTGAAATAGTCCTGGATAGTGCGAATCATGGCGACGCGATTCCGGTCAATCCGTTCCACCCGATTGCAGATCTCTTCCTTTTTCCCTTTTCGTCCAGCATATCTGTATAGGCGGGAAGTATTGACGGGATACAATTCGAAGGCACGTTGGAACTCTTTCTGGACAGCTTTGTCATCCAGGGAGGCATATTCCTTGTCGGAACCGTGGTCGACCAACAGCTTTTCAAGAACCGGAACAGTGACCCCATCCTCTTCATATACCGGCGATTCTGAGACCAGGGGCTTGACCAAAATGAAATCGTGCAGGTCTTCAATCATGGCATAGGCGTTGCGAATCAGGGCAACATCCTGAAACAGAGGCTTCAGCGCGGCACGAACAACTTCGCACATTTCCCTGGGAACCTCGACAATCAGGTTTGGATGCTTGTCCGTGACACAGTGATCCATCCCGACGAAGGTATCGGTCAACACCTCCGCAACCGCCCGCATTTTTGGGGATATGATACTTTTATAATGCATCTTCCAAGGCAAAGATATGGATTCTGGCAATAATTTGCAAATATTGCCAGAATCTCGGTCATCTTTTCCTATCTGGAGGATGAAAAACTATTTCAGGAACGCGAAGAACACCGCCAGGACCAGACAGGCGAAGGCGGCGAGGTGGTTCCACTCGAAGTGCTGGCCCTGGAAGAGGAAGTGCACGACGATCGTGAAGACGGTCAGGGAGATGACCTCCTGCAGGATCTTGAGCTGCATCAGGCTGAAGGGACCGCCGTTGCCGCTGAAGCCGATGCGGTTGGCCGGCACGGTGAGGCAATATTCGAAGAAGGCGATTCCCCAGGAGAACAGGATGATGAGGATCAACGGCCATCCGGTCGAGATCTTCATTTCCTGAAGCTTGAGATGCCCGTACCAGGCGAGCGTCATGAAGACGTTCGAGCAGACGAGCATCAGGATGGTCCAGATTCCTTGTTGCATGGCGATTTCCAAAAAAGCCCGCAAATATAGCACGTCTGCGCGGATAATTGTTCCCGGCGGAAGCAAAAACTACTTCACGGTAAAGAGATGCACCCGCCGCGCCCCCTGGCCGTCGATGAGCGTCAGGCGGTGCTGTCCGGGAGCCGGGTCCACCCGCAGCTCGTGGTCGCCGGTGGTCTCCCCCACGAACTCGTCGTCGATGTGCCAGTAGAGCGTGGCGGAAGGGTCGGCGTGCGCCGCCCGGAACACCGCCCCGTTCTGCTGCCCGGACAGGGCGCGCGTCAGCACCAGCGTGATGCCGTTCTGCGGATAGATGATCTCGATGGGATTCACCCCGGAAGAAGCCACGTCGAAGAGCGGATGCTTGGGGGGCAACGGCTTGTAGTCCAGGTGCTTCTGCATGAAGTACCACTCCTGCGCGGGCGGCAGTACGAAGCGCACCTCCGCGCGCATCTCCTCCGGCGGGCAGACGCTGGAGTTCACCTGCCAGCGCCCGGTGGCGTCCAGGTGTACCAGGACGTGGTAGCGGCACATGTCCGGCTGCTCGGACACGTCGGGTACCCACAGGGTGTCCAGGTGCGGGCAGAGGTCGCCGGCGGGGAAGCCGCTCTCGTGGCAGACCTCGATCTGCGTCATCTCCCCGGTGGGCCGGGAGAACCAGGCGGAGCCGGACAGGGCGGAGAACACGTCGAACATCACGGGGGCGGCGTACGACACGCCCGTCATCCCGGCCCGGCCCTCGCCGTCGCTGTTGCCCACCCAGACCGCCACCACCCAGTCGCGGTTCACGCCCACGCACCAGGCGTCGCGGTTGCCCCAGGAGGTCCCCGTCTTCCAGGCGATGCGCCGTCCGGTGGAGAAGTCCATCCAGGACGCCTCCTCCTCCGGCCGGTTGGCGTTCGAGAGGGCCTCGAAGGTCAGGTAGGCCGCCGCCTTGCCGATGGGAATCTTCCGGGCGGGCAGGCGGTCGCGGCGCGTATCGGACAGATACGCAAGTTCCTCATACACAGTATCTCCGGCGAGCTCTGCCGCCAGATAGTAATAGGCGCGCGCCAGGGTTTCCAGCGTAATCTCGGCACCGCCGAGGATCAGCGACAGGCCGTAGTGGTCCGCGTCCTTGTCGATGGTCGTGAACCCCATCCCGCGCAGCACCTCCAGGAAGCGCTCCGCGCCGAAGTCTTCCAGCATCCGCACGGACGGGACGTTCAGCGAGCGCTCGATGACCTCGTGCGCGGGCACCGCCCCCTCGAAGGTGCGGCTGTAGTTGTGCGGGGAGAAATTGTTATGGTTGTAGGGCGTGTCCTTGACCAGCGAGGTGGGCAGGATCTGCCCCGCCTGGAGCATCGAGGCGTACAACAGGGGTTTCAGGGTGGAGCCGCTGGAGCGCGCGGCCGGGATCATGTCCACGTCGGCACCGCGCACCCGGGGGGCGCAGCCGCGGGTGTTGCCGTAATAGGCCCGGACCTCGCCCGTATGCACGTCCACGGCCAGGATGCCCATATTGTCCACGAGGTTGGTCCGGTACGTGTCGAAATAGCGCCGCGCGATGGCGTTCACCCGGTTCTGCAGAACGGCGTCCACCGTGGTCTCGAACGGGCCGTCGCCCCGTTCCAGCCGGCAGCGCTCCAGCAGATGGTAGGCGGCGTCGGGCATCGGCAGCGGCCGGTCCGGCAGGGGTTCGTCCTTCGCCAGCAGGCACTCCGTATCGTCGATGACGCCCTTGCGCGCGAGTTTGTCCAGGAGCGCGTTGCGCTTTTCCAGCAGGCGTTCGCGCGCCCGGCCGGGATGGATCAGGCCCGGGGCGTTCGGCAGCACGGCGAGCATCGCGCTCTCGCCCCAGGAAAGGTCGTCCGCGCTCCGCCCGAAATAGCGCCAGGCGGCCGCTTCCAGGCCCACCACGTTCCCCCCGAAAGGGGCGTTGGAGGCATACAGGAGCAGGATTTTCCGCTTGCTGCAACGGAACTCCAGGCGCGTGGCCAGCATCATCTCATACAATTTCTCCGGCAGGCTGCGCGGCTTGTCGGGACGGCTCAGGCGGATGACCTGCATCGTCAGGGTGCTGGCTCCGCTCACCACCCCGCCCCGCCGCAGGTTCTGCACCAGCGCCCGGGCGGCGGACAAGGGGTCCACGCCGCCGTGCAGCCAGAAGCGTTTGTCCTCGAAGGCGACGATGCATTTGGCGAACTTTTCCGGCACGTGGTCCGCAGGCGGAAAACACCACTGCCCGTCCGCGGAGATGCGCGCTCCCAGCAGCGTTCCGTCGGCGGAAACGGCCGTGGCGCTGAGCGGCGCGCGGAAAAGATGCCGCGGCAGGCAGAAAAGGAACCAGACAAAGAGGATGGCCGGTACAGATATTAAAAGTATTTTCTTAACTTTGGACATTTGGTTGAACAAATGTAGCAATTTTCCTATGAAAACAATCCGTCTCATCCTTGCCATGGCCGCCGTTGCCGGCCTGCTCGCCGCCTGCCAGCAGGGCGGCGGCACCAAGAAACCCGCGGGACCTACCGTGTCCGCCGTCGCCGGCGGAGCCGAACTCAGCCTCGGAAACGAAGGCGCCGCCCCCGCGGGACAGGACGTCGATCCCGAGGTTCCCACCATCCGCTTCCTGAGCAAGGGCTCCATCCTCCCTTCTTCGGGCAACCTGGACCTGCTCTTCGGCTCCGTCTCCTACGCGAAGGCGCAGGTGCGCGTGAAGAAGATCTACAGCAACAACATCCTGCAGTTCATGCAGTTCGACGACTACGAGACCCGTTACGAACTCTATAAGGTGGCCGGTACCGTGGCCGACACGACGCTCGTGCTGGGCGACCGCGACGCGGACCACATCCGCGAGTGGAAGACCTACGGCCTGAGCCTGGACGAACTGGTAAAGCCGGAGCCCGGCGCCATCTACCACATCGAGATCCGCGGCCGGGAGCCCCTCGTGGAAGAGGACTTCTGGGACAGCGACAGCTCGTTCGGCGACTATGAGACCTACGAAGAGCGCAGCGTGGACCTGCTCGCGAGCGACCTCGTGCTGATCGCCAAGAAGGGCGACGGCGCCACCGAGGTCTTCGCCTACGACGTCCTCCGCGGCAAGCCCGTTTCCGGCGCGCGCATCAAGTTGTACGACTTCGCGCAGCAGGAGCTCGCCAAGGGCCAGACCGACCGCGAGGGCCACGTGAGCTTCCCCGCCGGCGACGGCCGTTTCGTCACGGCCACCAACGGCAAGAACTTCGCGTACCTCGACCTCAAAAACGAGAAGGCGCTGTCCACCAGTAACTTCGACGTCAGCGGCACCACCCACGAAGGGGGCATCAAGGCCTACATCTTCGGGGAGCGCGGCGTCTGGCGTCCGGGCGACACGCTGCACGTCAGCGTGGTCACCTTCTTCGACGATACCCCCCTGCCGGCCGGGCACCCGATCGTGGCCCAGCTGCGCAACCCCGACGGCCAGCTGACCCAGACGCTCACCGAGCACGGCAGCGCCGCCAACATCTACCACTTCCCCTTCACCACCGCCGCCGACGCCCCCTCGGGCCGCTGGCGCGTGGACGTGAACGTGGGCGGGCAGACCTTCAGCAAGTCGCTCCGCGTGGAGACCATCAAGCCCAACAAGCTGGATATCAGCCTGCACTTCGACGACGACTACATCATCCCCGACCGAAACTGCGTGGGCGACATCGCCGTCCGCTGGCTGTACGGCGCCCCGGGCGCCGGCCTGAAGATCAACGGTTCGCTCGAACTCAGCGCCGCCACCACCAGCTTCAAGGGCTGGGAGGACTACGACTTCCGCGACGACGCCCGCTCCTTCGAGACGCAGAAGCTCGTCTACAGCGACTTCAAGACCAACGACGAAGGCCACGCCTACATCAACACCTGGTACGACGTGAACAAGGCCGCGACGCCCGGTATGCTGAACGCGGGCTTCACCTTCCAGGCCTACGAACCCTCCGGGGAATTCAGCACCTCCTACAACAGCATCAGGATGTCCCCGTTCAGCACCTACGTCGGCATCAAGACCGAGCTGGACAAGGACCGCTGGGGCAGCAGCTACATCCGCTCCGGCAAGCCGCACAAGTTCGAGGTGGCCGCCGTCAACGCCGAGGGCAAGGGCCTGAACGCCACGGGCCTGCACGCAGAGATCTACCACGTGGACTGGAGCTGGTGGTGGGACGCCTCCGGGCAGATCGCCAGCTACATGGCCGGCCGCAGCAAGGAGCTCTTCTTCGAGCAGAACATCGCCACCAGCAGCGGCAAGGGCAGCTTCAGCTACGACTTCGCCGACGCGCCGGACGGCGTGTACTACATCCGTGTCACCGACCGCGGCGGCCACGCGACCTCCATGCTCTGCGAGGTGTACGAGAACCGCGGCGCCTCCGATGTCGCCGAGGGCTCCACGCAGCTCAACATGCTGATCGACAAGGAGACCTACAACGTCGGCGAGACGGCGCGCATCACCATCCCGTCCGCCGCCGGCACCAGCGCCCTCGTCTCCATCGAGAAGGGCGGCCGGATCCTGAGCACCCGCCGCGTGGACTGCTACGCCGGCAGCACCGAGATCCGCATCCCCATCACCCGGGAGATGATGCCGAACGCCTATGCGTCCATCGCGCTGATCCAGCCGCACGGCAACGTCCACAACGACGCCCCGATCCGCCTGTACGGCGTGCAGAACATCAACGTCGAGGACGCCTCCTCGCGCCTGAACCCGGTGCTGGACATCCCCGCCGAGACCAAGCCGGAATCCACCCTCAACTTCAAGGTGAAGGAGGAGAAAGGCCGCGCGATGAGCTACATCGTGGCCCTGGTGGACGAGGGACTCCTCTCGCTCACCGGCTTCAAGACCCCGGACGCCTGGGCCTCCTTCTACGCCAAGGAAGCCCTCCGCGTACGCACCTGGGACGAGTATGACGCCGTCATCGGCGCCTACGGCGGCCACATCGAGCAGCTGTTCGCGATCGGCGGTGACGACGAAGCTACCGGCGAGCTCAAGCGCCAGGGCGCCGACCGCTTCAAGCCGGTGGTCGCCTACCTCGGTCCCTTCGAGCTGAAGGCCGGCAAGACCGCCAGCCACAGCGTGGACGTGCCGCAGTACATCGGTTCCCTGCGGGCGATGGTCGTCGCCACCGACGGCAAGGCCCAGGGCAGCACCGCCAAGGACGTGGCCGTGACGCAGCCGGTGATGGTCCAGGCCACCCTGCCGAGGACCCTCAGCATCGGCGAGACCATCCAGGTCCCCGCCACCGTCATGACCCTCAAGGAGGGCGTGGGCAACGTCAAGCTGAGCATCAAGACCGACGACCTGCTGACCGTCAAGGGCGCCGCCTCCAAGGAGGTCAAGGCCCCGGACAACGGCCAGGTCGTGGAATACTTCGAGGTCCAGGTGGGCGAGCAGACCGGCATCGCCCACGTGAGCGTGACGGCGCAGTCCGGCTCCGACAAGTCCGTCAGCAACGTGGAGATCGACGTGCTCAACCCGAATCCCGAGGTCACCCGCGTCCAGTCCTTCCTGCTCGAGGCGGGCAAGTCGAAAGACGCCTCCGCGGACCTGTTCGGCGTGCCGGGCACCAACGCCCTGGCCGTCGAGCTCTCCTCCATCCCGGCGATCGACCTCGGCCGTCGCCTGAAGTACCTGCTGGATTATCCGTACGGATGCGTCGAGCAGACCATCTCCGCGGCCTTCCCGCAGCTCTACCTCACCCAGGTGATGGACTGCGACGAGAACACCGTCAAGCGCACCTCGCGCAACGTGACCGCCGCCATCAACCGCCTGCACAGCTTCCGCCGTCCGGACGGCTCCCTGAGCTACTGGCCGGGCACCTCCGCATCCTCGTCGTTCGGCACCGCCTATGCGCTCCACTTCCTGCAGGAAGCCGAGCGCCAGGGCTACGCCGTGCCCGCCGACCTGAAGGACGGCCTGGTGCGCTACCTGACGTCCAGCGTCGTGTCCAACAAGAAGGAAGGCGAGTTCGTGCGCGCCTACGGCCTGTATGCGCTGGCCGCCGCGGGCAAGCCGCAGCGCAGCGCGATGAACCTGCTCCGCGAGCAGGTGAAGAAGATGCCGCGCAGCGCCGTCTGGATGCTCGCGGGCGCCTATGCCAGCGACGGCAAGAAGCAGGTGGCGACCACGCTCACCAACGGCCTGCCGTACCTGGAGAACGCCTCGTCCGACTACTATCAGTATTACGGCAGCGAGGACCGCAACCGGGCCATCGCCCTGCGCACCTCCATCCTGACCGGCCAGAAGGAAGCCGCCTTCGAGCTGGCCGAGAAGGTGGCCGCCTCGCTGAACGACAGCCAGCGCTACATGAGCACGCAGGCCACCGCCTGGTCGCTCTACGCCATCAGCGACTATGCCCGCACGATGGCCGGCGGCGGCGTGGCGGGTTCCGTCAAGGCCGACAAGACCTACAAGATGACGAGCGAGAAGGCCCTCGTCCACCAGGACATCCCGGTGGGCGCCGATGCCACGAAGGCCGCCCTGAGCCTGTCCAACAACGGCTCCACGCCGCTGCACGCCGTCATTTCCGTGACCGGCGTCCCGAAGGCGGGTACCGAGAAGGCCAAGGCCTCCGGGCTGAAGATGACCATCTCCTACGTGGATGAGATGGGCGCCCCCATCGGCGTGGACACCCTGTCCCGCGGCCGCACCTTCAAGTCCGTGGTGACGGTGACCAACACCGGCTCCGCGGCGGTCTACGACCTCGCCCTCGCGCAGAAGTTCCCGTCCGGCTGGGAGATCCGCAACGACCGCGTGAACCGCGAAGACGTCTCCTACCCGGCCGGCATCAACTACCAGGACTTCCGCGACGACCGCGTTTACAGCTTCTTCGACCTCGGTGCCGGCCAGAGCGTGACCGTCACCACCGGCCTCACCGCCACCTATCCGGGCCGCTTCTACCTGCCTGCCGTAAGCTGCGAGGCGATGTACGACGACAAGATTTCCGCCCTGGTCCCGGGCAAGTGGACCGAGGTGAAGTAGGGATGCCCCTCTAAGAAGAAGGCCCGTTGCAGATCGCAGCGGGCTTTTTTCATGGCAGTCGGAGCTTTGCGGCGCAGGGGGTTTGCTGACGCAAGCGTCAGAGCGTCTGGCCGCCGATGAATTCGCGCATGATGGAAGTGGGCGGGACGGCGGCGATTTCCGCGGGCTTCAGGGCGCGGACGTGCTCCAGGAAGGAGAGCAGGCTCTGCGCCTTGGGATGGGCGGGCGAAGACTCCGAAATGCCGCACAGGAGCGGCTCCGCATAGTATTTCAGCAGGGGCACGTCGTACAGCGTGGAGGAGTTGAAGATAATGCGGGCGTTTTCCTCGAAGGGAAAGATGTTGCGCGTCTCGCCGCGGCGCACGGACGGCCAGCGGAGGATGTTGTCTTCCGGGGAGATGCCGCGCACGCGGTTGTCCCGGACGATGCGGCGGAGCAGGCGCTTGTCCGTGGTGGAGCCGTGGTCCTTCTCGCCCCCGGGGAGGGCGGACAGGGCGGAGATGTACACGCCGAAGATGCGGTCGCGGTCGATGTCGGGCGTGAGGGCCGGATTGAGCGCGTGGATACCCTCCATGAAGAGGATGTCGCCCGCCTCCAGCTTGAGGGTGTTGCCCTCGAATACGCGGTGGCCGGCCTTGAAGTCGAACTTCGGGAGTTCCACCTCCTTGCCGGCGAGCAGGTCGGTCAGCTGCTCGTTCAGGAACTTCACGTCCATCGCCTCGAGGGCCTCGTAGTCGCGCTCCCCGTTCTCGTCGATCGGCGTCTCGTCGCGCGCCACGAAGTAATTGTCCAGCTCCACCACCTTGGGCTTGAGCCCGAGCACGCGCGCCTGCTGCGCGATCCGCAGCGAAGAGCTGGTCTTGCCGCTGGAAGAAGGGCCGGACATCATCACGATGCGGCAGCGGTTGCGCCGCCAGAAGATCTGGTCGGCCACCTGGGCGTACTGGCGCTCCTGCCGGGCCTCGCAGAGGTTGATCAGTTCGATGGCCTTGCCCGCATCCAGGGTTTCATTCACTTTCTCGAGGGTGTCGATGCCGATGGCTTCGCACCAGTCCTTGTACTCCGCTCTCGCGGCTTCAATCTTTGTCATAACAGTTCCTTCAAAAAAGGTCCGGTGACCGACGCCGGGTCGGCGGCGACCTGCTCGGGGGTGCCCGTCGCAACGATCCTGCCGCCTGAGGCGCCCCCGCCGGGGCCCATGTCTATCAGATAATCGACGCTCTTGAGCACGTCGAGGTTGTGTTCGATCACGATGACGGTATTGCCCTGGTCCACCAGGCGGTCGAGTACGCCCAGAAGCACCTTGATATCGTCGAAATGCAAGCCCGTGGTGGGCTCGTCCAGCATATAGAGGGTGTTGCCGGTGGCCTTGCGGGCCAGCTCCGCGGCCAGTTTCATCCGCTGGCTCTCACCGCCGGACAGGGTCACGGCGGACTGCCCGAGGTGCACGTAGCCCAGGCCCACGTCCACCATCGCCTTCAGCTTCGGGGCGATCTTGGGATGGGACTTGAAGAACTCGTAGGCCTCCGAAACGGGCATCTCCAGCACGTCGTTGATGTTCTTGCCGCGGTACCGGACCGCCAGGGTGTCCTCCTTGTAGCGGCGCCCGCCGCAGGCTTCGCAGCACACGGCCACGGACGGCAGGAAGTTCATCTCGATCACCTTGATGCCGGCGCCCTTGCACTCCTCGCAGCGTCCGCCGGGGACGTTGAAGGAGAAGCGGCCCGCCTTGAAGCCGCGCACCTTGGCGTCCGGCGTCTCCTCGAACAAGGCGCGGATGTCGCCGAACACGCCCGTGAAGGTGGCCGGGTTGGAGCGCGGGGTGCGGCCGATCGGGCTCTGGTCCACCTCGATGACCTTGTCTATGTTCTCCACGCCCTCGATGGATCCGTAGGGCAGCGGACGTTCCTTGAAATGATAGAATTTCCCCTTGAGGATGGGCATCAGGGTCTCGTTGACGAGCGAGGACTTGCCGCTGCCGCTCACGCCGCTCACCCCGATCAGGGTGCCCAGCGGGAACTCCGCGTCGATGCCCTTGAGGTTGTTGCCCCGGGCGCCGCGCAGCGTCAGGCTGAGGCCGTTGCCCTGGCGGCGGCCCGCCGGGACTCCGATCGGGTTCGCCACCGGCCTGGGGGGACCGCTGTAGCAGATGCGGCCGCCCAGTTCGCCCGCACCGGGGCCCACGTCTACGATCCAGTCGGCCGCCCGCATCGTCTCCTCGTCGTGCTCCACGACGATCACGGTGTTGCCCTCGTCGCGCAGCTTCTTCAGCGAGGCAAGCAGCTTGCGGTTGTCCCGCTGGTGCAGGCCTATGCTCGGCTCGTCGAGGATATAGATCACGTTCACGAGCTTGGAGCCGATCTGCGTGGCGAGGCGGATGCGCTGGCCCTCGCCGCCGGACAGCGAGGCCGTCGGCCGGTCCAGGCTGAGGTAGTCCAGACCCACGTCCAGCAGGAAGCGGACGCGGTCGGTCAGTTCCTTGAGGATGTCCCGGGCGATGGTGCCGGCCCGCTTGTCCAGTTTCTCCGGCAGGGTGTCCAGCCACGCCGCGAGTTCGGAAATCTCCATCGCGCTCACCTGGGCGATGTCCTTGCCGTCGATGCGGAAGCACTTCACGTGCTCGCCCAGGCGCGTGCCGTGGCAGACGGGGCAGACCACCTTGTCCTCGATGTCGCCCACGACGCCGTCCCAGTTCACCATCTCCGCCTGGGCGCCCTCGCCCACGCGATAGAACTCGTCCGAGCCGAACACCAGCAGGGTCACGGCCTCGTCCGGCAGGGCGGCGATGGGCTCGTACAGCGAGAAGTTGTGCTTGCGCGCGATGGCGCGGACCAGCTCGAATTTCCGCCCGTCCCGGATGCGTCCCAGCGGGGCGATGCCGCCGTCCGCGACGGATATGCCGGGGTCCGGCACGATGGTGTCCAGGCTGACGTCGGGTACGGTCCCGAGGCCCTTGCAGTGCGGGCAGCAACCTTCCGGGGAGTTAAAGGAGAAGGTATGCGGGGCGGGTTCCTGCAGGGAGATGCCGTTCTCCGGGTCCACCAGGTGCTTGGAGTAGTGGTGCACGGCGCCGGTCTGCTGGTCCAGCAGCGCGATGGACCCCCGGCCCATTCCCAGGGCGGTGGCCACGGAACTGCGGACGCGGGAGAGGTCCCCCTCGGAGGGTTTCAGCTTGTCCACCACCAGCTCGATGAAGTGGGCCTTGTAGCGGTCCACCGCCTCGATGGGGCCGAGGTCGCAAATCTCCCCGTCGATGCGCACCTGCAGGAAACCCTTCTTGCGCAGCGACTCGAACAGTTCGCGGTAGTGCCCCTTGCGGCCGCGCACCAGCGGGGCGAGCAGCAGGCACTTGCGGTCCCGGAACTCCTCCAGGATGAGGTCCACGATCTGCGCATCGGTGTAACGCACCATCTCCTTGCCCGTCACGGGCGAGTAGGCCGTGGAGGCGCGGGCGTACAGCAGACGCAGGAAGTCGGAGATCTCCGTGATGGTGCCGACGGTGGAGCGGGGGTTGCTGCCGGTGGTCTTCTGCTCGATGGCGATGACCGGACTCAGGCCGCCCACGCTTTCCACCTGCGGTTTCTCGAGAATGCCCATGAAATGCTTGGCGTACGGGGAGAGCGTGTTCATGTAGCGCCGCTGCCCCTCGGCGTAGAGCGTGTCGAAGGCCAGGGAAGACTTGCCGCTGCCGCTGATCCCGGTGATGACCACGAACTTCCTGCGCGGGATGTCCACGTTCACGTTCTTGAGATTATGGGCGCGGGCGCCGCGTATTTCGATCTTGCTCTCTTTCATGGATGCAAACACAAAAATACAAAAATTTATGGTTAACTTTGTAAAAACCTTGTCTGCCGTATGTGGCTTTGGCTAACTGTCCTGTCCGCCCTGCTTCTGGGCACCTACGATGTTGCGAAGAAGCGGGCCCTGAAGCGAAACGGGGTCTATTGGATCCTCGTCACCGCCACGGGGCTCACGGCGCTGTACCTGTCGCCTTTCCTCTTCCTCCGGACGGGGTCGCTGTCCGACCACCTGAGCCTGATGCTGAAGGCCGTCCTGGTCTCGCTCTCCTGGGTGTCCGGGCTCAAGGCGATGGAATGCCTCCCGCTCACGACCGTGAGCACCATCAAGGCCTCCCGGCCGATGTTCGTGCTCATCTTCTCCATCCTTCTCTTCGGCGAGCGCCTCAACCTGCTGCAGTGGCTCGGCGTGGCGGTCGTGATGACGGCTCTGCTGCTCAGCTCCCGCGCCAAGCACCACGAGACGGACAGGAAGACTTCCGCCAAGGGCATCTCCCTGATGATCCTCTCGGTGCTGGCCGGTTCCGCCAGCGCCCTCTACGACAAGCATATCCTCCAGCAACTGAACCTGGACCCGATGTTCGTCCAAAGCTGGACCAACGTCTATATCACCATCCTCCTGGCCATCCTGCTGCTGGTACAATATTTGACGGACAAGAAGCGCTTCCAGCCTTTTGTCTGGGACTGGCGCATCCTGCTGATCTCGGTGCTGATCACCGTGGCCGACGCCTTGTACTTCTTCGCGGTCAAGGAACCGGACGCCATGCTCTCCATCATTTCGATGGTACGCCGCTGCTCGGTGCTGATCACCTTCCTCGGCGGCGCACTGATCCTCAAGGAAGGCCACGTCAAGGAAAAGGCGCTGGAAATGCTGCTGATGATGGCAGGCGTCGCCCTGCTGCTCTACGGCTCCCTGTAAACTGTTAAGCGCACAAGTATGAAACGCATCCTTACCCTCATAGTCCTGCTGGGCCTCAGCCTCGCCGCAGGCGCCCAGTCCCCCCGCTTCAAGCTCGGCAAGTGGACCGAGATCCAGACCGCCATCCTCCAGGAGCTGTCGCGCTCCTACGTGGATTCGCTGCCCATCGACCGCATCGAGCGGCGCGGCATCGACGCGATGCTGGAGAACCTGGACCCCTACACGGTCTATATCCCCGAGGAGGAGAACGAGAACCTCCAGATGATGATCAACCGCACCTACGGGGGCATCGGCGCCGTCATCTACAAGCCCGACGTCCAGGGCAACGTGATCATCAACGAGCCCTACGCCGGCTCCCCGGCGCAGAAGTACGGCCTGGTGTGCGGCGACGAGATCATGGCCATCGACGGCGAGAGCGTCGTCGGCCTTACCTCCCAGCAGTGCAGCGAGAAGATGCGCGGCGACCCCGGCACGCAGGTCGTCTTCCACGTGAAGAAGCTGCGCAGCGGCGAGGAGACCGACGTCGTGGTCACGCGCGAGCGCATCCGCCTCCCGGACATCGAGTACGCCGGGATGCTGGACGGCGGCGTGGGTTATATCTCCCAGACGGGCTTCGCCGAGGGCGTGGGCACCGAACTGCGGCAGCGTGTCCAGGACCTCAAGAAACAGGGGATGAAAGTGCTCGTGCTGGACCTGCGCGGCAACGGCGGCGGCCTGATGAACGAGGCCGTCGAGATCGTATCCGCCTTCGTGCCCAGGGGTTCCGTGGTCGTGTCCGCGAAGGGGCGCGAGCCGCACGCGAACTACACGATGAAGACCACCCGCGAGCCCGTGGACACCAAGCTGCCCGTGATCGTGCTGGTGGATTCCGGCTCCGCATCCGCCTCCGAGATCGTGGCGGGCGCCCTGCAGGACATGGACCGCGCCACCATCATGGGCGAGCGCACCTTCGGCAAGGGCCTCGTGCAGAGCATCCGTTCGCTGCCCTACGGCGGCGAACTCAAGGTCACGACCGCAAAGTACTACACCCCGTCCGGTCGCTGCGTGCAGGCGATCGATTACGCCCAGCGGCGGCCCGACGGCAGCGTGGCGCACATTCCCGACTCGCTCACCCGCGAATTCAAGACCGCCCACGGCCGCAGCGTGCGCGACGGCGGCGGCATCACCCCGGACGTGGAGCTGAAGTTCCACGAATATAGCCGCCTCACCTACTCGCTCGTCAGCTACGGCATCATCGAGCAGTACGCCCTGGAGTACGTGCGCAAGCACGCGAGCATCCCGCCCGTGAAGGAGTTCCACCTGTCCGACGCGGACTACGAGGACTTCATCGCCTACGCGAAGGGCCGGGAGTTCGACTACCGTTCCTCCGCCAAGACCTATTTCGACCGGGCGAAGGAGGAGCTGAAACTCGACGGGCTGGACGAGACGATGAAACCGCAGCTGGACGCCCTGGAGCAGGTGCTCAATATGGAGAAAGAGGAGTTCCTGCGCCTGAAGAAAGACGAGATCGTGCCCTTCATCGAGGAGGAGATCGCCGTCCGCTACTACTTCCAGGAGGCCGGCGTGGAAATCCGCATCCGCTATGACGACGCCCTCCGGCAGGCCCTCGCCAGCGAGCGGATCAAACAGTATTGATGGTCCGCAGCACCCAGCTCATCATCCTGAATACCACCAAGGTCGGGGAGAAGTCCCTGGTCCTGCACACCCTCAGTCCCGACTGGGGGCGCCGCAGTTTCATCGCCTCCGTGCCCCGGGGCGGCGGGATGGCGCTGTTCCAGCCGCTGGGCATCCTGGACGCCGAGATTGTCGAGAATCCCCGCTCGGACCTCTGGCGGGCGCACGCCTTCTCCGCCCGGCACCCGCTGACCGGCTTGCGGAGCAGCCCCGCCAAGAGCGCGATGTCCCTGTTCATGGCCGAAGTGCTATGGCGCACCATCCGCGACGGGGCGCGGGAGGAGGGCCTCTTCGAATGGTGCGAGCGCTCCATCCTCACCCTCGACGCCCTGGAAGGCGACTTCGCCAACTACCACCTCCGCTTCCTGCTGGAACTCGCCGCCGCGCTGGGCTTCGCCCCCTCCCTGGAGGACCTGATGCCCTTCGCCGGCGAGCACCTCGCGCAGCTCCGCGCCCTGGTGCAGTCCGGATTCAGCGAGAGCCTGCTCGTCCCCCTGAGCGGCGGGCAGCGCAGCGAGATCGCGGAAATCCTGCTCCGCTACCTCGGCTACCATACGGAAACCCGCATCGAGGCGCGCTCGCTGCGGGTCCTGCGGGAACTTTTCCGGTAATCATCTTAAAACCAATAATATGAAAAAGACCTTTCTCCTCTCCCTGGCTGTTGCAGCCACGGTCCTGCTTGCTTCCTGCGGGAAGAAAGAAATCAGCGGGGACCTTCCCCGCGCCGCTACCCCCGCCTCCATCCAGGAGGCCATGGATGCCGTCCTCGCCGGCGACAAGGCCGACGATTCCGTCCTCTTCGAGAGCCTGATGATCCTCAAGCACGGCAAGGTGCTGTATGAGGCCTGGTACGGCGACGCCGCCCCGGACAAGCCGCACGCGATGCATTCCGTCAGCAAGTCCTTCACCGCCACGGCCGTGGGTATGGCCATCGACGACGGCCTGCTGAAAGTTACCGACAAGGTGGTGGACTTCTTCCCGGACAAGCTCCCCGCGGAAGTCTCCGACAACCTGAAGGCCGTCACGGTGCACGACCTGCTCACGATGAACTGCGGCCAGGAGACGGAGGCCCGCTTCCGCGGCAGCGACGACTGGGTGGCCAGCTTCCTCGCGCATCCCTTCGTCCACGAGCCCGGTACCTGGTACTGCTACAACTCACTGGGCACCTACATGCTCTCCGCCATCGTCCAGAAGCTCACCGGGCAGAAGGTGCTCGACTACTTGACGCCGCGCCTGTTCGAGCCGCTGAACATCGCCGTTCCCGAGTGGGAAGAGAGCCCGCAGGGCATCAACGCCGGCGGCTGGGGCCTCCAGCTCAAGACCGAGGACATGGCCAAGTTCGGCCAGCTGTTCCTCCAGAAGGGCAAGTGGAACGGCAAGCAGCTGGTCAGCGAGGCCTGGGTGAACGAGGCCTCGAAATACCAGGTCCCGTCCGTGCCCGCCGGAACGCGTCCGGACGAGGCGGCGGCGAAGGGCCTGACCCCGGAGAACTGCACCTTCATGCTGGGTTACGGCTACCAGATGTGGCGCTGCCCCGACAACGCCTACCGGGCGGACGGCGCCCGCGGGCAGTACATCTTCATCATCCCGGACAGCGACGCGGTGATCGCCTGCACGGCCAACTCCGCCAACCTCCAGGCCGAGCAGAACCTGGTGTACGAACACCTCTTCCCCGCCCTGGCAGCCCTGAAATAGGCCCCCGTCCACACCGGAGGCCCAAAACGAGGATGGAGAGCGGAAATTCCGCTCTCCATCCTCATTTACTGCCCGTTTTGGGGACGGGAACCTACTTCCTCTCCAACTTCGCGAAGGGATTGCCCATCATTTCCACCCACACGCTGCCGTCATCGTGGATCTTCACCTGCACGGGCATGCGCATGCCGTTGCCGAACGGGAATTCGACGGTGGCGCGGTTGCCGCGCACGCGGGCGGGCCGGGGCTCCTGGCCGGGCATCTCGCACTGCCAGCTGCCGTCCGCCAGCTTCTTGAAGGTCAGGTCGAAGACCATCTCCTGGCCTCCCATGCCCTGGGCCTTGCCGGTCCAGCGGCCGGCGAAGTCGCCGTCCGGCTGGTCGGCCGGATTGGCCGGGATCTCCCCTTCCAGGATGCGGTCGCTCCGGAAGGGCGGCACCGCCAGTCCGTTCGCGCCGGCCAGGTTGCCGGGACGGAAGTTGCGGAACGCATAGCGCACCGCGACGGGCTCCTTCACCTCCGGACTGCTGACAATGACGGCGTTGCGCTGGGTACGCGCCTCGGCCGGATGGAACACCAGGTCGGGGCCGCAGAGCTCGAAGCCTTCGATGCTGTCGAAGAGGTTGAAGCCGCCGGACTCGCGCACGTTGTTGAAGGTGACGGTGACCTCCTCCCCGTCCACGTCGAAGGAGGCATACTCCGGGGCGACGCCCGGGAAGACGGTGCGGCCGTAGGTGTGGTTCAGCGCCAGGTAGCTCAGGCGCTGGCCCACCTCGCGCTTCCTGCCGGGATGGATCTGGGCCGTCTCGTAGGGATGGGCCAGGTCGGCGGTGCTCACGATCCAGCAGTTCTCCGTCTCGCGGGCGGCCTTCTGCTGCTGCTCGCGCAGGACGGGGTACCCGAAGGCGTCGGGGTCGTTGTCGCCATAGGGCGCCAGCTCCACCTGATAGACGGGAAGGCCGGGGTTGCCGGTCTCGCTGCGCCACAGGGCAATCAGCGTCTCCATGCGCTTGGCATACTCCAGCGGGTCCAGGCCCACGTTGGTCTCGCCCTGGTACCAGATCACGCCCTTGAAGGTATATTTCCGCACGGGCGCCCACTGGCCGTAGTACATGATGGTGGGGCGGTTCATCTCGAAGATCCGGCTCACGGCGAGCGAGTCGGAGGGCACGCCGGGATAGCCCGCCACGATTTCCCGGGGAAGCCAGCCTTCCACGCGGCTGCCGCCCCAAGCGTTGTTGATGATGCCCACGGGCACATCCAGCACCTCGTTCAGGTTCTTGGCGAAGAACCACGCGGCGGCGCCGAAGCCGGGGGCATTGTCCGGGCAGCTCTCCAGCCAGGGAGCGTCCACGATGTCCCTGGGCGAATACGCGCCCACCTTGGGAACGGTGGAGAAGCGGATGCGGCCCCGGTAGCGGCCGGATTCGGCGATCTCCTGCAGGGCGCCGTCCACGGGGCAGTTGTCGAAGCCCCGGAGCGGCATCTCCATGTTGCTCTGGCCGCTGCCCAGCCACACTTCGCCGATCAGCACGTGGCCGAGCACGACCTTCTCGCGGCCGGAGCTGATCGTGACCGTCTCCTCCTTGTAGCTTCCGGCGGGGGTGGTCACCTCCACCGTCCAGGCGCCGTCCCGGTCCGCCTTGGCGGAATAGCTGCGGCCGTCCCAGGACGTGCTTACCGTGATGCCGGCGCCAGGGTCGGCCCAGCCCCAGAGCCGGGCCTGCGTCTGCTGCTGCAGGACCATGTTCTCACTGATGTGTGAAGGAAGGCGGATACCCGCCTGCACGCCGGTCGCCCAGGCGAGAAGCGCGACGATGAACAACAGTTTCTTCATATCAAAGGATCTTACAAGTTATTTCGCGAGGTTGATGGCGCCGAACACGCCGAGGCTGGCCAGCAGCATGATGGCCGCGGCGAGGAGCAGGCCCAGGAACACATAGACCATGCTCTTCTTGAAATCCATGTCCAGGATGCTGGCGGCGAGGGTGCCCGTCCAGGCGCCCGTGCCCGGCAGCGGAATGCCCACGAACAGCAGCAGGGCCACATACAGGCCCGCGCCCGCCTTGGCCTCCAGCTTCCGGCCGCCCTTCTCGCCCTTTTCCAGGCACCAGGTAAAGAACCCGCCGATCACCTTCTTGTCCTTGCCCCACTCGAGGACCTTGCGGGCGAACAGGAAGATGAACGGCACCGGGACCATGTTGCCCACCAGGGCGACGATCAGCGAAGGGACGAGCGGCAGCCCGAAGCCCACCGCATAGGGGATGGCACCGCGAAGTTCGATCAGCGGCACCATCGAGATGAGGAAGACGATCAGGTATTTTTTCATCGGATCTTGACAAGTATGTCCCGGATGGCGGCAAAAGCGGCCGCCTGGCCGCCCGCACCGCCCTCCGGCGGAGCGACCACCAGGTCGTAAACATTTCCTTCCAGCACGCGGCAGCCCACCTTGAAGCGGGCCGGAACGGTGCGGGACAGGTATTCTGCCGTGAATCCGTCCGGCGAAGCATCCAGGCAGACCAGCAGGTCCGCCCCGGCGGCGAGCGCCTCGCGCAATTTCCTTTTCGGGCGGCCGATCAGGTCCAGCTCCTTCCTGGAAGGAGCGGCTATCTGCACCGGAATCCCCTGGTATTCAAAGAACTGCCGCACGCTGCGGCTTACCTTGGAAACGGCCTCCTCCCCTTCTGCCGCATCCACGATCACCAGGGCGCTGCGGAACTGCCCGAGCGGCAGCAGGCCCGTGGCGGCGCCTCCTTCCAGGGAGCGCAGCGCACAGTGGCGGAAAAGGGTCAGGAGGGGGTTTTTCATCGGCCGGCCGCGGCTATCACGTCCCGGATCTCCTGCTTGGCGAGCCGCCAGCGCGGGATGTCGATCTTGGTGCCCACCACCTCTACCACCTTGGCCGCGATGATGGAGCCGATCTCGCCGCAGGTCTTGAGCGGCAGGCCCAGCGAGTCCGCATAGAGGAAGCCGGCGGCGTAGGTGTCGCCGGCGCCGGTGGCATCCACCGTGGCGGCGGGCCAGGGCGCGATGAAGTGCACCTCGTCGCCGCGCTTGACCCAGCTGCCGTCCTTGCCCACCTTCACGATGGCAGTCCGGCAGAGTCTGGAAATCTCGCCCAGCGATGCCTGCGGGTCGGACAGGCCGGTGAAGGCCCGCGCCTCGGTCTCGTTTGCGAAGACGATGTCCACGTACTTCTCCACGATGTCGTGCAGGAAGGCCAGGTTGGACTCCACGACGTTGTAGGAGGCCATGTCCAGCGAGATGATGCACCCGGCGCGATGCGCGTACTCGACGGCGCGGCGCACCAGGTCCTGGTTCTGCACCAGGTAGCCCTCGATGTGGAAATAGTCGTAGCCCTCGAACCACTCCGGCTGCAGGTCGTCCGGCACCAGGTCCAGCGCGGCGCCCAGGTATACGGCGAAGGTGCGCTCGGCGTTTCCGCCGCTGACGAACACCATCGACCGGCCGCTGGCGTGCTCGCTGGTCAGCAGGCGCGTCTGCACGCCGTACTGCTCCTGGTCGCTCTTGAACAGCAGACCGAGCTCGTCGTTGCCGATCTTGCCGATGAAGCCGGACGGCATGCCGAAGATGGCCGTGCAGGTGATCGTGTTGGCCGCGGAGCCGCCGGCGACGTATTTCACGCCCAGCGGCTTGAGGGCCGCCCAGATGCCGTCGCCCGTTTCGTGGTCGACGTGCTGCATGCTGCCTTTCGGCAAATGGAAGGTGTTCAGCAGGGAATCATCCGGCAAAACGGCCAGGATGTCCGTCAGGGCATTGCCTATTCCGAGAATTGATTTCATATTTCACAAAAATAACAATAATTAATCGTAAATTTGCGCCCTATGTTGAAGAAAGCCGCAAATATTGCCAAATATACCCTGACCACCATCCTGGCGGTCGTGCTCGTCTGGTTCGCCTTCCGGGGCGTGGACTGGAAAGCTTTCTGGGAGGGCCTGCAGCAGACGAGATGGGGTTGGGTCGCCCTGTATTTCGCCGCCGCGGTGCTGGCGCTCGTCTTCCGTACGGAGCGCTGGTACGCGCTCATCAAGCCGCTGGACCCCCAGGTGCGGCGCCTGCCCGTCTGGGACGCCCTCAACGTGGGCAACCTGATCAGCGTGGTGCTGCCCGGCGCCGGCGAACTCGTGCGCTGCGGCTATGTCTCTTCCCGCAGGATGAGCTTCGACAAGGGGCTCGGCACCATCATGTGCGAACGCGTGTTCGACGTACTCGCCGTGGCGGCCATCCTCATCGCGGCGCTGGCCCTCAAATGGGACACCTTCGCACCCTTCTTCGCCGACAACATCTGGGGGCCGTTCTACGCCCGCCTGGGCGGATCGGCCGTCCTGATCGTCGTCCTGACCGGCGTGCTGCTCGTCGGCTTCTTCACCGCCGTGGTCCTGCTGCGCAGGCGGGTGCGCCTGTTCGGCCGCATCGCCGGCGTCCTGAAGGGGCTCGGCACCGGTTTCGCCAGCGTGGCGCGGATGGAGAACAAATGGCCCTTCTTGCTCAGCACCGTCGGCATCTGGGCGATGTACGTCGCGATGATGTTCTGCACCATCCGGGCGCTGCCCCAGCTGGACGCGCTGGGCACGGTGGACGCCGTGTTCCTGTCCGCCGTGGGCAACATCGCCTCCGTCATCCCCGTCCCGGGCGGCATCGGCGCCTACCACTACCTCGTCGCCCTGTCCGTCCAGAGCCTGTACGGAGCCAGCTGGGAAACGGGCATCCTGCTCGCCACCCTGGGCCACGAGGCGCACGCCATCCTGATCATCCTGCTGGGCGTGATCTCCTATGCGCACCTGTCCTTGCGGAAGAAGAAATAATCACTATCTTTGCAGAAGTTAGTGTATTACCTGTAGCGTCATGCAACTGATCCTTCCCGATCACTACGTGGATCTCCTCGGAGGTGCGGAGAACACGGAGAAGGCCATCAAGGCCGTCAAAGACATGTTCCAGAACAACCTGTCAGCCCAGTTGGCCCTGCTGCGCGTGACCGCCCCGATGGTCGTGCTCTCCGGGACCGGCCTCAACGACGAGCTGAACGGCGTGGAGCGGCCCGTCCGCTTCCCCATCCGCGACATGGACGAGCGCAAGGCGGAAGTCGTGCACTCCCTGGCCAAGTGGAAGCGCGTCAAGCTGGCGCAGATGGGCATCCGTCCCGGGCGCGGCATCTACACCGACATGAACGCCCTGCGGCCCGACGAAGAACTGGACAACCTCCACTCCATTTACGTGGACCAGTGGGACTGGGAAAAGGTCATCCGCCGCGAAGACCGCCACCTGGGTTTCCTCAAGCAGACGGTCCGCCGCATCTACGAGGCCATCAAGGTTACCGAGAACAAGCTCTTTGTGGAGTTTCCGCAGATCGTCCCGGAACTCCCGGAAGAAATCCATTTCGTCCACGCCGAGGAGTTGGTTCAGCTCTACCCCGGCCTGAATCCCAAGGAACGGGAGAACGAGATCGTGCGCCGCTGGGGCGCCGTGTTCATCATCGGCATCGGCGGGGTGCTCTCAGACGGAGCGCCGCACGACGGCCGCGCCGCCGACTACGACGACTGGAGCAGCCCCAACGAAGAGGGTTTCAAGGGCCTGAACGGCGATATACTCGTGTGGAACAACGTCCTCCAGCGTCCCTTCGAGCTGTCCAGCATGGGCATCCGCGTGGACGAGGAAGCGCTTCGCCGCCAGCTCGAAATCAAGGGCGAAAGCGCGAAGGCGGAACTCCCCTTCCACCGGAGCCTGCTCGCCGGGGAACTCCCCTGCACCATCGGCGGCGGCATCGGCCAAAGCCGCCTGTGCATGTTCCTGCTGCGCAAGGCCCACATCGGCGAAATCCAGAGCAGCATCTGGCCCGACGAGATGGTCCGCCGCTGCCGCGACGCCGGCATCAATTTGGTGTAATAAACATTTTCATTATATTTGTCTTCGTCCTTGAGGATACTACAAGTCTGAACACCGTGGTACTTCGAGTCCACAAAGCGAGTTAGGTTATATCGTGCCTGGCTCGCTTTGTATTTTTATAGAAATGCACTTTTATAGGTTGTAGAATGGAAACTAAAATTTGTTCGTCCTGCCATCAGGACAAACCGATTTCTGATTATTATGCACAACCCGGCCACAAGTACGGGGTCATGAGTCTGTGCAAAGAGTGCTTCAACAGGTTCTGCATGGACAGATGGAAACAGAGAAAGATCAAATACATCCGACAACTCGGCGGCAGATGCAAATCGTGCGGTCTTGAACTGACGGATAATAACTACTGCGTGTTTGATTTTCACCACACAAACCCGGAAGAGAAAGAATACATGTGGACAAAACTCAGATTGTTCTCCGATTTACGGATTCAGGAAGAACTGTCTAAATGTATATTACTCTGTGCAAATTGCCACAGACTGGCTCACCATGACCAGTAGACCAAAACGGCAATGGGGAAGGTCTCTATTTTGCCTTGACACCTTCCACGGCAATAATGGCCTGCAATGGCTTCAGAGGCAGAATCAGCGGGGAAGGTCCGGCCCCTAAACAGAGACCTTCCCCAAAAAGAGGGAGGCGCTGATTTTCAGCACCTCCCTCTTGGTAGTCCCTGAGAGACTCGAACTCTCGACTTACGGTTTAGAAGACCGTTACTCTATCCAACTGAGTTAAGGGACCGACACATACCTGCACGCCGCCCCGCGCAAGGCGAAACGGCGTGCAAATATACGGATTATTGCCGGAATTCCAATCAGAAGTTGAGCGAGACGCCGCCCAGCACGGTAATGCCGGGCTCGGGGAAGCCGAGCATCGTCTGATAGCTGCGGTTCAGCAGGTTCTCGCCCCGCACGAAGACCGTCACCCAGTCCGTCACGGCGTAGGCCAGGCGGGCCTTCAGGTCCGCGTAGCTGCTCTTCACGGCGTTCTCTCCGGTGGACAGGTACAGGTCCTTGATGCCCATCACACCCAGGTTGACGCTGAAACGGCCCGGGGTCCAGGTGCCGGAGAAATACATCTTGTGCACCGGGGCGCCGGTATAGACGGTGCCCATATGCAGGTAGCTGTAGTTGGCGTTGAACTTCAGCTCGTCCGTGGCCAGCCAGTCCGCGCTGAACTCCACGCCTTTGTTCTCGAAGGCGCCCACGTTGCGGTTGGCGCGCTTCCCGTCCACGACGGTCACCTCGATGATGTTGCTGCCCTTGGTCCAGAACAGGCTCAGTTCGGTGTTCAGGCGGCCGTCCAGGAAGTGCTGGGCATAGGTGAAATCATAGCTCCAGGCCCGCTCGGGCTCCAGGTTCTCGTTGGCGACGGCGTACATATAGAGTTCGCGCAGGTTCGGGGTGCGGAAGCCCTTCGATGCGGACAACTTGAGGCTGGCGCCCGGCCAGGCGAGCACGCTCACGCCCGCCTGCGGAATCCACTCGAAGCCGTAAAGGCTGTGGTGCTCCAGGCGGACGCCGCCCTCGAAGGTCACAGGACCGAGGATCTGCTGCGCGAGCAGGTAGCCGGCCTCCTCGTGGAGTTTCTTGTGGTCCGCGTAGATTTCGGTGGTGGGGTTGCGGTAGGCGTTGCCGCCGTAGAGTTTGAGGTCGAAGCCCGCGGTCAGGGTACCGCCCTCCCAGGGCCGGACGGCCTGGAAGAGGTTCACGCCGCCCTGGTAGTCGGTGCTGTGGAAGAGGTAGGGCTGCGGCTGTCCCCCCTGCGCGTAGCCGTCGTTGATGTCGTGCCTGCCCCAGTTGTAATAGAAGTTGATGCCGCCGTCCGTGCGCTCATAGTGGTTCTCCAGGGAGATCCAGGACATTAGGCGGAGGATGTCGGCGGTGCCCTCGAACATCGGTTTCTCCACGGTGCCCGGGTTCTGGGAGTAGGCGTTGACGAGATTCACGTCGCCGCTCAGGCGCCAGGCGGCGGACAGGTCATAGGAGGCCTTCAGCATCCCGCTGGTGGAGCGGAAGGCAGAGTTCTCGCGGTGGCCGGCGGTGCGGTCGTGGCCTACATTTGCGACCAGCGAGAAGCGGCCGTTGGAGTACTGTTCCGTGGCAGAGGCGCGCCAGGTGCCGTAGGAGCCGCCCGTCAACTTGACATTCACGCGGTTGCCCAGGAACTCCGGGCGCCGGGTGATGATGTTGATGGCGCCGCCCATCGCGTTGGAGCCGTACAGGACGGAGGCCGCGCCGCGCGTCACTTCCACGCGCTGGGCCAGGTCCGCGAAGTACTCGTCGGCCACGGCGTGACCGTAGATGGACTGGTACTGCGGGTGTCCGTCGATGAGCACGAGGGTACGGCCGCTGCCGGCGCTGAAACCGCGCAGCGAGATGCCGCCGGCCGCACCGGCCGACACGCCGTAACCCGTAACGCCGCGCGAAGTGACGAACAGGCCGGGCACTTCTTCCATCAGCGAGGGCATCAGGGCGCTTTCGTCGCTGACGGCGATCCGCTCGCGGCCGACCACGGACACGGGGGCGGGCAGACGGTCGCGCTCCATCGCGACGCGGGTACCGGTCACGACGGCGCTTTTCAGGGTATCGATGTTTTCGTTTTCAGGTTGGGAGGAAACGGCCAGGGCCGGCAGGGTCACGGCGAGGGCCGTGATAATCAGAAGGATTCTTTTCATCGGTTAATCAATTGCAGATACAAAGTAAACGCATCCCGGCCAATTCTATTTGACTGAAAAGTCCATTATACTTGACTGAAAAGTCCAAAACCACTATATTTGCCCCTATGGAAGGATTCAGCCGCATCAATTGTTCCGGCGTGGTGTTCTCCCGGGTGGACCGGGAGGACGTCCGCGAGCCGGTCCACATCAAGGACCACACCTTGCTCTATATCCGCTCGGGCCGGGCGGAAGTTGTCTTCGGGGAGCGCCGTACCCCGCTCGCCGCGGGCGACTGCGTGTTCCTGCGGAAGGACTACCGCGTGGTGGTGGACGCCTGGGCACCCGAAGACGGGCGGCCTTTCCAGTCGGTCGCCTTGTTCTTCTGCCGGAAATTCCTGTTGGGCTATTTCCGGAGCCTGTCCCGCAAGGAGCTGCCGCGGGACGCCCGACCGATGCCGGACGCAGTGCTGAAGATTCCGGCGGGACCGGCGTTGGAGAGTCTTTTCCTGTCCCTCACCCCATATCTGGACGCAGGAGAGCCGCTGCCGCAGGAAACGGCCTGGGAGAAGCGCCTAGAAGGCCTGCGCTGCGTGCTGGCGGCGGATCCCGACTTCTACGCCTCGCTGTTCGACTTCGCGCAGCCCTGGAAGATCGACCTGCCGTCCTTTATGGAAGAGAACTACCTCTGCGACCTGTCCGTGCCGGAGCTGGCGCGCTATTCGGGCCGCAGCCTGTCCGCCTTCAAACGGGATTTTAAGAAGGTCAGCCCGCTCACGCCCGAGAAATGGGTGATCCTGCGGCGCCTGCAGGACGCGCATCGGCTGCTCGCCGCCGGCGGCTGCCGCGTCGCCGATGCAATGACGGAGGCGGGGTTCAAAGACCCCGCCTCCTTCTGCCGCGCTTACAAGCGCGAATATGGCTACCCGCCGCGTGAAACGCCTTTCGGTGGCGCCTGAGACTTAAGAGTCATACCCTTTCACGGTAACCGTATACTCCACGGTCATCGTCTCCTGCCAAGGACTCGACAAAGTGACGGTCACCGGGATGCTAATCTGGCCATGGAACTCGATCTCAGAGTTGTAATCGAAGACGATGTACGGAGTCAGGGTCCCGTACGCATTTTGCTCATCCACGAAGGTTACGCCATCATCGCTGTATTGCACGGAGAGTAGTCGGCGGAGATCGGTCGGAACACCCGCATAGTCATAACCATAATTGAGAGAGAGACTGTAGGCGTCTCTGGACAGAATGCCTTTGATATAACCGTTTCCACCTGTCGTGTAGGTGCCGGCCAAGGCATCGAACTCATCCACGTTACCCTCGATCCACTTACCGTCTTTGATCACGTAATAGGAAACACCGTTCGGACGGTTGTCCTTGAGTTCCAAACCCTGGAACAATGGCTCACGGTAAATCTTGTGCTCATCGAGCCGGATCAAGAAATCCGTGGCGACAGGTTCCTTGAACGGCGTCCAGTTGGCCACGACATAAGAACTGTAGTCCAACACCAGGTCCGGACACTTGACCGAAGCCTTGGGCCGGGAGAAACGGGTCGGCAACTCGTACTGATTACCTTCATCGTCGGAAACGAAAAGTTTTCCCACCATCGGGATGAACTTCTTCTCGTTGGTCCTGATGTAGAAAACGCTGTTCTCCAGCCACAGATCCCCATAACGATAATAATCGTCGCCCTGACTCTGTTCCGGAAGGTCCATCTCAGCCAGATTCGGATCTGCATAGTCAAATTTGACCGTCAGCCCGGCAGCTTCGATTTGAGCATCAGTCAAGATCTTGTCTTCCTCGTCCACGACATTGAACGCCAGTTCAGCCAGATTGATCGGGTGCATCTCATACTCGGCAAGCGCGTGGCGGAAACTAATTCTTCCGAAATCGTCGGAAGCATCGGTGAAATAGGACGGATTCGCCTGTGTCCACCACACCACGGATTCGTCGAATCCAGCACGAGTCAGTTTCTGCAGGAAAGCCCACTCTTTACCTTCATCATCCACATAGGTACGCGATTCCTCTATAGTATTGAAGGTGTAGTAAGCGAGATGCAGGAAATCATAACTCTTCCCGCCGAGATCCACCGCGACTTCCCAACCTTCCTCACCGGGAGCCGGGAAATTGTACCTCGCTCCGGCGGAAAGCGTCTTCTTGCTGCGTTCCAGCTTATAGATCTTGTCGGGACCGGTCAACAGGAACTGGTACTCCGCAGCCCTTCCCGGATGTGCCAGGCGCCCGCCGAAGACGACGCCATCGGCATCGGCCACGCCGCGCAGGTAGCCACCCGCATTCTGCGTCCCTTCAATGATGACACCCCCTATTTCCACCGCCGCGCAGGTAACTGGCACAATCTCGGAACCGCTGAAGAAATAATCCGCTGCGTCATCCTGGATGCCCGCCACGTGGAACTGGGCCACACCGTCCGGCTTGGCCATCTCCAGGGTAGCGTTCACCGTCGTGCCATCCACCTCATACTCTTTCCCGGTCTGGACCAGGTAGTAATTATAGACAGGATCTCCGTCCTTCGTGAAAGAGAAACGCGATCCCGCAAAAGACACATCCACAGCCACGGGGAAATGGACCGCCGTGAGGGTCTTGGAGTCGAGGGCGCTGAAGTCCGTATCCGTGAGCGTTCCGCCCCCGGAAGCGTCGGTCCATCCGCTGCCGTCGTAAGTCAGGGTGAGATATTTCTCTTCCAGACCCTTGAAAAACACATAGACCACATCACCGTTCGCCCAATTGGTCTTTTCCGCCTTGGTGCCGGTCACGGTGATGTTGAAGCTCATCGGAACGCCCGACGGAGCTTTCTCCGGAGCGGGGGTCATTTCCTTGGCGCAGGAAAGCAGGCCTGCGGCCATAATCAAAAACAAAAACGTCTTTTTCATACTGTTCGCAGGTTTAAATGTCTTGTTCCTCCCATTCTTGATACGGTCCGGGGCTGACGGCCATTACGCCCTCGAGCCGGGCTTCCAGCTCCTCGCACTTCGGCGAGACGTACTGCTCTTTTGACTGTTCATTCTTCATAGGCGCCTATTTAAATCATTGTGACGGAGTCAAATATACAAAAAAAATGTAATTATAAACAAGAACCGCCCTTATTTATGATGCCGTTTGTGCTCGGACCAGAGGCCGTACACCTCGCTGACGTTGCCGGCGGTGATGAACGCCTGGATCTTGTTGTCCCGGATGAAGGTCATCAGGTCCGCGAACTCGTCCTTGGTCAGCAGGGTCTGGATTTCCGTACGCTTGTCGCCCTTGTAACCGCCCGTGACCTCGTACAGGCTGCAGCCGCGCACGATCTTGTTCACGATGTAGTCCCGCAGCACCTCATGGTCATCGGAGATGATGCAGACGCGTTTGCGCCGGCTCAGGCTCGCCATGAAGTAGTCCACGATCAGGCCGTTGATCCAGGTGCCGATGAGGCCGATGATCACCAGGCGGAACGGGTTCACGAAAAAGGCGGTGCAGCAGATGACCACGCCCGCGATGGTCACGGAAAGGCCGATGTCGAAGTGGAAATACTTGTTGACGATCTTGGCCAGGATGTCCAGGCCGCCCGTGGAGGCGTTGATGCGGAACATGATGGCCTGCGACATGCTCAGGATGAGCACGAAGCACAGCAGGTCGAACCACAGCTCACCCATCACGGACGTGGAGCCCGGGGCCAACAGGGCCGAACTGGGGCAGATCTTCTCCCAGACATCCATCATCGGACCGAGGATCAGGGCCGTGTAGCAGGTCTTCAGGCCGAACTCCTTGCCGATGAGGAAGTAGGCCAGCACCAGCAGGATAGCGTTGATGACGAGTACGACGGTGGACACCTTGACGGCGATCCCGGCGTTCTCGAACAGAGCGCTGATCACGATGGACAGACCGGAGATGCTGCCAACGACGATCTTGCTCGGCACCAGGAAATAGTACACGGCTGCGGCGGCAATGAACATGCCGACGGTCATGATGATCAGTTCCTTCCAGAACTTCCAGGTTCCGAGAGGAGCAGTCAGTGTTTTCAGGTTCATCATGTGGTCAGAAAAGGTTATCAGTTTATCGGTTCAGTGTCATTTCCCTTTCAAGTAAGCGTCGATGGCCTTCGCCGCCGTGCGCCCGGCCCCCATCGCGAGGATTACGGTCGCGGCGCCGGTCACGGCATCGCCGCCCGCGAACACGCCGGGTCGGGTGGTCGCCCCGGCCGCGTCGGCGACCAGGCACCCGCGGCGGTTGGTCTCCAGCCCCTGCGTGGTCCTGGAAATCAGCGGGTTGGGCGAAGTACCAAGGGCCATGATGACGGTCTCGGTAGGAATCTCGAACTCGGAACCCGGGATGGGCACCGGACTGCGGCGGCCGCTCTCATCGGGCTCGCCGAGTTCCATCCGGATGCACTTCAGGGCGCTTACCCAGCCTTTCTCGTCGCCGATCACCTCGATGGGATTGGTCAGCATGTCGAAGATGATGCCTTCCTGGAGGGCGTGATGGACCTCCTCGCGGCGCGCCGGGAGTTCGGCCTCGGTGCGGCGATAGACGATGTGCACTTCGGCGCCCAGGCGCAGGGCCGTGCGGGCCGCGTCCATCGCGACGTTGCCGCCGCCCACGACGCACACCTTCTTGCCGGCGTGGATCGGGGTGAGATAATCCTCGCGCCAGGCCTTCATCAGGTTGTTGCGGGTGAGGAACTCGTTGGCGGAGAAGACGCCGTTGAGGTTCTCGCCGGGGATGTTCATGAACTTGGGCAGGCCGGCACCGGTGCCCACGAAGACGGCTTCGAAGCCTTCGTTGTCCATCAGGGAGTCGATGGTGATGGTACGGCCCACGATGACGTTGGTCTCGATCTTGACGCCGAGCGCGCGGACGGCGTCGATCTCGTGGCGCAGGACCTTGTCTTTCGGGAGGCGGAATTCGGGGATGCCGTATTCGAGCACGCCGCCGGGTTTGTGGAGCGCCTCGAAGATGGTGACGTCGTAGCCCCATTTCGCCAGGTCGCTTGCACAGGCGAGGCCGGCCGGGCCGCTGCCGATCACAGCTACCTTCTTCTTGCGGCCATCTCTTAACGTGCCGAGGGTGGCAGTGTTTCCGGAGGGGACTGCCTGACTGGTGGCCACGGTATCGTGGGAGCTGCCAGCCGCCTCCCGGCTGTAGTCCGCCACGAAACGTTCGAGCTTGCCGATGGCGACCGGCTCGCCCTTGACGCCGAGCACGCAGCTGCCCTCGCACTGCGTTTCCTGCGGACACACGCGCCCGCACACGGCGGGAAGCGACGAGTCCTCCGCGATGACCGCGGCCGCGCCGGCGATGTCGCCGGCGGCGAGCTGCGCGATGAAACGCGGAATCTGCAGGCTCACCGGGCAGGCGGTCATGCAGCGCGGGTTGCGGCAGTTCAGGCAGCGGGACGCTTCCAGGAGCGCCTCTTCCTTATTGTAGCCGTAGCATACTTCTTCAAAATTGGTCGCGCGGACCTTCGGGTCCTGCTCGCGCACCGGTACACGGGGAATTCGGTTTGCCATATTACTTGCCCCTCCCTATTTTACAAACGTGTTTCTCTATCGCTTCCGCCTCCTCGGTCCTGTACTGGCCCTGGCGGCGCATCGCCTCGTCGAAATCGACCTCGTAGCCGTCGAACTCCGGACCCTCGACGCAGGCGAAACGCGTCTTTCCGCCCACGCTCACGCGGCAGGCGCCGCACATCCCGGTGCCGTCCACCATCAGGGTGTTCAGGCTCACGATGGCGGGGATTCCGAGCTTGCGGCAGGTCAGGGTCGTGAACTTCATCATGATCATCGGGCCGATGATGACGGCCTGGGTATAGCTGTGGCCGTCGGCGACGACCTTCTCGAGCATATTCGTACCCATCCCCTTGAAACCGGCCGAACCGTCGTCCGTGCAGATGAAGAGGTTGTCGCACACGGAACGCATCTCCTCCACATAGATCAGCAGGTCCTTCGTCTTCGCGCCGATGATCACGTCCACGGGCACGCCGTGCGCCTTGAGCCATTTGGCCTGCGGGTACACGGGGGCGGTGCCCACGCCGCCCGCGATGAGGATATAGCGCTGCCGGGACAGTTCGTCCGGCGACATCGTAACGAATTCGGAGGGCAGGCCGAGCGGGCCCACCACGTCGGCGAAAGACTCGCCGGGCTCGAACGCGATGATATCCGCGCTCGAAGCGCCTATCTTCTGCGTGACGATGGTCACGCTTCCCTGCTGGGCATCGTAGTCACTGATAGTGAGCGGGATACGCTCGCCTTTTTCGTCCGCGCGGACGATCAGGAACTGCCCCGGCTGCGCCGCCGCGGCCAGGCGCGGGGCCTTGACTGACATCCGGCAGATGGCCGGGGTCAGCATCTCTTTGGTCAGGATCTCATACATAGCGACCAAAGATACACAAAAATATCCCGGCTTGTTCTCCAAGCCGGGATATTTTTAAGAATTTTTAACAACCTAGAAACGGTAACGGATGCCGAGGGCGATGCCCTGCCAGCCGAAGCCGCCGTAGTTGAAATAATACACCGGCCTCCAGTCGAGGGAGAGGTTCAGGGGAACGGAAGGAATCTCGAATTCCACACCGAGCTGTCCGGCGATCCCGGCGTTGAAACCGCTGTTGTCACCCACGTGATAGAAACCCAGCTGGGCGCCAGGGCCTGCGTAGAAGTTGCAGATACCGGCGGAACCGAGGATGAAGTCGTAGATACCGGTCACATAGAAACCGTTGTTGGCGAGGAAACCGAGGTCGGCCTCAAGGAAGCCGGCACCGGCACCGTGCTGGTAGGAGAGTTCACCACCCCAACCGGCACGCACACCAAGGGCGCGGGGCTGAGCGGAAGCAACGGCGACGAATGCGAAGGCCGCCACGAGAATTGCAAGAATTTTTTTCATAATGATTAATAATTTGAGGGTTAAACGATTCCGGAAAAACCGAGGAAGGCCATCGCCATGATGCCCACGGTAATGAGCGCGATGGGAAGGCCCTTGAACGCCTTGGGTACGTCGCAGCCCGCCAGATGCTCGCGCAGTCCGGCGAACAGGCACATTGCAAGGCCGTAACCGAGCGAAGTGGCCAGGGCATAGACCGTGGCCTGGCCCAGGTTCAGCATGTGCGGGGCGGCGCCGCCAAGGGCGAAGTCTTTGGTTACCACCGTGATGGCCACGCCGAGCACGGCGCAGTTGGTGGTGATCAGCGGAAGGAAGATGCCCAGGGCCTGGTAGAGCGAAGGGCTGATCTTCTTCAGGACGATCTCCACCATCTGCACGAGGGCGGCGATCACCAGGATGAAGGAGATGGTCTGCAGGAACTGCAGGCCGAAGGGGACCAGCAGGTAGCGGTTCAGCAGGTAGGTCACCACGGTGGCGAGCGTGATCACGAAGCACACCGCTCCGGACATGCCCGTGGCCGTGGAAAGCTTGTTCGACACGCCCAGGAACGGACAGATGCCGAGGAACTGCGCCAGCAGGATGTTATTGACGAAGATCGCCGAAACAATGATGAGGAAATACTCCATGGCGCACTACTTTTTAGCGAGATACTTGTTGAACAGGACCATCAGGTAGCCGAGCACGAGGAAGGCGCCCGGCGCCATCACGAAGGCGAGGATGCCGTCGCCGGGAAGGAACTTCCAGCCGAAAAGGGAGCCGCTGCCCAGGATCTCCCGGACGATGCCGATGACGGTCAGGGAAGCGGTGAAGCCCAGTCCGACGCCGATGCCGTCGAGGGCGGACTCGCCCACGGAATGCTTGTTGGCGAAGCCTTCGGCGCGGCCCAGGACGATACAGTTCACGACGATCAGCGGGATGAACAGGCCGAGCGTCTCGTAGGCCGCGGGCGTGAACGCCTGCATGAGCAGCTGGAGCACCGTCACGAAGGTCGCGATCACGGTGATGTACACCGGGATGCGCACCTTGTCGGGCACCATCGGGGCGACCAGGGAGATGACGATGTTGCTGAGTACCAGCACGAACATCGTCGCAAGCCCCATCTCCAGGCCGTTCAGGGCCGAGGTCGTGGTGGCGAGGGTCGGACACATGCCGAGCACCAGCACGAAGGTGGGGTTGTTCTTGACGAAACCGTCGGTGATGAAATGCCACTTACTCATTGCCCTGTCCTCCCTGCGTAAGCTGTTTGAAAACGTTCACGGCGTTCGAGACCGCCAGCGCATAAGCGCGGGACGTGATCGTGGAAGCCGTGATGGCGTCCAGGTCGCCGCCGTCCTTCTTGACCGCAAGGGCCGTCACGGACGGGTCGAGCCCCCGGAACTGGGAAATGAAATGAGCGTCGGTGGTGCACTTCGCACCGAGGCCCGGGGTCTCGCTGTGCGAGAGCACCGCGGTGTTGTGCACGGTGCCGTCGGAGGCGATGCCGACCATCAGGGTCAGCGTGCCGCCGAAGCCGGAGGTCGGGGAAACGATGGCGTAGCCGGCTCCGTCCACCTTGTAATAGGTGTAGTCCGTACCGTCCACCCGGACGCTCCCCTGCTCCGGCTCCGCCGTGAACTCCGGCAGGACGCGGGCGATGGAAGCGGTGGTCTTGGCGCGGGCGGCCGCGGCGATCGGATCCGCCGTGACGGCGTACGCGACGCCGACCACGGCCGAGCAGACCAGGCACACCGCCGTCAGGCAGAGCGCCATATTCTTGAGTGTAGATGCTGCTGCCATATCCTAAGCCCTCCCGTATTTCTTTTGGTGGAACCACATATTCAGAAGCGGCACGGTGCAGTTCATCAGCAGGATGGCGAACGACATGCCCTCCGGATAGGCGCCGAAGTAGCGTATCATCATCGCAATCAGGCCGATGCCTATGCCGTAGATCACACCGCCCCAGGTGCTCATCGGCGAGGTCACGTAGTCCGTCGCCATGAAGAGCGCGCCGAGGAACGTACCGCCGGTCAGCAGGTTGAAAGCCGGTCCGGTGTAGAGCTCGGGATTGACCAGCCAGTGGAAGACCGCCGCGATAAGCGCCATCGTGCCCAGGATGCTGAGCGGGATCCACGGCTTCACTACGCGGCGGACCAGCAGATACACGAAGCCGATCAGCAGCGCGCCGGCGGAGATTTCACCCGCGGAGGCGCCGATGTCCCAGAACATCGAAGCGGCCGTGTAGCCGTTGGCGTCCAGGAACTCGGAAATGGAGGAGCCGGACTTCAGCGCTTCCTTGAGCGCACTCAGCGGGGTGGCCCCGGAAACGGCGTCCGGCACCGTGATGAAGCCGGGCGTAGGCGTCCAGTCGGTCATCTGGGCCGGGAAGGAGATCAGCAGGAACACGCGGCCGGTGATGGCCGGGTTGAAGACGTTCTGGCCGATACCGCCGAAGGACAGCTTGGCGATACAGATGGCGACCACCGCGCCGATGAACACGATCCACAGGGGAATCGCGGACGGCAGGTTCATGGCCAGCAGCAGGCCCGTGACCACGGCCGACAGGTCGCCGACGGTCGAGGGACGCTTCATCAGCCACTTGGTCACCGCCCATTCCAGCAGCACGCAGGAGGCCACGCTCACGGCCAGCACCAGCAGTTCGGCCCAGCCGTACACGAGCACGGAGACCAGGAGCGCGGGGCACAGCGCGATGATGACGTCCCGCATGATCGTGGTCGTGGATGTGTCCGCGTGGATGTGCGGAGAAGGAGATACGATATACTTCTTGTCCATAGGCGCTTATTTTTTGGCGGCCTCCGCCGCAGCCTTGGCAGCCGCGGCACGGGCGCGGATGACTCCCATCACCTGGCCTTTCGCCTGACGGATGTTGTCCAGCAGGGGGACGCCCGCCGGGCAGCTGTACAGGCAGCAGCCGCACTCGATGCAATCCTGGGCCGCGTGCTTCTCGAGCGCCTCGAGGTCGTCGGCCTTGTACAGGCGGTTCAGCAGGAAGGGCTCCAGGCCCATCGGGCAGGAGTCGGCGCAGTGGCCGCAGCGGATGCAGGCCGTCTCCGGCCGGCGACGCGTGGCCGCCTCGCTCAGGTAGAGTACCGCGGACGTGCCCTTGACGGTGGTGGCGTCGAGGTTGCTGACGGCCTTGCCCATCATCGGCCCGCCGCTGACGATCTTGGCGGCCGTGTCCGGGATGCCGCCGGCCTGCTCCACCACGAAGGAGAGGGGCACGCCGATGCGGAAACGGTAATTGTGCTGCAGATTGCCGGGAATCCGGTCCCCGGTGACCGTCAGCACGTTGGTAATCAGGGGCATGTTCTTCTGCACCGCATCATAGACGGCCAGCGCGGTGCCTACGTTCTGCACCACGGCGCCCACGTCGATCGGCAGGCCGCCGGAACCCACCTGGCGGCGCATCACCGCATCGATGAGCTGCTTCTCGCCGCCCTGCGGATAACGCTTCTTGAGCGTCTGCACCGCGATGCCGGGATAGCCGAGCTCCGCCACCGCGGCACGCATCGAACGGATGGCCTCGGGCTTGTTCTCCTCGATGCCGATCACGCAGCGGCAGCCGCCCAGCACCTTCTGCATGATAGCGGCGCCCACCACGATTTCCTTCGGGCTCTCGAGCATGATGCGGTAGTCGCTGGTCAGGTAAGGCTCGCACTCGGAGCCGTTGATGATCAGGCATTCCGCCACCTTGCCGGGAGGCGGGCTGAGCTTGACGTGCGTGGGGAAGGTCGCACCGCCCAGGCCCACGATGCCGCAGGCCTTGATGCGGTCCAGGATCGCCGCCTTGTCGTCGGGGATGGCGGTCACCAGCTGTTTGCTGCGGTCGATGGAAGGATCCCATTCGTCGCCCTCGACGGCGATTTCCACGTGCACGACGGGGTTGCCGGCGAGGTCCTTGCGCGGGGCGACGGACTTGACCGTGCCGGACGCCGGGGAATGGATGAAGGCGGAGATGAATCCGCCCGGTTCGGCGATGACCTGGCCCACCTTCACGCGGTCGCCCACGGCCACCACCGGCTTTGCCGGGGCGCCGAGGTGCTGGGCCATCGACACGTACACGACCGGGGGCAGCGGCAGCTGCTCGATGGCGCGTTCGCGGGCGAATTTGCTGTCATGGGGGTGGATGCCGCCCATGGAGAAAGTCAGTTTACCCATTCGGCACCTCCTTTTTCGCTTCGGCGGCCGCCTTTGCCTTGCGGTCGGCAATGCGCTTCTTGACGGCCTCCTTGTCCAGTTCTTTCGGGAAATTCACGCCGTGGATGGCGCCGGACGGGCACACCGCCTCGCATTCCCGGCAGAGTTTGCATTTGGTGAAATCGATGTACGACACGTTGTCCGTCACGGTGACGGCGCCGTGCTGGCAGGTCCGCGCACACAGGCCGCAGCCGATGCAGGCGTTGGCGCAGGCCTTCCTGGCCACAGGGCCCTTGTCCTTGTTGACGCAGGACACGAATTCGCGCATGCCGCGCGGGCCCTTGTTCCGGAGCTCGATGATGTGCTTCGGGCAGGCCTTCGCACAGGCGCCGCAGGCGGTGCACTTCGCTTCGTCCACCACGGGAAGGCCCGTTTCCGGGTCCATCGACAGGGCGCCGAACCGGCAGGCTTCCACGCAGTCGCCGCATCCCACGCAGCCGTAGGAGCAGGCGGTGTCGCCGCTGTACAGCGCTGCCTTCACCCGGCAGGAGCGGACGCCGTCGTATTCGTTGGTGCGGGGACGGGCGGTGCAACTGCCGTTGCAGCGGACCACCGCCACCTGCGGGGCCTTCTTCTCCACGGTCAGGCCGAGGATGGAGGCCACCTTCTGCATCACCTCGTCGCCGCCCACGGGGCAGTAGTGATTATCCAGGTTGGGGGCTTTGACCGCCGCATCGGCGAAGGCCCGGCAGCCGGCGAAACCGCAGCCGCCGCAATTGGCGCCCGGCATCGCCTTCTCCACCTCGTCGATCCGCGGATCCTCCTCCACCCGGAACCTGCGCGCCACCCAGAACAGGATGAGCGCGAGCAGCAGGCCCAGGACGGTCAGAATCGCGACGGTCCAGATAATCGTTTGAGTCATTATGCTTTAATGTTAAATATGTAGTCTTTCCTAAGGCGGTCGCGCAGCAGCCAGATCACCCCGTAGTACAGGCCTACGGCGCCGATGGCGGCCAGGCCCGCGAGCAGTTCCGATCCGCCGGCGGCCAGGGTTCCCAGCAGGGCTGCGACCAGCACCAGCAGGGGCACGACATACGCCAGCCAGACGGCCTTGTGGCCCATCGAGGCGCGCAGCACCACGTTCACTTCGTCCCCCACGGCGTAACGGTCCCAGCCGCGGGTGGGCAGGGAAACCTCCTTGACGGTGGCGTCGCCCAGGCTGCACAGCCCCTTGGCGTGGCACGCCGCGCAGGCGGACTCGGACACGATCTGCACGACCGTCTCCTCCGGGGTGACCGACACGATGCGGCCGCGGTGGGATATCTCGCTACTCGAACTCATTTCCGACCATGTTGTTCATCGCGGAATCGATCGTCATCGAGCCGGCGCGCATGTCCAGCGCGTCGTCCAGCTCCACGAAGCGGATCTGCTCGCTCTTGAAGAGCATATCGATCTCGCAGGTCTCGCCGTTTCGGTGCTTGGCGATGATGATCTGCGTCTTTTCCCGGTCTTCCGGATTCTCGCTCAGTCCCACGAAGTCGGGCCGGTGGATGAAGATGACCATGTCGGCGTCCTGCTCGATGGAGCCGGACTCGCGCAGGTCGGACAGCTGCGGCTTGCCGCCGCCGCCCTGGCGCTGCACGGCCTGGCGGGACAGCTGGGACAGGGCGATGATAGGCACGTCCAGTTCCTTCGCCGTGGCCTTGAGCGTCCGGGAGATGGCCGCCACCTCCTGTTCGCGCATGCCCTTCAGTTCGGCAGGGCCCTGCATCAGCTGGAGGTAGTCCACGACGATCAGGCGCACCCCCTTGTTCTTCACCAGGTTCTTCGCCTTGGTGCGGAACTCCATCAGGGGCAGGCCCGGGGTGTCGTCGATGTACAGCGGCGCCTTCGACAGGGAGCGGAGCTTGTACTCCAGCTGCTCCCATTCGTAGTCCTCGAGCCGGGTGCCACCCTTGATCTTGTCGGCGCTCAGGCCGGACTCGGAGGTGATGAGGCGCTTGACCAGCTGGATCGCGGACATTTCCAGGGAGAAGAACGCCACCGCCATGTGGTGGTCCACCGCGGCGTTGCGCGCGAGGTTCAGCGAGAACGCCGTCTTTCCCACGGAGGGACGCGCCGCCAGGATGATCAGGTCGGACTTCTGCCAGCCCATCGTGATGCGGTCGATGCTCAGGAAGCCGGACGGGACGCCGTTGAGCCCCGTGTTCCCCTGCATCTCCTGGATGTCGTTCATCGCGACGTTGATCAGGCTGCCGATATCCTGCACCTCGCGGCGGACGTTGCTCTGGATGGCGTCGTACACCTTGCTCTGGGCCTTGTCGATCAGGTCGTCCACCTTGATGGAGTCGTCGAAGGAGTCCCGGAGGATGTCGTACGAAGCGGAGATCAGGTCGCGCTGGATCGTCTTCTGCTTGAGGATCTTGATGTAGTATTCGATGTGCGCCGCGGACCCGACCTTCTCGGAGAGGTTCGCGAGCACGACGCTGCCGCCCACGGCCTCCAGGTCTCCGGAAGCCTTGAGCTCGCTGCTGACCGTGATGATATCCACCGAGGTGTGGTCCGTGACCAGACGGCCCATGGCCTCGAAGATCATCCGGTGCTTGGGGTCATAGAAGCACGACGGAGTGAGTTCCTCCATCGCGAGGTCCACGCAGGACGGCTCGAGCAGCATCGAACCCAGTACGGCCTCCTCGACGTCCGGGGCCTGGGGCGGCTTGTTGCCGATCTCCAGCCCGAGCGTCTCGAGGCTGACCGCGCTGTCTTTCTTGCGGCCGCCACCGGATCGCTGCGCAGGCATCGCCGTTAGATGTCAGGGTTGACGATGATGCGTCCGCAGTGTTCGCAGATGACCAGCTTGCGGCCGGAGGCGATGTCGATGATGCGCTGCGGGGTGATGGTGTGGAAGCAGCCGCCGCAGGCGTCGCCGTAGGTGCCGTCCTCGTTCTTCGGGAACAGCGTCACCACGGCCAGGTGGTTGTGGGCGTTGCCGCGGATGCGCTCGTAGGCGCTCAGCGTACGCTCGTCGATCTTCGCGGCGAGGGCGTCGCGCTTGGTCTGGAGCGTCTTCTCCTCCTTGGCGGTGGACTCCACGATCTGGGCCAGCTCCTCCTGCTTCGCGCGGAGGTCCTCCTCGCGGATGAGGATGCGGTCGCCGATGCGCTCCTGGTCCACCTTGCGGTCCTCGATGGCGGCGCGGGCCTCGGTGATGTTCTTCTCCGCGATGGCGCGCAGCAGCCCCTGGTTCTCGAGTTCCTTGTTGATGGAATCGTATTCGCGGCTGTTGGAGATGTTTTCCAGCTGGGAACGGTATTTCTCGATCTCGCCGTCCAGTTCGACGATCTGCCGGTTGGCGGCGTCGATGCTCTGGGTGTAGCCTTCGATCAGCTGGGTGATGCGCTCGGACTTGGCGTGCAGGCCGGCGAGCTCCTCCTCGAGGATCGCGACCTCGGCGGGGAGTTCGCCCCGCAGCTGGACCAGTTTGTCGATGGCGATGTCGGCTTCCTGCAGTTCGTACAGGGTCTTGAGTTTTTCCTGGGTGCTCTGCTCGGACTCAGCGAAGGTCTTCTGCAGGGAGACAAAGGTCTCGCGCTCGTCCACGGGCGCCACGGGTTTCGTTGATTTCTTGGTGGTAGCCATATAAAATTCTGTGTTTTATTTCGGGTTCACGCACACGCGTACGTATGCATTTTGCAAAGTTAGGAAATATTTTTCTTAATCTCGACAAGTTGGGCGCGGATTTCCTTCAGGGACTCGATCGCCTTCACGTTGCGGTCCACGCCGCGGCGGTCGGCGGAAAGCTGCTGGGCGGCGCCTTCGAGGGTGAGCCCCTTGTCCTTGACCAGGTGGTGGATCTGCTTGAAAGTCTCCACGTCCGCGGCGGTAAACTGCCGGTTGCCCTTGGCGTTGCGCTGCGGCTTGATGAGCCTGGGGAAAGAGTTGGACCAGAAACGCACGAGGGACACCGACTCTCCCAGGATCCCGGCCACCTCGCCGATAGAATAAAACAGCTTCTCCATATTTGTTAATCCATTGATTGCATTGTATTTACGGACATATACAGCATATTCGCATATTCCATCGGCGACACAGAGGCGAAGAAGTAGCCCACCGGGTCGGCCGCCGCGCCGTCCCGCCGCACCTCGTAGTGCAGGTGCGGGGCGAAGGCCTGCCCGGACATGCCCACCGTCCCCAGTTTTGCGCCCGCCCGGACGCGCTGCCCGGCACGCACGTCCATGCTCTCCAGGTGGCAGTAAACCGTCTCGTAGCCGCCCGCGTGGGAAATGCGGACCGTGTTGCCCGTGGTGCGCGAAGAGGCCGCCGACACCACCGTCCCGTCCGCCGTGGCGTGCACCGGGGTGCCGCGCGGGACGAGCAGGTCCACCCCCTCGTGGAAGACATAGGCCTTGTAGAAGGGGTTGATCTTGCGGCCGGCCGAGGCGCCCACCTGCGGATAGGAGATCTCCTCCACGGGCAGGGTCATCGGCGGCAGGACGGCCGCCGAGTCCGACAGGGCGCGGAAAATGCGCAGGAAAGCGGAATCCACGTCCGCGCAGCGGCGCAGCAGACTGTCCGCCTTGGCGGCGGTCCGGCCCGTCAGGACGGCGTCCGGCAGGGTGTCGATGGCGGACAGGTCGGCCGGCACGGACATCGGGTCCAGACCCGGCGTGCCGGAGTGGAAGACCAGGGAGTAGATGTCATTATCCTTGTGCTGCAGGCCGGCGATGGCGTCGCCCAGCAGGTCCCCGCGCTCCTCCAGGCCGGAATAGAGTTCTTCGTACATCCGGATCTCGCGGCGCAGGCGCCGCTCGGTGTCCGTGCGGAAGAACAGGGTGAAGGCCAGGTAGGCCAGCACCGCCAGCGTGAAAGTCAGCAGCATATACAGCAGCAGGGTAAGCGCCGCCCGCCCGATCTTGCGGGGCGCCTCGCCGAAATGGAAACTCTCGGCGTCGAACACGAAAAGTTTCTTCCTAGCCATTGCCTCTGTTCCTGCGGCGGAGCAGCTCCGTCGTGCTTGAGCGTTTGCCGTTGGGCGATTCCTCGCGGCGGGTTTCCACCATCGAGCGGTACTCGTCCAGCGGCATGTTGAAGTCCATGAAATTCATCGGGTTCACCCGCTCCCCGCGGTAGATCACCTCGTAGTGCAGGTGGGGCCCGGTGACCTTGCCCGTCGAGCCGACGGTGCCGATCTGCTCGCCCCGTTTCACCTTCATCCCCTCCACGACGGACATGCTGTTCAGGTGCGCGTAACGCGTCTTGTAGCCATAGCCGTGGTCGATGATGATCTCGTTCCCGTAGCCGTTGAAATTGGAGTTGATCTCCGTCACCACGCCGTCGCCGGTGCTGTACACGGGCACGCCCCGGTCCGTTGCGAAATCCTGCCCGCCGTGCATCTCGCCGCCGCCGTACACCGGGTCGGTACGGTAACCGAACCCGCTGGAAAGCATCACTTTACGGGAATCCGGCAGCAGGGGCGGCACGCTCGGCACGCAGGAGAGCATGTCACCCTCCTGGCGGGCCAGCACGGCCACTTCGTCCAGCGACTTGCTCTGGATGTAGGCGCGCTTGGTCAGGTTGTCGATGCGGTGGACCGTGCGGGACAGGGACTCGTTGCCGCCCAGCTGGTCCAGTTCGGCGTAGCGGTTCAGGCCGCCCAGGCCGGCATTCTTAACCTCGTCAGGGATCTCGCCCAGGCCATAGATGGAGCGGTAGACGTCGTCGTCGCGCTGCTCGATGCCGCTCAGCGTGGCCTCGTAGAGGTCCAGCCGGCGCCCGAGCACCTCCATGCGCGCCTCCCACTTAGCCACGCGGCTCTTGAGCACCGCGGTCCGCGGTAGGTCGAGCCGGAAGACGGATGTATAGAGCCAGAAGTACAGGAAAACGAAGCCCAGGGCGGTGACCAAGGCCACCGCCAAGCGGATGTACTTCAGCGATTTGGGAGGTTCCCGCTTCTCGTACAACAACGTCTGTGGGTTCAGGACGTACTTGGGCATAAGCCTGCAAATATACTCATTTTTTGCAAATTAGGCCCAATTACCTCAAGTACGCGCCCGCGCGTTTCATTATTTGGCTGAAAATTGCTACTTTTGCGGTTCGATATTAATTTGCAGAAATATGACCTCCAAGGAAATCAGACAAAAATTCCTCGACTTCTTCGCATCCAAGGGCCACACCGTCGTGCCGTCCGCGCCGATGGTCGTCAAGAACGACCCCACCCTGATGTTCACCAACGCCGGCATGAACCAGTTCAAGGACATCTTCCTGGGCAACGCCAAGGCCCCGTACCTGCGCGCCGCCGACTCGCAGAAGTGCCTGCGCGTGAGCGGCAAGCACAACGACCTGGAAGAAGTCGGACACGATACCTACCACCACACGATGTTCGAGATGCTCGGCAACTGGAGCTTCGGCGACTACTTCAAGTCCGAGGCCATCGACTGGGCCTGGGAACTCCTGACCGGCGTGTACGGCATCGACAAGAACCTCCTCTACGCCACCGTGTTCGAGGGCTCCGCCGAAGACGGCACCCAGCTCGACACCGAGGCGCAGCAGGCCTGGCGCAAGTACCTCCCCGAGGACCACATCCTCCTGGGCAACAAGCACGACAACTTCTGGGAGATGGGCGAGACCGGCCCCTGCGGCCCCTGCTCCGAGATCCACATCGACATCCGCACCGCGGAGGAGAAGGCCGCCTCGGGCCTGCCCGGCCGCGAGCTGGTAAACAAGTCCGACCCGCACGTCATCGAGATCTGGAACCTCGTGTTCATGCAGTACCAGCGCCTCGCCGACGGCCACCTGGAGCCGCTGCCCGCCCGCAACATCGACACCGGCATGGGCTTCGAGCGCCTCTGCGCCGTGCTGCAGGGCAAGAACAGCAACTACGACTCCGACGTGTTCACCGGGATGCTCGCCCGCATCGGCGAACTCTCCGGCCACAAATACGGCGAAAACGCCGAGACCGACGTGGCGATGCGCGTAATCGCGGACCACATCCGCGCCATCAGCTTCAGCATCGCCGACGGCCAGCTGCCCTCCAACGTGAAGGCCGGCTATGTGATCCGCCGGATCCTGCGCCGCGCCGTCCGCTACGGCTACACCTTCCTGGGCCTGGGCGAGCCTTTCCTCTGCCGGCTCGTGCAGCAGCTCGTGGACGACATGGGCGAGGCCTACCCGGAGATCGCGAAGCAGCAGAAGTTCATCGAGAACGTCATCCGCGAGGAGGAGATGGCCTTCCTGCGCACGCTCGACCGCGGCATCCGCCTGATGGACGAGTGCCTGGAGCGCAGCAAGGAGGGCAAGGTCATCGCCGGCTCCGACGCCTTCCGGCTCTACGACACCTACGGCTTCCCCATCGACCTGACCGAGCTGATCGCCGCCGAGCACGGCTACACCGTGGACCAGGCGGGCTTCCAGGCCGAACTGCAGCAGCAGAAGGACCGCGCCCGCAACGCCACCGCCAACACCTTCGGCGACTGGACAGTCTATCACGACGGCGAGGACGTGGCGTTCGTCGGCTTCGACACCACCGAGGTCGAAGGCGCCCTGCTCCTCAAGCAGCGCACCGTGGTCCAGAAGAACAAGGAGATGCTCCAGCTCGTCTTCGACCGCACCCCGTTCTACGGGGAGATGGGCGGCGAGATCGGCGACACGGGCGTGCTGACCGCCGCGGACGGCGAACAGGTCCGCATCCTCAACACCGTCAAGGAGAACAACCTCACCATCCATATCGCCGAGCGCCTGCCGAAGGACTGCACCGGGGCTTTCCGCCTGAGCGTGGATGCGGAGCGCCGCCAGCGCATCGCGAACAACCACAGCTGCACGCACCTGCTGCACCGGGCCCTCCGGGAAATCCTCGGCACCCACGTGGAGCAGAAGGGATCCTTCGTCAGCGACCAGGGCTTCCGCTTCGACTTCTCCCATTTCGAGAAGCTTTCCGACGAGCAGATCGTCGCGGTGGAAAAGCGCGTCAACGAACTGATCCGCAGCAACTTTGAGCTTGTCGAAAAGCGCGACGCCACGATGGACGAGGCCCGCGAAATGGGGGCGATGGCCCTCTTCGGCGAAAAGTACGGCGACCGCGTCCGCGTGGTCCGCTTCGGCCCGAGCGTGGAGCTCTGCGGCGGCTGCCACACCTCCGCCACCGGCAACATCGGCTTCTTCAAGATCACGGGCGAATCCGCCATCGCCGCCGGCATCCGCCGCATCGAGGCCGTGACCGGCGAGCGCGCGGAAGAGCTCGTCCTCGGGTTCCAGTCCCTGCTCAAGACGGCCCGTTCCTTCTTCAACAACGTCCCGGACCTGCCCGGCGCCATCCAGAAGATGATCGAAGACAACGCCGCTTTCAAGAAGCAGGCGGAGGAGTTCTCCCGCCAGAAGGCCGCCGAACTCGCCCGCAGGCTTTCCGAGCGTGCCGAGGAAGTGAACGGCATCCGGCTGATCGCGGTGGACGGCGGGCTCCTGCCCGGAGCCGACCCCGCGCTGGTGCGCAACGCCGCCCTGCTGCTGCAGAAGGAGCTGAAGGGCACCGCGCTGGCCGCCGCCTACGAGAGCGACGGCAAGCCGCAGCTGATGCTGATGTACTCCGACGACCTCGTGGCCGCGGGCCGCAATGCCGGCAAGGACATCCGCGAAGCCGCCAAGTTCATCCAGGGCGGCGGCGGCGGACAGCCCGGCCTCGCTTCCGCGGGCGGCAAGAACCCCGAGGGGCTCAAGGACGCCCTCGAAGCCCTCATCGCCTGCGCCACGCGCGCCTAAGCGTTCCGCCCCGGGATGAAGGAACTCGACAGATTCACCCTGAAGGCCTTCATCGGGCCGTTCACCGCGATCCTGCTCGTCGTGGTCTTCATCCTTATGATGCAGACGCTCTGGCTCTACATCGACGAACTCGTCGGCAAGGGCCTGGGCCTGCGCACCATCCTGGAATTCCTGTTCTGGGGCGTATGCAGCCTCGCCCTGCCCCTGGCCCTCCCCCTCGCCACCCTGATCGCCTCCACGATGGTGGTCGGGCAGATGGCCGAGAACGGGGAGCTGATGGCGATGAAGGCGTCCGGCATCTCCTTCGGGCGCATCATCGCCCCGCTGGCCCTGGCTTCCGCCCTGATCGCCTGCGGCACCTTCTTCGTGTGCTCGCGCCTGGTGCCCTACGCCTTCAACCAGATCTACACCCTGCGCGACGACATCACGAAGACCAAGAACGAGATCAAGATCCCGCCGGGGACCTTCTACGACGGCATCGACGGCTATATCCTGCGCGTGGGCGCGCAGAACAAGGCCACCAAGATGCTCTACGACGTGCAGGTCTATGACCACACCGCCCACAAGGGCAACATCTCCGTGACCCTGGCCGACTCGGCGGTCATCAAGATGTCCAAGGCGAAGGACTACCTGACCTTCTCGCTCTTCAACGGGGCCACCTTCCGCGAGGACAACACGCTTCGCTACAACGACACGAGCCTGGTCCTGCAGCGCATCAACTTCGCCCGGCAGGAACTCATCATCCCGCTGAAGAACTACAATTTCGAGAAATCCGACTCCGCCCGCTTCGACGATCAGGTCAAGACCAAGCAGATGGCCGAACTCCGCACGCTGAGCGACTCCCTGGGTCACTACCTGGACTCGATGCACAAGCGGCAGTACGACGTGCTCCGGCACAGCTCCGCCTTCCTGCTCACCGCGCAGCTGGACACCGCCCGGCGGGACGGAAGCCGGCAGGCTTTCTCGGATTCCACCTATCTGAGCTGGAAAGACGACGCGGACCGGATCGAAGCCTACCGGCGCGCTTCGGAGAACGCGACCCGGCTCAGCAGCGAGATGAGCAGTTATCGCTTCGAGACCTACGACCAGTCCTACAACCTCCGCCAGGCGGACCTGTGCTTCCTGGAGAAGTTCGCGCAGGGGCTCGCCTGCTTCCTGCTCTTCTTCATCGGCGCCCCGATGGGCTCGCTGGTGAAGAGCAAGCGCGGCGGCCTGGGCGTGGGCATCATCATCTCGGTGCTGTTCTTCGTCGTCTATTATGTCGTGAACATTTCGGGGAACAAGCTGGCCCGCGACGGGGCCGTGGAAACGCCTGTAGGGGTGTTCATCGCGGCCGCCGTGATCGCGCCGATCGGCGGCTTCCTCACCTACAAGGCGCTCAAGGACGCCGAACTCTTCAACATGGACCAGTTCAAGATCTGGCGGCGCAGGATCGCCAGCAGGATCGTGCGCCTGTTCCGCCCCACGCGCATCGTCTATATGGGCACGCCCGAGTTCGCGGTAAAGCCGCTGGACACCCTCGTACGCGCCGGCTACAAGGTCGTGGGCGTGGTCACAGTGGCCGACAAGCCCAGCGGGCGCGGCCTGAAGGTGAACGAGAGCGCCGTCAAGCAGTACGCCGTGGCGCACGGCATCCCGGTCCTGCAGCCCGTCAGGCTCAAGGATCCGGAATTCCTGGAAGCACTGCGCGCCTGGAAGGCGGACCTGTTCGTGGTGGTGGCGTTCCGGATGCTGCCGGAAGAAGTCTGGAAGATGCCGCGCCTGGGCACCTTCAACCTCCACGCGGCGCTGCTGCCGCAGTACCGCGGCGCCGCTCCGATCAACTGGGCCGTCATCAACGGGGAGAAGTTGTCCGGCGTGACCACCTTCATGATCGACAAGGACATCGACACCGGCGGTATCATCCTGCGCCAGGAGTGCCGCATCCGCCCGGACGAGACCGCCGGCGAACTGCACGACGAGCTGATGGAGATCGGCTCCGACCTGGTCCTGCAGACGGTCGAGGGCCTGATCCAGCACAACGTGGAACTGCGCGTCCAGCGCTCCTTCATCCAGGGCTCCGAGGAGCTCAAGCCCGCCCCGAAGCTCACCCGTGAACTCTGCCATATCGACTGGAACCAGCCGGTGGACAGGATCTACAACCTCGTCCGCGGCCTCTCCCCTTACCCGACGGCCTTCGCTGCGCTCAAAGCAAACCGGGAGCCGATCACCTTGAAGATTTTCCGGACGGAGAAGCGGCCGGACCTGCACGCCGCGCCCGGCACGGTCCTGTCCGACGGCAAGACCTTCCTGGCCATCGCCGCCGCCGACGGCGCCCTGGAAATCACCGAACTCCAGCTGGCCGGCAAAAAACGGATGCAGGCCGCGGAATTCCTCAAAGGTTTCCGCGACCCGCAGTCCTGGAAGGCGGTCTAGCCCTTACAGCGTTTCCTGTTTCAGGCTTTCGATGTACTTGTCGATCCGGCGCAGCTGGTTCGGGATGCGGATGTTCTGCGGGCAGAGCGGCATGCAGCGGCCGCAGGCGATGCAATGGTCGGCCTGGCGGACCGTCGGGATGGCCTCGTTGTAGGCGAGCAGGTACTTGCGGCGGGCCTTCGCATAATCCCGCTGCCCCTTGCTGACCACATAGGTTCCGGCCGTGACGTTGTCGTTGTAGAACTTGAAGATGCCCGGGATGTTGATGCCGTAGGGGCAGGGCATGCAGTACTGGCAGCCCGTGCAGGGCACCAGCGGGTAGTTCACCATCTCGTCGGCCACCTGCCACAGCAGCTGCTTCCCGTCGTCGTCCAGCGGACGGAAATCCAGGAAGGTCTCCAGGTTGTCCTGCAGGTGCTCCATGTAGGTCATGCCGGACAGGGCGGCCATCACGCGCGGGAAACTGCCCACGTAGCGGAAGGCCCAGGAGGCGACGGAGCGCTCGGGCTCGATGGACTTGAGCCGGTCGGTCAGCTGGGCGGGGATCTCCGCCAGGGCGCCGCCGCGCAGGGGTTCCATGATCACGATGGGAATCCCGCGCTTGTCCAGCTCGGCATAGAGGTAGTCGGCGCGAGTGTTGTTGCCGGACGGATGCTCCCAGTCCAGGTAGTTCATCTGGATCTGCACGAAGTCCCAGTGGTACTTCTCGTGCAGGGCCATCATCTGGTCAAAACCCTCCTGATGCCCGTGGAATGAGAAGCCGAAGTGGCGGATGCGGCCCGCCTCGCGCTCCTTCACCAGGAAGTCCACGATGCCGCAGTCCTCGAAACGGGCGCGGAAGTCATCCCCGCTGCTGATGGCGTGCAGCAGATAGTAGTCGATGTGGTCGGTCTGGAAAATCTCGAAGGAGCGGCGGTACATCTTCACGCAGTCGTCGTAGGGCGTGGGATTGAAGATGGAAAGCTTGGTCGCGATCAGCCACTCCTCGCGCGGATGGCGGTTCAGCGCCTCGGCCGTGGCCCGCTCGCTGTCGCCGCCCAGGTAGACCGGGGAGGTGTCGAAATAGTTGACGCCGTGCTCCAGGGCGAAGTCCACCAGGCGGTTGACCTCTTCCTGGTTGATGTGGTTCCGGCCGTCTTCGCCCCGCACCATCGGCCAACGCATGCAGCCGTAGCCCAGGGTGCCGATGCCGGGATAGTTCCGGAGCATCTCGCCGTGGAGGTCCTTGTTGCCGGAATCGCCCGTCTTCTTGACGGCGCCGGGTGCGCAGGCGGCCACGCCGATCGCGGCGGCGCCCAGGCCTGCGGATTTGATGAATTCTCTTCTGTCCATGCTCTTATGCGTTGGTGTGGTGAACGGAATTCCCGCGTACGGTAATGGCGCTGATGGGGCGCGACGGGCACAGGTTCTCGCAGGAACCGCAGCCGATGCACTGCGCCTCGGCGACGGTCGGGACCTTGAACTCGCAGCCTTCCATATCGACCATCCGGATGGCGCCGGACGGGCAGTGGTAGGCGCAGTTGCCGCAGCTCGCCTCGCCCTTCGCGGCGAAGCAGAGTTCGAGGTTGACGTGGGCGAGGCCGATCTGGATGGTCTGCTTCTGCCCCGGCTTCAGGGGACGGATGGCGCCCGCCGGGCAGACGTCGCTGCAGGCGTGGCACTCCGGGCGGCACCAGCCGTTCTCATAGCCCATCTCGGGCTGGAGGAAGTGTTCGAAATCGGTGGAGGGGCGCAGCACCCCGTTGGGGCAGGCGCTCACGCACAGCTGGCAGGCGGTGCAGTGGTCGTAGAAGGACTTGACGCTGCCGGCGCCGGGAGGCACGAGCCGCGCGCCGCGCTGCGGGTTCTGCTTGGGAACCACCTCCGCAAGCCCGCCCTGGTTGTGCTGGGCCTTAGCGGCGAGGGCCGTGCCCACCAGTGCGGTGGTGGCAAGAAAAGCGCGCCGGCCCGTATCGGCACCCTTGTCCGTGCCCTTGTCGGCTACCTTGTCAGCGCCCTTGTCGGCTACCTTGTCATTCTGAGGCGCAGCCGAAGAATCTGTCCCGCACTTTCCGCCAAACCCCACAAACCGGTACTGGATCGCACCTTCGTTGCAGTTGTCGATGCAGTCGAAGCAGTCCACGCAGCGGCTGTAGTCGATCCGGTGGTTCTTCGTGTCGATGCAGGAGGCCTTGCAGGCCTTGCCGCAGCGGCCGCAGTTGATGCACTTGGAAGTGTCGATGGTGTGGCGGTACAGCGAGAAGCGGCTTACCAAGCTGAGCGTCGTGCCCACCGGGCAGATGGTGTTGCAGTACTCGCGTCCCCACAGCCAGGCGCAGCAGAAGATGACCACGAGGGTGACGAGCCCCGTGATGAGCAATGCCGGCGCCACCGAGCCGTTCGCCGCGCCCGCGATGCTGCGTACGATGCGTCCGTAGGCGCTGTACGGGGCGATCAGGGCGATCAGCATCTGGCCGCTGAGCACGATGGAGATGATGGAGAGCACCAGCACGCCGTAGCGCACCCACTTGTGCTCCTTCACGTAGGAGAAGCGCTTGAGGTACTGCTTTACCTTCGGCTTTTCGGCGGAGCCGCTCTCCTTGAGTTTCTTCAGGCGGCGGGCCTGCGCGTCCTGCAGCCACTTGCCGCCGGTGCGGCGGATCCACAGGACCACGTCCTGGAAGACGCCCATCGGGCAGATGACCGAGCAGTAGATGCGGCCGAAGACGAACGTAAGCAGCAGGATGCCGATGATGACGGCGAAATTGAGGGCCAGGGCCGAAGGCAGGAACTGGAGTTTGGCCATCCATCCCCACCAGCCGTGGCCGATGCCCACGAACAGCAGCGTGATCCCGATGAGGAAGACGGCGGCCAGGGCAATGCGGATTTTTCTTAACATAAGGATAAAAGCGGTGTGTTTCGCAAAGATAGGAGAATTCCGCAAAAAAACTATTGCCGGTTCTTCCGTTTTCTTTACCGATTTTTCAGTTTCTGACGGCGGGTTTCGGCGGAGTCGTGGCCGAAGAGCAGGCGCGGGCCCTCGGCGGCGCGCCAGGCCTCGGTATCAAAGTCTTCCGGGTCTCGCGGGCTCACATACGGCCCGTCGTGGTCGATGACGAACGACAGGTACGTGATCGGATAGCCCTGCTCCAGGAACAGGCGCTCGTAGAACGTCTGCACCTCTTTTACTTCCGACGGTATGGCCGGTTGCTGTGATGCCGGGCCGGCAGTCCTCCCAGGAAACACTGCCACCCTCGGCACGTTAAGAGGGGGGACCGCAAGCGAAGCGCAGCGGTGGGGTCCGAAGGACGTTTCCAGGGAGGAGCTGCCGGCCGGCTCGCATCCGGCCATATTGTACAGGTCCTTTGTGCAGGCGAGGACGCGCAGGCCGTTGACGGCGCACACGGCGCGAGCATACTCGTGCAGGAAACGCGAATCGGTCTTGAGGTGGACGACACCGCCCGGCCGGAGAAAACTGCGGTAGCGCTCCAGGAACAGCGGCGAGCACAGGCGGGAATTCTCGCTGCGGTACTGCGGATCGGAAAAGGTCAGCCAGACCTCGGAAACCTCGCCGGGCGCGAAGAAGGCCGTGATGAACTCGACCCGCGTCCGCAGGAACGCCACGTTCGGCAGCCGGTGCTCCGTGGCATACTTGGCGCCCTTCCACAGGCGCGCGCCCTTGATGTCCACCCCGATATAGTTCCGCTCCGGATGCCGCTCCGCCAGCGCGATCGTGTACTCCCCCTTCCCGCATCCCAGTTCCAGAACCAGGTCCCCGTCCGTTGATTTGTCCTGCGGACCGGCGGCGGCAACTGCCTCCGGAAACCGTAGCCACCCTCGGCTCCGTAAGAGGGAGGGGCCCGCTTCCGAAGGAAGTGGGAGGGGTCCGGCACAGCCGGACGTTTCCGGAGGCAGTTCGCCGCCCCGGGAAGCGGAGGAAAGAGAGCTGCCGGACGGCAAGCCGGCAAAAAAGGCAGACCAGCGGCCTTTGACGGCGTGGTCGCGCAGGTGGAAATAGCCGTCGGCGAGCAGCTCCTGCGCCGAGGGCTGCAGAAGGCAGGCGAAGGTCTCGTTCTCCGCGAATTTCCTGAGTTTATCGTGTCCCATCCCGTTTCTTATAAACGACGCCCCAGCCCAGCAGCTCCCCCTCCGCGCCGACGGGCCGCACGCTCAGCTGCCAGTCGCCCGCCTGGGCGGGAACGACGGCGCTGCGGTAAAGCTCCCGCGACCCGCGGGGCCCCACGCTGCGCATATACACCGTCTCGGAAAAGGCGTCGCCGGAAGGCGCCAGCCACTGCACGTTCAACTGAAGGTTCTCCACCGTATGGCGGCGCGTACGGCTGTAAAACCAGAAATCATAGGCCGCCGTGGTGTCCGCGAGCGGCAGGGTATAGACATAGACGCCGTCGCGCGCGGCATCCTGCCGGAGGAAGGTCTCGTTCCCGTCCGGTTCCCGGCAGGCCTGCAGCGAGAAGGCGCAGGCCAGCGCCGCCACGGTCAGCCACAAGCCCCGCCGGCGCATCTATTCGGAAGGATTCTGCGGTTTCCGCTCGCCGCGGCCGCCACCCTGACGGCCCCGGCCGCGCCCGCCTCGCTGCCCCTTGTCCTGCCTGTCCCCGGCCGGACGGTCCTGCCGGGCGGCAGTATTCTGGGCTTCGGCGTTCCGGGCGGCGGGTTTCTCTTCCCGCGCCCCCTGGGCACCGCGCCCCTTGCCGCGGTTCCTCCCGCCGCGGGAACGCTTGCGCTTCGGAGCGTCGAAGCGGCTGATACTGTCGTCGCCCACCGCCGTCACGAACTCCGGGACGAAGGGTTCCGGCTCGGTGCGCAGCGACTCCGGCTTCTGGCCGGCGCGGTTCATGTCGATGATGTCCCACACGTCGGCGGCGTCCAGGGCGAACAGCTCGGCGTCGGAGGACTTGTCGTACGAGAAATACATCACCTCCCGGAGGATGTCCGTCTTGCGCAGGAACGCGGGGCCGTCCTCGAACTGGAGCGGCTCGGTGACCTTCGGGATACGGGACTGGGCGTCCAGGTAGTTCGCCACCTCGTAGTTGAGGCAGCACTTCAGCTTGCCGCACTGGCCGGCCAGTTTCTGCGGATTCAGCGACAGGTCCTGGCAGCGGGCCGCCGAGGTGGAGATGCTCTGGAAAGAGGAGATATAGTTGGCGCAGCAGAGCTCGCGGCCGCAGATGCCCAGGCCGCCGATGAGGCCGGCCTCCTGGCGGGCGCCGATCTGCTTCATCTCGATGCGGATGCGGAACTCCTCCGCGAACACCTTGATCAGCTGGCGGAAGTCCACACGGCCGTCGGCGATGTAGTAGAAGATGGCCTTGGAGCCGTCTCCCTGGAACTCCACGTCCCCGATCTTCATCTCCAGGCCCATCTCCGCCGCGATCCGGCGCGCCTTGATCATCGTGTCCTGCTCGCGGGCGATGGCCTCCTGCCACTTCTCGATGTCGCTCTGGCGGGCCCTGCGGTAGATCTTCCGCAGCTGGGCCGTCTCCGGATCGATGCCCCGGCTGCGCATCTGGCGCCCCACGATCGGGCCCTCGAGCGTCACGATGCCGAGGTCCTGGCCCGTCACGGCCTCCACGACCACCAGGTCGCCGAGCCGCACGTTCTGGGGCGAGTCGTTGACATAGAAGCCCTTGCGCGTGTTCTTGAAGCGCACCTCGAAGAGGTTCCGGTAGGTCCCGTCCGAAGCGTCCTTCAGCCAGTTATAGTCGCCGAGCTTGCAGCAGCCCGCACGGTAGGTGCAGCGGGTCTCTCCCGTCTGCTCCTCGTGCGTGACCACGCAGCCGCGGAAGCAATCGTATTGGATGGATTCGTTCGTCGTCATATCAGTAAATACATTCGGTCGGCCATGTCCGCGAAGAGGATCTTCAGGTTCACATTGCGGCCGATCAGGGTCTGCGCGCGGTCCAGCACCGCCAGGGCTTCGCGCGGAAAGGTCTTGCGGCATTGTCCGGCCCATCGCTGCGCCTCCGGCGACACCTCGCCGGACAGCCGGACTCCCTGCTGGACGAGGAAGACCTGGCGCAGACGCTCCGCCGCGTGGGCGCAGAAGGCCTTTGCGCTCTCGCGCGAAGGCAGGGAGGCGATCCGGTCCGCCACGTCGAGGGCCCCGAGGAGGTCCTTGGCGAGCAGGGACGCCATCAGTTCGTCCATCAGGGCGGCGTCCGCGAACTCCGCTTCCGGGGCCGCGCCGCCGCTTTGGATCCGGATGCGCTGGCAACGGGACGAAATCGTCGTCAGCACTTTCTCCGGCTGGTGTGCGATCAGCAGGAACTGCGTCTGCAGGGGCGGTTCCTCGATCATCTTGAGCAGGCGGTTCGCCGCCTCGGCGTTCATCCGCTCCGGCAGGTAGATCACCACCGCGCGGTAGCCGCCCTCCAGGGCGCTCAACGACAGTTTTTCGAGCAGGCGGCGCGCCTCGGAGACCGCGATCATCGGGCTCTTGCCTTCGATGCCCAGCGCCTCCAGCAGCTCCGCTTCCCGGAACCGCGGATTCTGCGCGGCCAGGCGCCGTAACGGCTCCATATACTGCTCCGACAGGCATCCGGCGGCCGTCGGGAAGACGAAGTGCACGTCCGGATGGATCAGTTTGGCGATCTTGCCGCAGGAAGGGCAGCTGCCGCAGGAATCCCCGCCGCTGCGCTGCCGGCAGTACAGGTACTGCAGGAAGGCCAGGGCGAGCGGGAAGGCCCCGCCGCCGTCGTCTTCGTGGAAGAGGATCGCGTGCGGCACCCGGCCGGAATCCACCATCCCGACCAGCGCCCGGATCACGTCCGGATTGCCCTGCAACTGCGCAAACCTCATACTTCCCGCCAGATATTATAACGTGCCAGTTCGGCAAGGGCGTCCCGGGCCGGACCTTCGGGGAAGGCCTCCAGCGCCCTGAGTGCCCGGTCCACCCAGGCATCCAGGCTGCGGACCGCCCGGCCGATGCCGTCCCGTTCGCGGACGAAACGGCGGATTTCTTCGCAATAATCCGGATGCCCGGGAATCTGCCGGACCATCGAGCGGATCTCCTCCCCGCGGGGCGAGCCCTCCAGGGCGCCCAGCAACGGAAGGGTGATCTTGCATTCGCGCAGGTCCACGCCGACCGGTTTGCCCAGGGCGTCCGTCCCGGCATAGTCCAGGATATCGTCCTTGATCTGGAAGGCCGTTCCGAACGCCTCCGCGAAAGCGCAGGCGGCCCGGACCAGGACCTCCGGGGCGTCCACCGACACGGCCGCCGTATGCGCGGCGGCGGTGAACAGGGAGGCTGTCTTGCAATAGATGATGCGCAGGTAGTCCTGTTCCGTGGTATCGGCCGAGGAAGCCTTCTCCAGTTGCAGCATCTCCCCTTCCGCCAGGTCGGTCAGCGTGCGGGAAAACACCCGGATGGCGGCGTCCCGGTGCTCCGCGACCACGATCAGGTCCACCGCCCGGGCCAGCCAGAAATCCCCCACCAGCACGGCGGCGGAGGGTCCGAGCAGGGCCGCGACCGTCGGGCGGCCGCGCCGCTGCGCGCTTCCGTCGGTGACGTCGTCGTGCAGGAGCGTGGCATTGTGCAGGAGTTCCGTCGCCGCGGCGAAACGGACGCTGTCTTCCGAAGGGGTTCCCAGGGAGCGGGACACCAGCAGGGAGACCAGCGGACGCAACAGTTTGCCGGAATTCGACAGGATCTGCCCGTTGGTCCGTTCCAGCAGGCCGACGTCGGAGTGCAGCGCGTCCCGGATCAGGACCTGTACCCGGTCCCAATCCGCTCCCAGATAGGCTATGATCTCCTGCCTGTTCACAACAATGCTTCCAGTTCTTCCACCGTTTCGGGGAAATGCACGAGGGCGCGGGATTCCGTGTCCATCATCCCCCGCTGAACATACAGGTCCAGCTGCTGCTTGAAGGGGTCGTAGAACCCCCCGGGATTGAAGATGACCACCTTGCCGGGATACTTGCCCAATTTGGCCAGGCAATAGGTCTCGGCCACCTCGTCCAGCGTGCCGATGCCGCCGGGAAGCGCGATCGCCAGGGTCGTCCCCTCGCGCATCACGTCCTTGCGTTCCGACATCCGGTCCGTCCAGATGATTTCGGTCAGGCGCGGGTGCTCGAATCCCTTCATGAAACGGGGCAGCACGCCGATGACGCGGACGCCGTGTTCCAGCGCCTCGTCGCAGACGTGGCCCATCGTACCGCGCCAGGACCCTCCGGACACGATATCATATCCTGCCAAACAAGCTGCGCGGACAATCTGCCGCGCAGCTTTGTTGTAGGCCGGATCGATGTCGCGACTGGACGAGCAATAGATGACTGCCCGTTTGTCCGACATAAGATTAGAAGAGCAGGGCGACGGATGCAGCGATACCGGTGCACTTCTGCTCGGCCATGGTCGTCGTGAAGTCGGAAATCTTGAAATCCTTTCCGTACATCTGACCCATGTTCCAGAAGTACTTGACGGACACCTGGACGTGCTGGATCAGCTCGACGCCGGCGCCCACGCCGATACCGTACTCCATCTTGCTCTTGATGTTGTCCCACGTCTTCTTGGGCTCGCCCTGGGCGAACGAGACCTGGTTGGTCACGGCGTAGCCGAGGAACGGCTCCACAAAGCCGTACAGACGGGCCAGGCCGAGGTTGATGCCGGCCTGCACCTGGACGGGAAGCTCGACATAACCGGTCTTGTACTCGAAGTTGTCGTAGAGCGTGTCCGGAGTAAGCAGGGAGAACTTGGAACCCTTCATATTATAGATGAGGGAAGGCTGGATAGCGAGCAGGCCGAAGTCCATCTTGTAGGTCAGACCCACGTGATAGAGGCTGATGTTCTTCACGTCGTCCTTCGCGGCCTTGAGGTCCGTCTTGGAAGAGGTGATACCGGCCACGACGCCGAGCTGGGCGTGAGCGCTCACGGCAACGAGCAGAGCGGCGACAATAACGATTAATTTCTTCATATTCAAAAAGTTAAAAAGGTTACATCAATTTTTCGAGACGGTCGATGATCTCCTGTTTCGGCACGACGCCGACCGTGCGGTCAGCCAGTTGCCCGTCCTTGAAATACAGGAGCGTGGGGATGTTGCGGATACCGTATTTGACCGCGATCTCCTCGCAGTCGTCCACGTTGCACTTGGCCACGACGGCACGGCCCTCCAGTTCGGCGGCCACGTCGTCCACGGTGGGGGAAAGCACGCGGCAGGGCCCGCACCAGGTGGCCCAGAAATCGATCAGGACAGGTACGGGCGAGCCCAGGACCTCTCCGATATTGTTTTCACTGATGACTACTTCCATAATTCTGAAAATTTACCTGCCGCCCGATAGCCGGACGGCAGGTACAAAGATAGTAAATTAATAGAAAGTTTCAATACCCCAGACGAATGCCCGGAGCCCGAGGTCGGGCGCCTCCTTGTCCTTGGCCTTCAGCGCCTCGAGCAGCGGAGCCACCTTCTCGTCCTTGCACATCACGAGCAGCGCGTGGTTCATTTCCGGCCACGCGTGGCTGCCGAAACGGGGGAACCCGTTGAAGTCTCCCTTGCCCTCCACGTTCTCCCAGCGGGTGAATCCGCGCTGGCCGTGGGCGGCGAGCAGTTCTACAATCTCTTCGTTGTACGCCTGGTTATAGGCGATGAACATCGCTTTCATTTCCGGTTCTTCTTTTTAGCGGATCTTCTTTCCATCCGGCTGGTGAACGAACAATAGACCGTCGGGATGAGCACAAGGGTGATGAGCGTCGAGACCGTCAGGCCCCAGCACACCGTCACACCCAGCGAACGCCACAGCTCCGACCCTTCGCCGGTGCCGATGGCCATCGGGAGCATGCCCAGGACCGTGGTCAGCGTGGTCATGAGGATCGGCCGCAGGCGGCTCTTGGCCGCCGTCGTGGAGGCGTCACGGATGTTCATCCCGCGCTCGCGGCACAGGATCGTGTAGTCGATCAGCACGATACCGTTCTTCACCACGATACCGATCAGGATGATGATGCCGATGATGGACATCACGCCGAGCGCGAGGCCGTTGATGCGCAGGCCCAGGATCACGCCCACCAGGGCGAACGGAACGCTGAACATGATCACGAACGGGGCCATCAGCGACTCGAACTGCGAGGCCATCACCATATACACGAGCAGGATCATCAGGACGATCAGCATGAGCATCTGCCCGAACATCTCCTGCTGGTCCTCGAAGTCGCCGGCGATCACCGTGGACAGCTCGGACGGGATCTCCATCCCGCCGATGATGCGGTTGCAGCTCTCCACGGCGTCGCTCAGGGCGGCGCCCTTCGCCACGATGCCGGTGACGGTAATCAGGCGGGAGCGGTCCTTGCGCTCGATGGTCGGCGGCACGAGTCCCTCGACCACGGTGCCCAGTTCCTTCATCTTGACGGTGGCGCCCGCCGGCGTGGTCACGATGATGTTCTCCATGTCTTCCACGCTGGAGCGGAACTGCGGCGCATAGCGCACGCGGATGTTGTATTCCTCACCGTCCTCGCGGTAGAGCGAGGCCACGGTGCCGCTCATCGCGGCGCTGAACGCGGAGGCGGCGGTAGTGGAGTTCAAGCCGTTGAGCGCCAGCTTGGTACGGTCGAAGTCCATCCGGAGTTCCGGGGTGTACTCCTCGCGGCTGAGGGTGACCTGGGTGAAGGAAGGCTCCTGCTTCATCTTCTCCATCAGCTCCAGGGCAACCTGGTCCGTCTGGCCGAAATCATAGCCGTACACCTCCACGTCCACGGTGGAGGCGCCGCCCATGCCCATGCCCTCGGACACCATCGCGCGGCGGATTTCCGGATAGCCGGCGCAGATGCCGCGCAGCACGTCCGCGATCTCGGCCGAGGAACGCTTGCGCGTGCTCGAGGTGCCGATGTTGATGTTCAGCGAGAGGATGTGCGTGCCGTTGCTCTGCATGCTCGCGAAGGTATTGTCGGTGTCGGCCTGGCCGAAGGTGGCGTTGATCGTCTCGATCTCCGGGACGGCCGCCGTGATGTCGGCGTAGATGCGCTCGTACACGCCGCGGGTGACGTCCTGCGCCGTGCCCATCGGCAGGTTGATGGTGACGGTCAGGCGCTCGGAGTCCCCGCGCGGGAAATATTCGGTCTTCAGGCCGGGCATCAGCAGGACCATCGCGAGGATGAACACGCCGCCGAAAGCGAGGATGACCAGCTTGCGGCGCTTGGTGGCCCAGTGGATCACGTGGGCGTAGCCGCGGGAGATTTTGTCGATGAAGCGGTTGATCGGCACGAAGACCGCATTGTACAGCTTGCCGTGCTTCGTGTCGCGCTTGAGCCAGCGGGAGCAGAGCATCGGCACGAAGGTCAGGGCGGCGGTCGTGGACACGATCATGATGATCGAGACGATCCAGCCCAGCTGGGCGAACATGATGCCGGCCATGCCGTTGATCATCGTCAGCGGCAGGAACACGCAGAGCATCGTCAGGGTGGAAGCGATGACGGAGATGCCCACCTCGCCCGTGCCGTGCACGGCCGCCTCCTTGGGTTTCTCGCCGCGCGCGATGTGCGTCGAGACGTTCTCTAGTACCACGATGGCGTCGTCCACCACCATGCCGATGGCGATGGCGAGCGCGGACATCGAGATGATGTTCAGGGTGTTGCCGGTGGCGTACAGGTACATCAGCGAGGCCAGCAGGGCCAGCGGGATGGACAGGACGATGATGAAGGTGGACTTCCAGTTCCCGAGGAAGAGGAAGACCACGAGCATCACCACCAGGAAGGTGATGATGATGGTCTCGATGAGGGTGCGGATCGTGTTGATGATCTCGCGGGAGCCGTCCACGATCGTCGTGATCTTCACGTCGGAAGGCAGCGTCTTCTCGATCTGCGCCAGCTGCTTCTTGACGCCCTTGATGACGTTCACCGTATTGGCGTCGCTCTGCTTCTGGATGACGATGCGGGCGGCGCGCCGGCCGTTGGTGTAGGATTCCTGCTCGCGCTCCTGCTGCCCGTCGCTGACGGTCGCCACGTCGCGCAGGTACACGGCCTTGCCGTTCATCGCGCCCACGACTATGTCCAGCAGTTCGGACGGGTCGGAGAACTCCTTCTGCACGCGCAGGGTGTAGGTCTCGGAGCCGATGTCGATGTTGCCGGAAGGGAGGTTGCGGTTCTCCGCCGAAATGACGCCGGCTATCGCGCTGATGCTCAGCCCGTAAGCCTGCAGGCGGGTGGGATCGCAATACACCTGGATCTCGCGGCTGGGCGCGCCGCTCACGGACACCGTACCCACGCCGGAGACACGGGCCAGCGGGGTGGACAGTTTGTCGTCCAGGATCTTGTCCAGGCCCGCGAGACTCTCTTCCGCCGTAGCGGAGAGCATCATGATCGGCATGTCGGAGGCGCTGAACTTGAAGATGACGGGGTTCGACACGCCGTCGGGCAGCATCGCGTTCACCATGTCCAGCTTGTCGCGGACGCTGTTCGTCGCGGCCTCGATGTCCACGCCGTAATTGAATGTCAGGGTCAGCAGGGAGATGTTCTCCTTGGACTGGGAGTTCAGCTCCTTGAGGTCCTCCACGCCGTTCAGGGCGTTCTCCAGGACCTTGGTGAGGTTGGTCTCGACTTCCTGTGCGTTCGCGCCCTGATAGGAGGCCATCACCATGATCGTGTTGGAGTCGAACTCCGGGAACTGGGCAATGGACGTCCGGCTCAGGGAGAACAGGCCCAGGATCGCGAGGGCGATGAAGATCAGGGCGGTCGTCACGGGATGCTCGACCGCGGAACGGTAGATGCTCATCGCCGGACCTCCACTTTATCGCCGGACCTGAGGTTGGCGTGGCCGCCGGTCAGCACCTGCTCGCCTTCTTCCAGGCCGGAAAGGATCTCGTAGTTGGTGCCGAAGTGGCGGCCGACCTCCACCATCCGGATCGAGACGGTGTCGTCCGGGCCCAGCACGAACACGGTGCGCTGGCCGGAGCCCTGCTGCTTGAGCACGGCGGCGTCCGGGACCACGATGCTCTCGCTGGCGCCGAAGTCCACGGTCACGCGGGCGTACATGCCCGGGCGGAGTTCCCTGTTCGAGTTGGGCACGCGCACCTCCGCGCTGAAGGTGTGCGAGGCGGCGTCCATCGTGGGATACAGGCGCACGACGGTGCCGGTGTAGGTCTTGCCCGGCAGGGCGTCGGCGGTCAGGCTGACCTTGTCGCCGCGCTTGACGCGGGTGTATTCCGTCTCGGAAATGGGCACCAGGAGCTTCACGGGCGTGATCTGCTGGACCGTGTAGATGGGCTGTCCCATCGTGAACAGGTCGCCGCGGTCGTAGTTGCGGGCGGACACCACGCCGCCCACCGGGGCGCGCAGGACTGTGTTCTCCACCAGGTTGTCGTACGTGCTCTTGGCCACGTTGTAGGCCAGTTCCAGCGCCTCGTAGTCGGACTGTGCCACGCCGCCCTGGTCCAGCAGCTGTTTCACGCGGTCGAGCTCGGTCTTGTCGTTGCGCAGGCGCAGTTCAGCCTGCTCCATCTGCAGGCGGTCCATCTCGGCGAGCACCTGCCCGGCGGAGACGAAATCGCCCACCTCGACGTTGAGCTTCACGATGCGCCCGCCGGTCTGCGGGGCGATGTGGTTGACCACATTGGCCTGGACGGTCGCGGAATAGACGGCGTCCCGGGCGACTTTCTGCCGCGTGGCGGCGGCTACGGACACGACCGGCGTGCGGTCTTCCATTCCCATCGGGTCCATCGGCCCCTGGCCGGCGGGCGCCGGAGCGTCCTGCCCCCGGCCGCAGGCGGCAAGCGCCAGCGCGCACAGGGCGAGTCCCATTACAGATATCTTATTCATTGTCGTACGTTTTATTCAGTTGGACCTTGCCGGCGCCGTCGATGAAATCGGCGCCGAGCGTGTTCTCGAGGCCGGCCTTGGCCACGACGAAATTATAGACGGCCTGCGAGACGCCCAGGCGGGCTTGCGTCAGCGCCAGCTGGGCGTCGTTCAGGTCCGTGAGCGTGCTGCGGCCCACCTCGTAGGCCTTGGACGCGATGTCATAGGCCTTCTGCGCCGTCTCGGTGGCGCTGAGGGCGGAGGCGTGGCTCTTCATCGCCGTCTCCATCTGGTTGAGATACTGGCGGATGGCGATCTTCAGCTGGCGCTCGGTGTCGGCGCGCTGCAGGTCCAGTTCCTGTGCCTGCACGCGGCTCTGCCGCACGGCGTTCAGCCGCTGCCCGCCCGAGAAGATAGGCACCGACAGGCTCAGCCCCACGAAGGAGTAGGGCGACCAGCGGTACTCGCTGAAGTTGAAGTCGTTCGTCATCGCGTTGAGGCTGTAGTTGAACGACAGCGAGAGCGTGGGCAGGAAGGCGTACTGCTGCCTCCGGACGGCGCCGGCCAGCTGTTCGGCCTGGATGGCGAGCTGGCGCAGGGTGCTGTTGTTCTCGAGCGAGAGATCCCCGTTCCGGTACAGGTCCCCGAGCATATGGCCGGCGTAGTCGCCGAGGGAGCCCGCCACGTCGATCTCCTCGTCCAGGTCCACACCCATCACCGCCTTCAGGCGCCACAGGGCCAGAATCACGGCGCTCTCGGCGTCATATACGCTCGGGATGGCATTGGACAAGGTGGTCTTGGCGCGCGTCAGGTCCAGTTCGGAGGCACGCTGCACGTTGTAGCGGCGCTCGATCTGGTTGTAATTGGCCAGCGCGTTTTCGTAAGCCGATTTGTACACTGCGAAGGCCTCCTTGGCGAGCAGGCAGCCGAAATAAGCCTGCTTGACCTGGCTGACCGTCTCGAGGCGGGAGTTGCGCGCCTTCTCGACGGCGAGTTCGACGTCCTGCGCGGAGATGCGGATGCTCTCCCAGACCTGGGCGTTCACCAGCGGCATGCTGGCGTTCACGCCCGCGGACCAGGTGTTCCAGCGGCCCACCTCGAATCCGTCGGACCGGGATGCGGCCGCCGCGGCCATCGGGTTCTCCGAACCACCTTCGCCGCTTTCGCCGCCGCCCATTCCGCCGAAATCAAAATCCATGTACATCACCTGCTTCTTGATGGTCCGCTGATAGGACCCGGACCCGCTTACCTGCGGGAAAAGCGCGGCATAAGCGCCCTTGCGGGCGTATCCGGCACGTTCGATCTCCTTGTCCGCGACCTGTACGGAGACGTTCTCGCTGAGCGCGATGCGCAGCGCGTCCTCCAGGGTAAGCACCGTCGGGACCGCCGTCGTATCGACGGCCTGGGCAAGGCAGAACAAGGGGAAAAAGCCGGAAACTACTAACGTCAATAACTTTCTCATAACAAATTTGCGCGCAAAGATATGCAAATTTTGTGCTATCTTTGTCAAAATTCTGTCATTATATGAATATGTTGCTTTCCGTGCACTGGCACGTCAATCCCATACTCTTCCACATCGGGTCCCTGGAAATCCGCTGGTACGGCCTGCTGTTCGTTTCCGGCTTCGTGATCGGCTGGTACCTGTTCAAGTGGTTCTTCACCCGCGAAAAGCTGGACACCAAGCTGATGGATCCCCTCTTGTACACCCTGCTCATCGCCACGATCGTAGGCGCCCGCCTCGGGCACTGCATCTTCTACCAGCCGGACTACTATTTCGGCTCCTGGGCCGGGTTCTGGGAGATCTTCATGCCCTGGAAGGGCGGGCTCGCCAGCCACGGCGGCGCCATCGCCCTGCTGCTGGCGATGTGGTGGTTCGCCCGCCACTACGGCCGCAAGAACGATTTCGACTTCCTGTGGATCATGGACCGCCTGTGCATTGCGGTGGCCTTCGCCGGCTGCATGATCCGCCTGGGCAACCTGTTCAATTCCGAGATCTACGGCGACGTGACCTCCCTGCCCTGGGGCTTCATCTTCGACCTGCGGGGCGAAACCGAGCCCAAGCACCCCACGCAGCTTTACGAGGCCGGCTCCTATCTCATCCTGGGCCTGATCCTGGTCTGGGTGTACAGGAACAGGCTGGACAAGGTGTACCGGGGCTTCTTCTTCGGCGCCTTCCTGCTGGGCTGCTTCGGAATGCGTTTCCTCATCGAGTTCATCAAGGAGCCGCAGGTGGAGTTCGAGAACGCGATGGCCCTCAACATGGGCCAGCTCCTGTCCATCCCCTTCATCCTTGCCGGCATCGCCCTGCTGGTCTTTTCCTTCAAGAAGAAAAAACCGGCCGCGGTGATTCACCCGCAGCCGGTCAGGAAAGAGCCCACGCATTTCGCGCGCGGCATCAACTAATCTACGCGGACATACCACTGGTCCTCTCCGAAGAGGACGAGCTGGTCGCCCTGCTGGCGGAGGCCGAAGATGTTCATGCTCTCCGGCGCCGGATGATTCAGCCACAGGATCACGTTGTTCCGGGGGTCCATCGCCACGCAGAGCAGGTCCGGTATCCCGTAATCCCCGCCGTCATCGACGTTCCATACGCTCTGTTCCCCGTATTCCGGGTCCACTTCCGTGGTATCCACCCAGGTGGCCTTGACCTGGCCGCCCACGGTCCAGGCGATCACGACCATCGCCTCGCCATCCTTGACCTCGAATTCGCAGATGCCCAGCCGGCCGTCTTCCTCGCGGAGGTTGCCGATGTAACGGGACTGCTTCACCTTGCGGCCATAGCGCTGCTCCATCTGCCGGTCGAACGCCTCTCCCATCGCCACTTCCGGCTCGGGATATTTCCAGCGGCTGAACGAAGGGAAACGGTGCTGCGCCACGAACCAGGAATCCGCCACGAGAGCAATCACTTCCTGCGGCTCATAGCCGCGGAACATCTGGCTGCGGACGACGTCCGGCACGCGCAGCTCATAATAAGCCCCCTGCATCTGTTCCGCCCGCCACGGGGAATAGCCCCACAGGGCCTCCTCGTCCTGAGAGCGGTCCTTCACGAAATGCAGGAAATCGTAGTTCTGCTTGAACAGCAGCCAGCGGTCCCGGGAGAAATCGTGCCCCTCCGGAACGGTCGGGCGCACGAAGGTGAAGAAGCCGTCGCCGGGATAGGCGTACGCCGGCAACGATCCCCGGTAGTCCCAGGCGTAGTGGATGCCGCTTCCGTAGAAGGCGGCGGGACGCGCGTACTGCGTATCCGGATCGAACCAGGCGTCGGTCACCTCCCGGTTCCCGTAGAAGCACTTCGTGTCGAAGCCCGCCACCGGCAGCGCCTCGCCCCGGACGTTCACGGCCTCCGGCAGCCGGACGGTACCGGAATAGTATCCGCCCGCGCAGAGCTCGAGTTCCGTCGCTTCGGCCACGTAATGGTACAGGAATCCATTCACGTCCGCGACGTAACTGCCCTCGCGTTCGTAGGTGCCACCCAGGGTCATCCCCATGCCGAAGGGCGACCCGCCGGCGTTGAAGCGGTCGGTGAGGACGACCGTGTCGTCCGAGGTCATCTCCCCCTCCAGGGTATAGTCCAGGTCGTCCGTCAGGACATTGAAACGGAACTTGTTCCCCTCGGCGGGGATCCACCCATCGGACGAGAGGATGGCCGTACGGCCGTCGGCGCGGCCCAGGTTGGCCTTGAACCAGGCCTGTCCCTGGCCGTCGAAGATCACGACGACCTGCCCTTCCCGGGCGAATTCCCCCTCGTCGGGGTCCACGATCTTGGTAAACCAGCCTCCCCGGGACGCCTCGACGGTCTGCGCCTGCAGGGCGCCCGCGCCGGCGGCCAGCGCCAGGGCGGCGGCAATCAGTCTTTTAATCATACTCGATGTCATCTTCCATGTTTACCATCCGCTCGTCGCGGAAGCGGGTGCCGGACTTGAAGGCGTCACTCCCGGTGATGTTCACCGCATAGGAAAAACCATCCTCCTTGGCCGTGAATTTCCCCGTGCGGATGCGGTTTTCCATCTGCAGGGTGCCGTCCTCCTCCAGGCGGCCGTAGCCGGTCTGGCGGAAGGAGAATCTGATGGAGCCGTCGCTGCGGTCCGTCTCGAAGAACGAGCCGGAATAGGTCTCGCTGAGGTCGCCGTCCCCGTCATAGCGCGTCAGGTAGTAGCGCCAGTCCGGGGTGAGCATCACCTCCACCGACGCGTCGCCGTCCTGCGAGAGGAACAGCCCGTATTCGTTGAACCAGGGGATCTCGGTGCGGCCGCCGCGCTCGTCCAGCGCATAGATGGTCTGGTAGGAATACATCGTCTCGCCGTCCTCGTCTTCCCAGGGGCCGCCGCCTCCGTTCTCGAAGCCGGTCACGTCCTTGAAGTCGGGCAGCGGGTCGCTGAGGGTGGGCTCGCCGTTCTGCATGGCATAGAACACGCCGCAGATCTTCACGTCGCCCCCTTCCGTCACCACGCAGGCGACCGGGTTGTAGTCCTGGCCGATCGTGCCCAGGAAGACGCCCTTGCACAGGCCGTTGATGCCGGAGAAGAGGTTGTCTCCCGAAGCGATGACGAACGAATCCTCGTCCCAGCCGATGCTCGACAGGGCGGCGGGCGAGCAGGTCAGCACCGGGCGGCCAGCCTCCAGGCGCAGCCTGATCCCGAGGCTGTTGCCGTCGAAATCCTCTCCGTAATCGAACTCCGTGAAGCCGGCGAGCGGCTCGGGCAGGGGCAGCGACACGTCCTTCACCCCGCCGCCGCGCGGCAGGCGGACCTTCCCCGACGTCTTGTCCAGCCATGGGCTGAAAGTCACGCTGCGGCCGGCGTTGTCCACGCACACGACCTGGCAGTTCTCCCGGAAGAAGTTGCAGAACACCAGCACCGGATCGCCCGTCTCGCTGCGGTACAGGACCTCGCGGTCGTCGTCACTGACCCCGGGACCGTCCCGGTTCACGGACAGGGTGGCCTGCGGGTCCTGCGGAATCACCAGGAAGACCTCCCGGCCCAGGCCGGTGTCCACCTTGGTCGCCCCCACCATCTGCGGGAAGGTCCTGGTCAGGCGCACATAGGACGGAGCCGCCTCCAGGGCGGCGAAGGAATCGTAGTATCCCAGGAAGGCCACCGCGACGACGTCACCCTCCTGCCAGTCGATGTCGACCGGCTTCGCGGAGGAACCCCCGCCCTTGCAGCCGGCCAACAAAATCAGCGCCGCCGCGGCGGCGCTGAAAGCGTTCAGGATCCTTCCCATATCAGCCGCGGATCGCAGCGATACCCGGCAGGTCTTTCCCTTCGAGGGCTTCGAGCATGGCGCCGCCGCCCGTGGACACGTAGCTGACCTTGTCGGCATAGCCCATCTGGGTCACGGCCGCGACGGAGTCGCCGCCGCCCACGAGGGTGTAGGCACCCTTCTGGGTGGCCTCGGCGAGGTCTTCGGCGATCTCGAGGGTACCCTTGGCGAAATTCGGCATCTCGAACACGCCCACGGGGCCGTTCCACAGAACGGTCTTGGAGCCGAGGATGACCTCCTTCCACTCCTTCAGCTGCGCGGGGCCGGCATCCATGCCCTCCCAGCCGTCAGGGATCTGGCTGGACGGGACGATCTGCGTGTTGGCGTCGTTGCTGAAGGAGTCGGCGATGACGGTCTCGTCGGAGATGTACACGTTCACGCCCTTCTCCTTCGCTTTCGCGAGGATCTCGAGGGCCTGCGGCATCAGGTCGTCCTCATGCAGGGAGTTGCCGATCTTGCCGCCCTGGGCCTTGATGAAGGTGTAGCCCATGCCGCCGCCGATGATCAGGTTGTCCACCTTCTCGAGCATGTTCTCGAGCACGGCGAGCTTGGAAGAGACCTTGGCGCCGCCGATGATGGCGGTGAACGGCCGCTTCGCGTTCTTCAGGACGTTGTCGATGGCCGCGATCTCGCCTTCCATCAGGTAACCGAACATCTTGTCGTTCGGGAAGTAGTCGGCGATGAGGGCGGTGGAGCCGTGGGCGCGGTGGGCCGTGCCGAAGGCGTCGTTGATGTAGCAGTCGGCGTAGGAGGCGAGGGTCTTCACGAAGTCCTTCTGGCTCTCCTTGACGGCCTTCTTGGCGGCTTTCTTCTCCTCGTCGGTGGCGTCGTCGGCCAGCCCGCGGGGCTTGCCTTCCTCCTCGGCGTAGAAGCGGAGGTTCTCGAGCAGCAGGGCCTCGCCCGGCTTCAGGGCCGCCACTTCGGCCTGGGCCTTCTGGCAGTCGGGCGCGAATTTCACGGGAGCCCCGAGGCACTCGGCCACGTGGTCCACGATGTGACGGAGGGAATACTTGTCAGTCACGCCCTTCGGACGTCCGAGATGGGACATGATGATGAGGGAACCGCCCCCGGCGAGGACCTTCTTGAGGGTCGGCATCGCACGGCGGATGCGGGTGTCGTCGGTAATCTCGAACTGCTCGTTCAGGGGAACGTTGAAGTCCACGCGGACGATCGCCTTCTTGCCGGCGAAGTCATAAGAATCGATGTGTTGCTGCATATTGATGGATGTTAATAAGTTTCCGAACCACAAATATAGCAATTTATTTTGTCTTTTGAACCTGTGCCGTTTACGGAACGGGATCGTAGCCGGAGCCGCCCCAGGGATGGCAGCGCAGGATGCGCTTCAGGGAAAGCCAGAAGCCTTTGACGGGGCCGTATTTGCGGAAGGCCTCCAGGGCGTATTGCGAGCAGGTGGGCGTGAAGCGGCAGGTCGGCGGCTTGAGCGGCGAGATGCACAGCTGATAGAACTTGATCAGCAGGATGAAGGGCGCGCTGAGCACCCGCTTGACAGCCTGGCCGAAGGTCATTGCGCCGCGAGTTTGGCGTCAATCCGGCCGAGGATGTCGGCCACCTCGGCATAAAGGGTCTGGAAATCAGCGATTTCCGAATGGGAATAACTGAACAGGATGTCCACGCCGGAACCGGTCAGCAGTTCCTTCTGCAGGCGGTAGGCTTCGCGGATGCGGCGTTTCAGCAGGTTGCGCTTCACCGCCCGCTTGAAGGTCCGCTTGGGCACGGCGACCATGATGCGGTTCAGGCCGCTTTCCCGGCCGGCGGCCCAGCAGTAGCGCAGGTGCGCGGTCGCGCCCCATTTCCCATCGGAAAGGAGTGCGGCGACGTTCGTCTTTCCGCACAGCCGTTCCTCCTTGGGGAGGGTATGGGCTTGCGGAGAAGGCATCTACTGCAGGGATTGGAGATAAAGTTCGACGGCCTTGCTGATCGAGGTGGCCTCGGGGGTCGGGGCCTGCAGGGCAATCTCGTAACCGGCGCCCTCCAGGGCCTTGACGACGGCCTTGCCGAAGGAGATGAACTTGAGGTCCCCCTGGGCGAAGCCGGGGAAGTTGTCGTGCAGGGAAACCACGTCGGCGGGGTTGCACAGCACGGCGAGTCCGTAGGAAGACAGGTCCACGTCCTTGAGGTCCTGCGAGACGGCCTTGACGAGGATGCCGACGGTATAGTCCAGCCCGGCCGCGGAGAACAGGGTCGTGATGGGCGTGGTGTTGGAACCCTCGGACGCGGTGATGAGGAATTTCTCCCCCTTGTGCTTGGCGGTCACGAGCGCGACGATGGACGCAGGGGTGCCGGTGCCGTAGAAGATCTTGCGCTTGCGGTACACGATGTGCTTCTGCAGATACATGGCCACGGCTTCCGTGGAGCAGAAATACTTCATCGTCTCGGGCACCTTGAAGCGCATTTCCTCGCACAGCTTGAAATAAGCGTCGATGGCGTGGCGGGAGGAGAATACGATGGCGGTATAGTCGGGAAGGCTGATGTGTTCGGCCCGGAACTCCTTGGCGGACAGCGGTTCGATAAGGAAGAACGGGCGGAAATCGAGCTCGGCGCCGAACTGGCTCTGCAGCTTTTCGTAGGCCGCGAAGTTGGACGGCATCTGCTGGGAAATCAGGATCTTCATGCTCTTGCTAACGGTTCAGATAAACAGGTGGGCGCCCACCATCAGGGCGGCCGGTATCATTTCAAGGGCGCAAAGATACAAAAAAGTGGAAAAAACGTTGCAAAAGGTACTCAAAAATTGACCGGAACGGAGGATGGCGAGCAGCCAGACGACCGCCGTTTCCCAGAGCAGGAGGGTGCGGATGAAACCCTCGCCGGCGTGCACCAGGGTCAGGATACCTACGGAACTGAGCATCAGCAGGGTCAGCAGGATGAAGAAATTGTAGGGAGCGTGGTGCAGGGTGTCCGATTCTTCCTTCCCGAGCCGGCGCGGCCGGGCGACCAGGAAGAAGAACTCGCGGACCAGCAGGAAGGCGGCCATGCCGGCGAGGGCGGCCGGGGCGCTCCAGGCGGCGGGGACCGCCTGCCAGAGGCCCGGGCGCCAGAGGGCGTAGCGGTCTGCCATCAGGCAGAAGGGAAGGACGCAGCAGAGGGCGATGAGGTTGCGCGTGCGGGCCTGTCCGACGCTGTGCTCCAGCGCGGCGGCGCCCCGCGTGCGGTTGAAACTGAAAAGCAGGTCCGGCAGGAGCCGGAAGAAATCGGGCAGGGAGACGACCAGCAGCCCGACGGCAAGCACGGCGAGGATCTGGTTGGACAGGATCTCTCCCCACGCCGCCGCGGCCGCCGGGTCCCCGACGGGGGTGGCGGACATCTCCAGCGTACCCTGCCTGAACAGCTCTCCGGCCATGACCCGTCAGTTGCCCCGTTTGGCGTTGTAACCCAGGGAGGTGAGCAGGGCGACGACCTTGTCGCGGAGGTCCCCCTGGATGAGGATCTCCCCGTCGGAGGCGGACCCGCCCACGCCGCAGCGCGTCTTCAGCGTGCGGGCCAGGGCGGCGAGGTCCTCGCTGCGGCCGGTGAAGCCCTCCACGAGCGTGACCTGCTTGCCGGCGCGGCGGCGCCGGTCGATGCGGACGACCAGGCGCTGCTTCTCCGGCGGGAGCGTTTCCGCTTCCGCCTGCTGCTGTGCGGTTTCGTATTGGAAATCGGGATTCGTGGAGTACACGACTCCGAGCCTGCTTTTCCAGTCCTGTTGTGCCATCTGGGATAATTTTTGCAAAGATAAGGATTTTTAATTGTACCTTTGTAGGTTATGAACGAGAAGAAATTCACCCTGTGGAACCGGATCTGTGCGGCGCTCGCCTTCGTGGTCTCGACCGTCACCTATCTGCTGACCCTCGAGCCCTCCGCATCCTACTGGGACTGCGGCGAGTTCATCGCCTCATCCTATAAACTTGAAGTCGGACACCCCCCGGGAAACCCGCTGTTCCAGCTGATCGCCCGTTTCTTCACCCTGTTCGGGGACAACATGCACGCGGCCGTCCTGGTCAACGCGCTGAGCGCCCTGTGCTCCGGCCTGACGATCCTGTTCCTGTACCTGACCGTCGTCTGGCTCGCCAAGCGCCTGATACGCCCCGCCGCTGGCACGTATTCCGCCGGCCAGGCGCTCGCCATCTGCGGCTCCGGCCTCGTGGGAGCGCTGGTGTACGCCTTCTCGGACACCTTCTGGTTCTCCGCCGTGGAGGGAGAGGTGTATGCGATGTCCTCGCTGTTCACCGCCGCGGTGTTCTGGCTGATGACGGTGTGGTATGACCGCGCCGACGAGCCGCACGCCCTCCGCTGGATCGTGCTGATCGCCTTCCTGATGGGCCTCAGCATCGGCGTGCACCTGCTCAACCTGCTCGCCATCCCGGCCCTCGTGTTCATGTATTATTACCGGCAGCGGGAGGACCGCCCCTTCACTTTCTGGGAACTGGTCAAAATCCTGCTGGTCGGCGCGCTGATCCTGGGCCTGATCGTCTTCCTGTTCATCCCCTGGCTGCCCAAGCTGGCGGCCTACTGCGACCTCTTCTTCGTGAACGTGCTCGGGCTGCCGTACAACAGCGGCGCCGCCTTCTTCCTGGCCGCCCTGCTGGGCCTGTGCTTCTGGGGGCTGTACCGCACGCTGAAGAAGGAGAAGGTGTTCCTGAACACCGCCCTGCTGTGCCTGACGACGATCATCATCGGCTTCTCCGTGTTCAGCATCGACATCATCCGTTCCTGCGCCAAGACGCCGACCAACGAATACCAGCCGGACAACGCCTTCACGCTGGTCCGCTACCTGGGCCGCGAGCAGTACGGCAGCACGCCGCTGCTCTACGGACAGTACTACGGTGCCCCGTATGAACTCAAGACCACGAGCTACTGGGCTCCGCTGGACGGGAAATACAAGAAAGTGGAGGGCCCGATCGACGCCAAGTACAAGTCCACCGGGAAGATGCTGTTCCCCCGCATGTGGAGCACCAGCCCCGACGGGAGCTACGAGGACTTCTACGAAGGCTACACGGGCGGCAAGGGCCGCAAGGTAGCCGGCGCCACGGCTCGCAAACCCTTGATGGGCGCCAACCTGCTCTATTTCTTCGACTACCAGCTGAACTGGATGTACTGGCGCTACTTCATGTGGAATTTCGTCGGGCGCCAGAACCAGGTGCACTCCCCCTCGCCGGGAAACGTCTTCCACGGCAACTGGGAGAGCGGCGTCGGCTTCATCGACCGGCTGCGCCTGGGCGACCAGTCCGACGCACCTGCCGTGCTGGCGGAAGACAAGGGCAAGAACCACTATTTCTTCCTGCCCCTGCTGCTGGGCCTGCTGGGCCTGTTCTTCCAGTTCGACCGCGACCGGCGCGGCTGCTGGCTGACCTTCATGATGTTC
>Ga0310691_10000299_pt1 | contig 100678 bp, 64 predicted proteins | sample 176DNAGHGlowgp2_FD_203887 | JGI IMG/M metagenome (GOLD analysis project Ga0310691, IMG submission 203887) | Sheep rumen microbial communities from Palmerston North, Manawatu-Wanganui, New Zealand - 1766 DNA GHGlow gp2 (v2) (version 2) | ecosystem: Host-associated > Mammals > Digestive system >...
AAGAGAGTACTCTGTCGGCCGTCAGAGTGTTATTCCCGAGCGAAGAGAGCATTATGTCGGCCGTCAGAGTGTTATTTCCGAGCGAAGAGAGCATTATGTCGGCCGTCAGAGTGTTATTTCCGAGCGAAGAAAGCACTCTGTCGGCCGTCAGAGTATCATTTCCAAGCGAAGAGAGTACTCTGTCGGCCGTCAGAGTGTTATTCCCGAGCGAAGAGAGCATTATGTCGGCCGTCAGAGTGTTATTTCCGAGCGAAGGAAGCATTCTGTCGGCCGTCAGAGTGTTATTTTCCAAAAAAGACTGTGTTTCCTTTATATATAGTGAGTCTTTAAATCTTTATTTTTTTTCTTTTTCTTTAAAAAGAACCGAGCGCGCGTATGAGGCGAGTGTACAGGTACGCATATGAGGCGCGCTCGCGTCATACACACGAGCCCGCGCGAAGAAAATTCAACAAAACTATACGTTTGTTGATCAAGAATCATAAAAAACGAACCCCACTTACAAGAGTAAATGGAGTTCGTAACAAGGAAGTACGGGTAGTGGGACTCGAACCCACACGCCTCGCGACACCAGATCCTAAGTCTGGCCTGTCTACCAATTTCAGCATACCCGCCTATCGAATTTGCGGGCGCAAAGATACAACAAAAATTCGGAACTTCCAAATATTTTCGAAAAATTATTCACTTTTGGTCGTATCTCGCGGTGCTCGAGTATTCTGTATGATATATTGACGTGCCGCTTCGATGATGTCATCGCGATGATTCTGGTATGCCGACGCACTATCCATATCGACCTTGAGACCCGGTGAAGGATCGATGCCCGACTCGGTGCTGTTGCCCTCAGGATCGGTCATGGGGCACGCCGAGAAACGAATAGACCAGCCATTGGGCAATACACTCTCGAAAGGCAAGCCCGAACCACCTCCCGTACGGTCGCCACAAATCTTGATCATCTTGGGGAAAAGAATACCGAGCGTATCGGGTGTCATCGTTCCATCGAGGGCACGCATAAGTTGTACGAAGTTGTTGGCAGCACTGAAACAATGGCGATTGGTCAGAATCACCACGGGACGTACTGAAGCATCCCACATCATCCGATCGGCAGCAGGTTCAATATAGAGAGGGTCTGCCTTGGAAAAGTCGTTATGACCACGTCCAGTCTTATGACGGATGTAACCACTCAGCGTCTTCTCGGTGGCAAAACGCTCGGCCAAAGTGACAGCATTGGATAGCGAACCGCCTCCATTGTTTCGAATATCGAGTATCAATCCATTGGCATTGCGGATGAGGGCGAGGATATAGTCGAGGTTGGTGGAGCCGATGGCACTATTGAACGAACTGTAACGAACGTAAGCCACCGAGTCACGACGATACATCACATACTGCATACCAGCCGTGTACCAGTAATTCGTGCCAAGATAATACTCACGAATCAGGTTGTCGTCGTAGTTGGTGGGATAATCCTCATACCACGACCAATAGCGAGCAATATTGAAAGGAGTATAGACGTTTATGTGGCCGTCGCGCAACGTATCAACCATCTCGTCGAGCACATTGAAGAGTTCGAACTGTGTCTTGATGGAGTCCTTGAAAAGAGGGGCATATTTGCGATGAACGCCCTCCCAATCGACACCCTTCTCATCGAAGAAGCAATAATGCTCGTCGAGGGTCTGCCAGAAGGCTTCGAAGTTACCGCGTAAACTATCGTCCTGCTCCAACTGGTCATCGTCGAGACAAGCGGTGAAGAGGCAGCCTGCCGACAACAGGCAACAAAGAGCTGTGAGCCGAGAGCTCAGAGCTGTGAACCATGAACCATTAATATGCATCGTAGGGCGAACGTTTTAGGAGACCAGCCTTGCGGCGACTGAATGGCAGGTACTGATAAACCCAGCCGATAACGAACTCAAAACTGCTGTAACGCGTGGTGATATCATTGATGTCCATCGTCTCGATGTGATACGAACCGCCCAGACGCAGTACGGAATCGAAACTGCGGAACCACGGGATGATGGCCAACGGGAAATCGACTGCCAGTTGCACGTCAACGTCCTGCTGGTTATGAAGCGATGTGAAATGGAGGATGTGGTCCGATGTATTGAGATAGAACGTCTCGTAATAACTGGCCCCGTATTCCGGGCAGAAGCCCATACCAAGCAGTGGAGCATATGCCTGTAGCATCACCTTCATACCCTGTGCCCACGGTGTCTGGAACTTGTAGCTAACGGCACCAGCAACACCCAGATTGGTGGTGATTCGAGCCGTGGCAGGATTATTGGACGATCCCATCTTCAAGTTGTAGTCAAAGCCAAGATCAACACCTGCATAAGGACCCAGGTAGAAAGACCAGGGGGAACCGAAGGACTCCGAAGGGTTCGAAGGGTTCGAGTGGTTCGAAAAGTTTGAAAGGTTCGAAAGGTTCGAAAGGCTTTCGGACCAGCGATGCAGAACGCCATACCGATAACGCAGACGACCTGTCCAAGCCTCACTGTTATGACCATGGTCTTCGCCTGTCGAGAACATAATATCGGCCTGCTGCCAGGAAGTCCAAACCGGATTGCGATGCATACGCCAGCGTTGCCCTTCGAGGCTGATGGAACTTCCAGTATAAAGAAGCGGAGTCAGATAGGTATCGCGCATCTTCCCCTGGCCGATGCGCAGGGAAAGGATATTGGTAACGGGGCGTGGCAACTCATCCTGTGCCCAAACAGACACAGGAATGAACAATAACGCCCACACCAAGAGGAGGAATCTTTTCATCGGTTTTCAGAACAATGTTTCAGTATCATTAGGAGTTTCCTCTTCCGGTTCTTCTTCTCCTTCTTCTACCTCAGCGACATCGACGACTTCGGGCACTCTGGTTGGCTGGATTTCCTCGATGCTTGCCACCTTGTAAGGTGTGATCTTCTTGCCCTTGGTGTTGATGCTGCGAATTGGTATAAACTCGTCGGCATCAACCTCGATGGCTGGACGGAACTGGTCGGGCTTGCCAAACGTGATGCGGAAACGCGGATAAGGCGTGTCGATGACAAGCGGTTGTGGCTTTGGTGCCTCAGCCGTCTGCGACTCGGACTCTACCGATTCGTTCTCCTCACTTTCAGTGACTTCGGGCACATAAAGCAGACCTGTGGCCAACTTGAAGCGCTTCACGTCACCCAGCATATTCTGCTTGCTCGCACGTGCATCGAGCAGCGAACGCTTCAGGTTGTAGCACTTCATCTCCTTGTCCCAAAGGATGAAGGTCCAAACCTTCTGCGGATCATATTTCTCTACACGGAGCACGTTCGATTCGAAATGCACGGTCTCTTCGAAAGTGGAAATGTAGTAATCCCAGTTGTCGAGGATGACGAGTACACGGTCGTCGCCGAGGAACTCGCCAAGATACTGTCCCTGCTTGTTGTAATTGATACGTTGCACGTCGGGATCCCACCATACGGGTCGTCCACCGAGCGTAGAACCTCCCTTCGAAACAAGTTGAATCTTCTGCACATCGGCCTTGGTAAGCAGGTTACCCTTCACGCCACGTCCCTTGATGGGCGTCTCGGCAAAGTCACGTTCGAAGTTGACAACCTTCGAATTGCGAAGTTTCGACTTGATGAACACCTTGATGACTTCGGCCTCACCATTCTGGTTGGCGCTGAAATAGGCAATGCGCGAACCCTCCTTGCCCTGCGTGATATCATAGACCTTGTCGCGCATCACCGAAGTGATGGCAAAGCGCTTGATCATATGCGGGCCACCCTTGCCATTGCGATAGACGACATTATAGATAGTGCGGTTGTCGTTCTTACGATAGACGTTGAGATAGAGCACATCCTTGCCGACATAGACCTTCTGATCGACCTTCATCACCTTGTACTGACCGGTCTTGTAGATGACAAGGACCTCGTCGATCTCCGAGCAGTTGCAGACAAATTCCGATTCGGACTGCTTGAGACCTGTGCCGATGAATCCCTCGGTCTTGTTGAACCAAAGTTTCATATTCGACTCGATGACCTTGGTGGCATCGACAGAGTCGAAGTTGCGTATCTCGGTGTGACGAGGGTAGTCGGCTCCGTACTTCTCCTTGAGGTGCTGGAACCACTTGATGGTGTAGGTGGTCAGGTGCTTGAGGTTTCGTTCCACCTCCTGAATCTTCTTCTTGGTCAGCAGGATGTCTTCCTCGGCCTTCTGGCTGTTGAACTTGTGGATGCGGGCCATCTTGATATCCTCCAGTCGCAGCAGGTCATCGCGGGTAACTTCACGCACAAAGTCCTTCTTGAAAGGTTCGAGACGCATATCGATGTATGCGAGAGCTGTATCGAGATCCTTGGCCTGCTCGTATTCCTGTCCTTTGTAGATGCGTTCCTCGATGAAGATCTTTTCGAGCGAACAAGTCATCAGATGTTCCAACAGTTCACCCTTGCTGACCTCGAGTTCCTGGCGAAGGAGTTCCTTGGTGTTTTCGGCCGAACGACGCAGCACCTCGCTCACGGTGAGGAAGTGCGGCTTCTTGTCGTAGATGACGCAGCAGTTTGGAGAGATGGAGATCTCGCAATCGGTGAAGGCATAGAGCGCATCGATGGTCTTGTCACTCGAAACGCCAGGCATCAGATGGACGACAATCTCGGCATGGTCGCTGGTGAAGTCGTCGAAACTCTTGATCTTGATCTTGCCCTTTTCGATGGCCTTTCGTATCGACTCAATGAGCGAATCGGTGGTTTTGCCAAAAGGCACATCGGTGATGCGCAGCGACTTCTGGTCGATCTTGTCGATGCGACTACGCACCTTGACGACGCCTCCGCGAGCACCGTCGTGATATTTCGAAACGTCGATTAGACCACCTGTCGGGAAGTCGGGGTAAAGCTCAAAAGGTTCGCCTTTGAGACAGGCAATCGACGCATCGAGCAATTCGTTGAAGTTATGAGGCAGGATCTTCGACGAAAGACCCACAGCAATGCCCTCCACGCCCTGGGCGAGGAGCAACGGGAACTTGATGGGAAGGTTGATAGGCTCCTTCTTGCGACCATCGTAGGACAGTTGCCAGGGGGTGATCTTGTTATTGAACACCACCTCGAGGGCAAATTTCGAAAGGCGTGCCTCGATGTAACGTGGGGCAGCTGCCGAATCGCCCGTGAGGATATTGCCCCAGTTGCCCTGGCAGTCGATGAGCAGTTCCTTCTGTCCCAACTGCACCAGGGCATCGCCGATGCTGGCATCGCCATGAGGATGGTACTGCATGGTCTGGCCGACGATGTTAGCCACCTTGTTGTAGCGGCCATCATCGATCACCTTCATAGCATGCAGGATGCGACGCTGCACTGGCTTCAATCCGTCGGCCAGGTGCGGCACGGCACGCTCCAAGATGACGTAACTCGCATAGTCGAGGAACCAGTTCTGGTACATGCCGCCCAGATGGTGTATCTTGTCATCCGTGGCATCGTCATCATTGTGGGGCTTGTAGCCATTGCCTGCAGCCGCTGCCTCTTCCGATTCGTCGTAGGATGCGGCATCAGTAGCCTCGTCATTAGTTAGTTCTTGGTCGGGGGTCTTCTCGTCGTCGTCGAACATAGGATTATCTTGGATGTAAGAATGTTAAAAATAAAAGGTCAGGCCAACGTGATGTGTACCCATGCGGAAATGGCTCTTCGTATCTTCATAGACGGTCTTGAAGCGGAAACTGCTTTCGAGAGGCAACGCATAGAAGTAGGACACCTGGAAATGATCGAAAAGGATGACTCCGAGGCCGAGGTCAACCTTCCAAACACGTTTGTTGGTGCGGTATTCCGAATCGACTTCGTATAAGTGTTCCCGCGATTCGGGATCCTGCCTGAATAAATTGTATAGGTCAAAATCGTTGAGTGCGAAATTGCACTGCGGACCGGCAAAAACATAGGGTATTACGATGTTGGAAAAGAAGGGAAGTTCAAGGTCATAACGCACATGCATAGGAACAGAGAAATAGCGCATCTTCTCCATGACATTGGCGTCACCCGAACCAAGATCGGCCATCTCCTGCGAATAGACGAATGAGGCATCAAGACCAAAATTCAAAATCGGCAAAGACAATCGTGCTGTTAATCCAACGAAATAACCGCCCGAACTATCGTAATGCCAGCCCTTGTAATTGAAACCCGTTCCCGAGCCGTCAACCTTGGTGATATTTCCGCCTGCGGTGATACCCCAACAGAAAATATCACTGTCCGCAAAAGCGGTGTTCAGCGATAGCAGGCAAGCAGCCAAAAACAGGCAAAAACGCTTCAAAATGGTACGCATCGTACAATATAAATAGAATTAATTGCTGCAAAGATAAGGCATTTTGCCCACTTTTCCCAAAGATTGCCCGAAAAAAAGCAAAAAACACAGTCATTTTTTGGATATTCAAAAAAAAATCGCGATATTTGCCCAAATTTTTTAATATTTAGAACATGAAGAAAAAGATGTTGGGCCTCGTTGGCCTCATCGCATGCCTGGCACTCAGCCTTGCCTGCCCCACGCAGGCTCAGGCACAATCGTCGGACAATCGCAACAAAAAGAAAGTGGAGGACCTGCACCTCGACGCGCAGCAATATATGGAGATCCTGGGAGCCGCCATCACGACCTTGCAGGGACAATATGTCGATACCATTGACTGGGGAAAAGCTCTGGCCACTGGCGTGAAAGCCATGCTCACCGAACTCGATCCATACTGCGAATTCTACAGCGAGGAAGATCAGTCGGACTTCAAGACCATGACCACTGGCGAATATGGCGGCATCGGCGCCCTCATCCAGCAGCGTGGCGACACAGTCATCATCGCCAATCCCTACGAGGGACGGCCTGCCATGGAAGCAGGTGTACGTGTAGGTGATGCCATCCTCAGCATCGATGGAGAGAGTATGATCAAGAAGAGCACCTCCGAAGTGAGCGAGAAACTGCGCGGACAAGCCGGAACAACGTTCAACCTTCGTGTGAAGCGCCCATACGTCGATGAGCCAATTGACTTCGAGATACATCGCCGCAAGATCCTGCTTGACGCAGTACCCTATTACGGCTGGCTCAACGACAGTGTGGCCTACATCTTCCTGTCGCAATTCACCGACAAGGCAGGACAGGATGTACAAGATGCCCTCGTCAAGATGCGTGCCGACAAGCAGCATTCCCTCAAGGGTCTCGTTTTCGATCTGCGTCAGAACGGCGGCGGCCTGCTTGAAGAAGCCGTGAAGATTGTCGGTATGTTCGTGCCAAAGGGAAGCCCAGTGGTCGAAACCAAGGCCAAGCGCCCCGAATGGAACAGCGCCTACCGCACCAACACCGTACCCATCGAACCACAACTGCCCATCGTCTGCCTCATCGACCGCAATTCGGCATCGGCAGCCGAAATCCTGAGTGGTTCGCTCCAGGACCTGGACCGTGCCGTCATCATGGGCGAGCGTTCGTTCGGCAAAGGCCTCGTACAGAGCACCCGTCCCCTACCCTATAACACGCTCATGAAGTTCACGACCGCCAAGTACTACATCCCATCGGGCCGCTGCATCCAGGTCATCAACTACAAACTGGGTGAGGCTGAGCAGATACCCGATTCGTTGACGCATGTGTTCTACACCGCCAATGGTCGTGAAGTGCGCGATGGCCGCGGAATCAAACCCGATGTCGAGGAGAAGCCGCAGCAGATGTCAGGACTTGCCTATTACCTCGAACGCGAATATCTCACCTTCGACTATGCTACCCGCTATCGCCAGGAGCACGAGACCATCGCACCCATCGGCGAATTCAAACTCACGGACGAAGAGTATGATGAGTTCTGCAAGAAAGCCCTGACAAACAAGAAGGACAGCATCCTCACCCTCCTCAAAGTCTTCGATATGAAGCACGACCTCGATTCACTGCGTGAAGAGATCAAGGAGGAGGTCGCCAACGAGATCATCCTGCGCTACTATCATCAGCGCGGGCAGTCGGAACACAGTCTGCTGCAGGACACACTCGTAAAGAAGGCTGCGCAACTCGTTGCCGACCAGAAACGCTACAACGACATCCTGCAGCCTGCAAACAAGAAAAACAAAAACAACAAAAAATAATAAAAAGATGAAGAAAACCATGCTCTGCGGCATTGCCGCCCTTCTTTCGTGTGCAGCCTTTGCACAGGAAGATGCCAAGAACGACTCTGTCAAGGGTTTCCAGTTCACCACCGTCGATTCAGTAGCCATCACTTCGGTCAAGAACCAGAAGAATGCCGGCACCTGCTGGAGTTATTCAGGCCTGAGTTTCCTCGAGAGCGAGGCACTCAAGAAGACCGGCAAGGTCTATGACTTCTCGGAGATGTTTGTCATCCAGAACACCTATATGGACCGTGCCGAAAAGTCGGTGCGCACCCACGGTGATGTAAGTTTCGCACAAGGTGGCTCGTTCGCCGATGTCTTCTATTGCCTACGCAACTACGGCCTCATCCCCGACTGCGAGATGCCAGCTGGTGCCATGTACGGCGACACCCTCAGCAACCACAGCGAACTCTCGGCCATGACCGACCCATTGGTAAAGGCTGCCGCCAATGCCCGCAAACTCCAGTTCAGCCCCGATGGCGAACCTCTTTGGAAGAAGGCCGTTCGTGCCGTCCATGAGGTATATCTTGGCAAGGCTCCCGAGACCTTTACCTACGAAGGCAAGACCTATACTCCTATGACCTTTGCCGCAAGCACCGGTCTCAACCCCGACGACTACGTCTCGCTCACCTCGTTCACCCATCATCCCTATTCGACGGGTGCCAACAAGGGCAAGGGCTTCATCATCGAAGTGCAGGACAACTGGCGCTGGGGCGAAAGCCTCAACCTCGAGCTCGATGACTTCATGCAGATCATCGACGACGCCATCAAGGCCGGTTACACCGTGCTTTGGGGCGGTGATGTCAGCGAGGACGGATTCACTCGCGACGGTCTTGCTGTCTATCCCGACATGGAGGCTCCCGATGCTCCTGGTGCCGACCAGGCCCGCTGGCTCCGTCTTGACCGCAGTGCCAAGGGCAAGGAACTCAGCGAGAAGCCACTTCCACAGAAGAAAGTCACCGTCGAAGAGCGTCAGCGCGGCTACGACAACTTCGAGACCGGCGACGACCACGGTATGCACCTCTTCGGTACAGCCAAGGACCAGGAGGGCAACCTCTATTATCTGATCAAGAACAGCTGGGGCGTCACCGGCAAGTACGACGGCATCTGGTACATGACTCCAGAGTTCGCACGCGCCAAGACCCTCAACTACGTTGTGAACAAGAATGCCATCTCGAAGGCTCTTCGTGCTAAATACGGCATCTGATTAATGCACAATTTCGACCAGACCATATCGACTTTGAGCGATATCTCTCAAAGCGAACTGCACCACTTCGGCATCGAAGGGATACCTTTTCCTTCGGTGCCGGAACTGCGTGAATTTGTCGACATCTGCCGCTCCATACTCTTCCCTGGTTATTACGGAAAGAACGTGGTGACAGGTGGTCTGCAATATCACATCGGCGTCGGCGTAGAGCACCTCTACGAAAAGATCTCCAAGCAGTTCATGGCGGGCATCGCCTTTGCCCAAGGCGACGACTTCGTCGAGCGCGAGGTGGTGCGTGATGCGGCCAAACGCCGTGCCAAACGATTTGTCGAAGCCCTTCCCGAACTACGCGAAATATTGGCGACCGACGTGGTGGCCATGTATCGCAACGACCCCGCCGCCAACAATCTCGGCGAGGTCATCCTCTGCTATCCCGGTATGCATGCCATCACCAACTACCGCATTGCCCATGCCATCTACCAACTCGACGTGCCGCTCATCCCGCGCATGATCACCGAACTTGCCCACAGCGAGACGGGCATCGACATCCATCCGGGAGCCACCATCGGTCCCTCGTTTGCCATCGACCATGGCACGGGTGTCGTCATCGGAGCAACAGCGATCCTGGGCCATCACGTTACACTTTACCAAGGCGTAACCCTTGGTGCCAAGAACTTCCCGCAAGAGCCCGACGGTTCGCTCGTCAAGGGCATCGCCCGTCACCCCATCCTCGGCAACCACGTGGTGGTTTATGCCAACGCCACCATCCTGGGTCGCGTCCATATAGGTGACAACACTACAATTGGCGGCAACCTCTGGGTCACCCACGATGTTCCTGCCGGCACAAAACTATTCTACAATGCGAAATGACCTTTAGGCACCTAAGCCTTTTGCTTTATGGAAAAATTCAAGATAATTGCTAAAACCCTCGCTGGCCTCGAGGAAATTCTGGCCAAAGAAATCGAGCAACTGGGTGGTGAAAACATCGCCATCGGCAACCGCATGGTAAGTTATCTGGGCGACAAGCAGCTGCTCTACAAGTCGAACCTCTGGCTCCGCACCGCACTGCGTGTGCTCAAACCCTTTGAGCAGTTCACCGCTGTCGATCCCGATGACCTCTACGCCAAGGTGAAGGCCATCGACTGGAGCCAATATGTGGCCGAAGGACAGACCATCGCCATCGACAACACCATCTACTCCGAAAACTTCCGCAATTCACGCTTCGCCATTTATCGTGCCAAGGATGCCATCTGCGACTACTTTGTAGAACACGGGAAGAGGCGTCCGAAAGTGGCTGTAGGTTCGGCCGACGTGCAACTCAACCTGCACATCTCCGACACGGCCGACTCCGATGTCACAGGTTCGGAGTGCACGCTCAGCCTCGACTCGAGCGGCGACCCGCTCTACAAGCGCGGCTACAAGGAGCAGCTCACCGATGCTCCCATCAGCGAAGTGCTGGCCGCAGGCATCCTGCTCAAGGCCGGCTACGACGGCACACGCGACCTCTATGACCCCATGTGCGGCTCGGGAACTTTCCTCATCGAGGCTGCACTTATCGCCACCAACACACCTGCCGGACTCTATCGCAAGGGCTTCGGCTTCCAGCGTTGGACCGTAGGCGAACTGGCTTACGACGACGACCTCTGGCAGGAACTCTACGATGACGATTCGCAAGAAAAGGAATTCCTGCACCACATCTACGGATCTGACATCTCCAAGGTCGCCATCGATGTCACCACCGAAAACGTCCGTAAAGCTGGTCTGCAGAAGTACATTTCCCTCTCGGTAAAGGATTTTGAGCAGATCGATGCAGCACCATGGGCACAAGCCGATGCCGAATCTTTGGCCGAAGGCGAACAGCCCCTCGGTGGCATCGTCGTGATGAATCCCCCCTATGGCAAACGCCTCTTTACCGACGTCCCCACCTTCTACCGCATGGTGGCAAGTGTGTTGAAGAAAAACTTCCAGGGTTCCGAAGCTTGGATCATCTCGAGCGACGATCCCAACGCCACATTCTCCTACACCGATCCACGCACCGGCCGCCGCAAGGAAGGCACTCCCTTCGACTTCATCGGCCTCAAACCTTCGCTCAAGATCGACCTCAACAACGGAGGCATCCCTTGCCAGCTCCGCAAGTATGAACTTTTCAGCGGCAAGTATGAAGAGTTCCGCCAGGAAGGTGGCGAACTTGACAAGCAGAGCGCCGACCAGAAGCAGGACAACTCCCACTTCGACCGCGTCCGCAAGGACTATGGGAAGAAAGGCTCTTCCTTCAAGAAAGGGGACAAACCATTCAAGAAGGACGACAAGCCTTTCAAGAAAGACTTCAAGAAGGAAGGAAAGAAAGACGATGGCGAGAAGAAAAAGCGCTTCTTCGACAAGGACGGCAAGGCCTATGAGCGTGGTCATAAACCTGCCGACAACGACAAGCCCAAACGTCCCCGCAAGGACAGCAACACCCAGCGCACCTACACCATCGGAAAGGATGGCAGCATCTCGGTGAGCCGTGGCAACTTCAAGCGAGGCGCCGACGGCAAACTCGAAGAACGCGGCGGCGAGTTCCAACCCCGCGGACGTCGCACCTACGATCCCAACCGTCCGATGTTCGGCGAAGATTTCGATATGAGCAAAGCCGTCCTCGACTTTACCAAAAAGCCTGAGGACAAATAATTAGATAATGAAAAAAAGCATCCGAGTCCTTCTCTCCACCCTTTTGGCATCATCAATGACTCTCTCTGCATCAGCGCAAACCATCCTGAGCACCATCCCTCAGACCGAGGGAGAACTGCCCACGATGGCACAACTGACGCCAGGTCATCCCGACTACATCTATGCGCCCTCGCTCCTCAACACCTGGTTCGACGAGCAGGGTGAGTTCCATTATGTGCTGCCCGAAGATGCTGCCAAAGCCACACCTCAGCGCCCGACGCTGAAAGGAGAACCCAGCGCCGACAAACTGTGGACAGCTCTTAACGAAGGCGATCGCCTTTGGGTGGAACAACTGACGGAAAGTGAATCTCCCCTTCGCCATCAGGTCAGCGACCCCAATGCCGACAGCGACTCTCCCGACGAGGGGCAATCACCCATCGTCTGGGGGCAATCGGTCCATCGTAACGAGTTCGGCATCGACGGCGGCATCTTCTGGAGCCCCAAGGGTCACCTGCTGGCCTTCTACCGCATGGACCAGTCGATGGTGGGCCAATATCCTTTGCTCCAGACCGACCCCCGCGAGGCCGAAGTCAAATGGATACGCTATCCGATGGCGGGCATGACGAGCCATCAGGTCACCTTGGGCATCTACAATCCCGACGATATGCAGACCGTTTGGCTCAAGACCAAACCGCAGTCCGATCATTACCTGACCTGCGTCACCTGGCGTCCCGACTGCCGTCAGATTCTCATTGCCGAGCTCAACCGTCTGCAGAACCATATGGAGATGAACGTCTACGATGTTCAGACAGGCGACTTCGTGCGCACACTCTTCACCGAGAGCTCCGACCGCTATGTCGAACCCAAGCACCCCGCCTACTTCCTCCCCGGCTCCAACGACCGTTTCGTCTGGCTCAGCGAACGCGACGGCTATATGCAGGCTTATCTCTACAACATCGCTGGCGACAAAGTCGTCTGCCTGCCGCTGACTCAAGGCAAGTACGACATCACTTCGATTGTCGGAATCGACCCTGCAGGCAAATTCCTTTATTTCATGGCGGCTGCCGACAGTCCGCTCGAAAGCAACTTGTACGCGGTAGAGATCCCGCGTGGTTCGAAGGTTACACGCATCACCCAGGCCGAGGGCCGTCATAGCATCAAGGTAAACGAACAATTTACACAGGTCTATGACACCTACACCAACCACACGACACCCCGCACCTGCCAACTGATCAGCCTCAAGAACGGTCGTCCAATCACGACCGAGGTGCTCTACACTGCCGCCAATCCCTATCTCCAAAACGAAAAGCACGCCACGTTGGCACGCCCCGAAGTGGAACTCGGCACACTCAAGGCCGCTGATGGAGTGACTGACCTCTATTATCGTCTCGTCAAGCCACGTGACTACGACAGGCATCCCGACCGACGCTATCCCGTCGTCGTCTATCTCTACAACGGCCCCCATGCACAACTTGTCACCGACGGCTTCCAGTGGGGACTGCCCGGCTGGGACTGCTATATGGCCAACAAAGGCTATGTGGTCTTCACCATCGACGGCCGCGGCTCCGACAACCGCGGACTCACGTTCGAACAGGCCATCTGGCACAACCTCGGCCAAGTCGAGGCCCTCGACCAGATGCAAGGCGTCGCCTATCTCAAGACCCTGCCCTATGTCGATGCCGACCGCATCGGCATCTACGGATGGAGTTACGGCGGCTTCATGACCACCTACATGATGCTCAACTATCCCGAAACGTTCAAAGTGGGCGTCTGCGGCGGTCCCGTACTCGACTGGAGCCGCTACGAGGTGATGTATGGCGAACGCTATATGGGCACGCCCCAGAACAACCCCGAAGGCTACGCTGCCAATACGCTGGTCAATCAGGCTGCGAAACTGCGCGGTCACCTTCTCATCATCCACGACGACCAGGACGGCACCGTCGTGCCCCAGATGTCGATGCAGTTCCTCAAGAACGCTGTCGCTGCCGACACCTACCCCGACTTCCTGATGTACATCGGTCACGAGCACAATGTGCGCGGCAAAGACCGTGTTCACCTTTTAAATAATATTACACGCTATTTCGACGAACATCTATGAACCTCCTCCTTCTCGGCAGTGGCGGCCGCGAATGCGCCATCGCTTGGAAACTGGCACAAAGCCCCAAGTGCGAACAACTATACATTGCCCCAGGCAACGCTGGCACAAGCGCCTACGGACAGAACGTCCCCATCAAGGTGGGCGAGTTTGACAAGATTGCTGACTTCTGCCTCCAGCACCAGATCGGCATGATCGTCGTAGGCCCCGAAGACCCCTTGGTCAACGGCATCTACGACTACATCAAAGGCAACAAACGCCTCGCAGGCATCCGCGTCATCGGACCCAGCAAGGCAGCAGCCCAGCTCGAAGGCTCGAAGGACTTCGCCAAGGGCTTCATGAGCCGTCATCAGATCCCCACCGCCCGCTATCGCTCGTTCAACGCCGAGCAGTACGACGAGGCATGCCGTTTCCTCGAAGAGCTCCAGGCGCCCTACGTGCTCAAGGCCGACGGACTGGCAGCCGGCAAGGGCGTGCTCATCCTCCCCACCCTCGATGAGGCTCGCCGCGAACTGCGCCTGATGCTCGATGGCATGTTTGGTGCAGCTTCGGCCACCGTCGTCATCGAGGAGTTCCTGTCGGGCATCGAATGCTCGGTCTTCGTGCTCACCGATGGTCAGCACTACAAGATCCTGCCCGTGGCAAAGGACTACAAGCGCATCGGCGAAGGCGATACCGGTCCCAACACCGGCGGCATGGGCAACTGTTCGCCCGTACCCTTTGCCGACGACGAGTTCATGCAGAAGGTTGAAGAACGCATTGTCCGCCCCACCATCGCAGGCCTCCAGCAGGAAGGACTGCGCTATCAGGGCTTCATCTTCCTCGGCCTCATCCGCATCGACCGCGACATCCAGCAGTATCATGCCGGCGACCCCATGGTCATCGAATACAACGTCCGAATGGGCGATCCCGAGACCGAAGTCGTCATGCCGCGCATCCAGAGCGACCTGGTGGAACTGCTCGAAGGCGTAGCCGACGGCAACCTCGACACGAAGACGCTCGAAGTCGATCCGCGTGCAGCCGTCACCGTAATGCTCGTAAGCGGAGGCTATCCGGGTTCCTATGCAAAGGGCAAGGTGATGACGGGCCTCGACCACGAACTCTTCACCCAGGGCACCGTGGCTCCCGCCGACTCGGCACGCCACTCCATCCTCTTCCATGCAGGCACGGCACGCAATGATGCAGGCCAAGTCGTCACGGCTGGCGGACGCGTCATCGCCGTCACGTCCTACGGCTCCGATCGTGCTGCCGCCCTCGCCCAGTCGATGCGTGGCGCCCAGCTCATCGAGTTCGAAGGCAAGTACTATCGCCGCGACATCGGTCAGGATCTCGCCGCCTGGGACTGATTTCCAGCCCAAGGCTGGAGGGTTTGAAAGGTTAAGAATAGTTCGAATAGTTCGAAAGGTTCGTATTCCGGTATTTCGTTATAACGGTATTACGTCATTTCGATTTATCGATATCACAACTCCTTCGAACCCCTCGCTTCTCTCGGACGCGACCAACGGGAGCAACCTTTCGAACCTCTCTTAACCCCCTCAAACCCCTCGCTTCCCTTGGACGCGACCAACGGGAGCAACCTTTCGAACCTTTCGAACCTTTCGAACCCCTCATAACCTCCCCCATGTACGCTCCCTTGACCCAATACCGCCACGTGACGCCCGTGCTCATCCTGCTGAGCGCGGCGCTTGTTGCTGTGCTCGCGCTACTGGGCCAAGCCACTCCCAAGGCATTGTGGAGCGCATGGGTCACCGCAGGAGTGCTCTCGGCAGGCATCTGGCACATCGTGGCACGGTTCCGACTCGACGGAGGCGCCAGCGTGAAGGCCTTTGCCATCAGTTGGCCGCTGCTCACCGCGTCGCTGTGCTTTGCCCGATGCTATCTCGTCATCCCAGGCACCGACGACGAAGGCGTGTGGGGCATTGTGCAGCAACTCGCCCTGCTCGCATTCCTTTCACTCCAGATGAGCCTGTGGCAACGTCGCGTCGCCATCATCAAGCACATGCTGCTCGGACTCATCATCGGCCTCACCTCCACGCTCTGCCCGCACGCGCTCGGGTGGATCGTGCTGCTGCTCATTGCAAGTTACTACATGCGCTGCTCGAGTCTGCGCAACACGATGAGTGCCCTCACGGGCATCGTGTTGGGCATTTGGGTGGTCTATCTGGCACACTTCTTTGGCCGAAGCATCGATGCAGCCGACGGCATGATGGCTGCCTATCTTCGTCTCTTCCAGGCTCCCCCGCTGGCCGAACTTGCTGCCATGGGAACGTGGTGCACTGCTTTCGTGGCCTATGTGGGGCTGCTCCTGCTGGTCTATGCCATGGCGGGACTTGCCATCGATGTGGGGCAGACCGTACGTGCCGAAGCCTCCATCGTTCTTGTGTCGGTGCTCAGCCTGGTCATGATGGGTCTGCTCGTGCTCGATGCGGCGCACCTTGCCACCCTGCTCCCGATGCTCGCCACGCTGCTCGCCCTCCAACTCACCATCCAGCAGGCCAATCTCCGTTCTGCGCTGGTCGAATGGTGGATCCTCCTCATCATTGCCGTAGGCGCTGCCCTCTGCTTGCTCCCCCACTTCATAGCTGCCTGAAATGTTTATTTCCCACCCGCATCTCCACCTTCACCGGCATCATCCCCACAAGTATCGATTGCAGACCGATATGCTCGAGGGTCCTATCCCTCGTCGTTTGCTCTCGTTTGCCATGCCCATTGCCGCCAGTGGGATGCTGCAGCAGCTTTTCAATTCCACCGACGTAGCCGTCGTCGGCCAGTTCGTCGGGCATTCGGCATTGGCAGCCGTCGGAGCCTGTTCCCCTGTCATCAATCTGCTCATCAACCTTTTTGTCGGCCTGTCCATCGGTGCCAATGTTGTGATTGCCCACCTCCTGGGCGAAGGGAACGACCATGGCGTCCGACGTGCCGTACACACCGCCCTGCTGCTTGCACTATTGAGCGGCATCTTCCTGGCTGGCTTCGGGCAGGTTGTTGCCTACCCCATTCTTGCGGCACTCTCCACCCCCGACGATGTCCTTCCGCAAGCCGTACTCTACCTGCGCATATATTTTGCAGGCATGCCCTTCCTGATGCTCTACAACTTTGCAGCAGCCATCCTTCGTTCGAAGGGCGACACGCGGCGGCCGCTTCACACGCTCTTTCTCAGCGGACTCATCAACGTCTCGCTCAATTTGCTGTTTGTACTCGGTTTGGGTTGGGGTGTCGAAGGCGTGGCTTTGGCCACCGTCATCGCTACGGCATTTTCCTCCTATCGCCTAATCAATTTCCTGCGCCATGAAGAGGGCGTGCTCAAGGTGCGCATGCACCAGTTGAGAATCGATCGGCACCAACTCCGCAAAATCGCACTTATCGGCATTCCAGCCGGGCTGCAAGGCTGTCTGTTCTCTTTTTCGAACATCATGATTCAGCAGAGCATCAATAGCCTGGGCACCATAGCCGTTGCCGCAGCCACCGCTGCCATGAACTTCGAATATTACCTTTATTTCATTGCCAATTCGCTGAGTCAGACTGCCACTACCTGGATTGGGCAAAATTATGGTGCAGGCAAACTTGACCGTTGCCGCACGATAGCCCATTGGAGCCTTATCTGGGGAGCAGGTTGCACCTTGCTCGTCAGTCTCGTCCTGGTGGCGTTCTCTCGTCCGCTGCTCCACATCTTCACGACCAATGCCGCCGTCATCGCCATGGCGCGGATTCGAATATGGGTAATCAGTTCGACCGAATGTCTGAACGCTGTGGTCGAAGCCTTCACCGGCATATTGAGGGCTTATGGACATTCCCTTGTCCCGACGATAATCTCCCTGTTGGGCATTGTGGGACTGCGATTGGCGTGGATTGGCTCAGTCTTCCAGATGTATCCCGACTTCGGAGTCCTCTCGGCATGTTATCCTGTCAGCTGGGCGGTCACCTCCATCGCTCTTTGCATTGCATATCGATGGATTCAGCGGCAATTATCCCATCCAAATAAATTTTTTGCAAAAAAGTTTGCATAAATTTGGACAAAAAGCAAATAATCTGTAACTTTGCAGCGACAATTCACAAGACACATAAACATAACCAAACAATAATCACTTATGAGAGTAAAACTGCTATTACCACTCGTTCTTGGCATTGCCACCCTTGGCGCTGCCAGTTATGGACAGTCCCTCCTCTCGGCATTCCGTACTCCTGCCCAACAGAAGGAAGCAGCCGCAAAGGGACAACTCAAGGTCGTTAACACACGACAGAAGGCCATCCAGGATTTTTCAGGAAAGGCCTCACGTACCAATCGCCGCAACGTGGACGCCCGTCCCAATGTTGCTGACTATCCCGTCATCTACGGTCTGAAGCATGCAGACAGCGGTTACAACGACGTGTCGGGAGGACCCTACAACGTCATCCGCTTCCACGCAGGACCACAAACCTCGAAGAAGGACGTCAGTCCCGAAATTGGTGGATTAACCGCTTTCTATGCACGCGGCAAGTTCTACACCCTTGAGATGGACGGCACCCAGTGCATCATGAAGACCTACAACACTGAGACATGGGAACTTGAAAGTACAGACGTCATCTGCGAGAAAGATGACTTCCTGCGTCAGGTTGCCGCCTTCGATGAGACAACAGGCAAGGCCTACTTCGTCTTCTGGGGTGAGATGGACTGGGATACTTACCGCACGAATCGTCCTCTCATGGAGATTGACCTTGAGACAAAGACCGCTACAGAAGTGGGCAAGATTGACCAGATCTTCGTCCAGACTCTCTTCTTTGACAAAGACGGCCAGCTCTACGGCATCCCCTACAACACGAAGGAACTCTACAAGATCAGCAAAACCGACGCCAGCATTGAGAAGGTAGTCGACCTCGACATCCCCTTTGGACGCTATCCTAACTCCGAAACCGCTGTCACCGACCCTGCGACCGGCACCGTCTATTGGATCGTGCCTCGCACAGTCGGAAATGGTTATAATGCCGAATCATATATCTATACCATCAACTGCGAAACTGGCGAGTGCACTTTCGTAAGCGACATGCCCAACGATGAGCACTTGCAGGGCGCCTTCATCAAGTACGCTCCTGCCGCAGCTCCTGCTGCTGCCACTGGAATCAGTTATGCGGAAGGCAAACTTGCCTTTACAGCTCCTACCACTACCTACACCACCGGTGAGACGCTCAGCGGTGATCTCACAGCACATGTAGTGGTTGATGGCACAGCACAGAACCTGACAGTTGCTGCTGGTGCTGCCACTGAGCTCGCTCTCGAGCTCGCTGACGGCAATCATGAAGCAATCATCACCTTTGAGAATGCAGCTGGTGTAGGTCCCGAACGCATCTGGGAGGCTTATCTCGGCGCTGACCAGCCAACAGGCGTAGAAAATCTGACCGCTGCCATCGAAGGCACTACCGTCACCCTCACCTGGGATGCCCCGACCGCTTCACTCAACGGTGGAGCTTTTGACGATGCTGCCGTTCGCTATAACGTCGTTCGCTATCCCGACGAGGTTGTCGTAGCAACCGCTGTTGCTGAGACCACACTCACCGACGAGCTTCCTGCCAAGCACAATCACTACACCTGGGAGGTAACCTCTTACGTGGGCGAACCTACCGCAAGCAATGTGACTGTGACTTCCAACGAGATCGTTTCGGGCAACATTTGGATTCCTGACTACGTAGAGCAATTCAACACGAAAGAAGACTTCGACCTCTTCACCATCATCGACAACAATGCCGACGGCATCGGTTGGACCTACTCAGCTAATCAGAGCGCTTACCTCCTTGGCAACGGTGCTTACGATCCAGACTTCAACCCCAATGGTGGCAAGGGAATGGATGACTACCTCGTCACTCCTTCCATCCAACTTCAGAAGAACGTACAATATCGTTTCACCTTCGATGCTAACGAAGTTGGTCTGACTCATGAGTACATGAATGTCCTCCTCGGACAAGGCAACACAGTAGATGCCCTCAAGACCACGCTTGCAAAGTACGACTTCGACTGGAGGAACGATAATTCCGGACAAATCATCGATTTCAGCGTTGAGGAAGACGGCCTCTACAACATCGCTTTCCACGACTGTGCTCCGGAATACAGCTCCAACTATGCACTCGACAACATTGGCATCGCCGTTTATGCTTTCTTCGAAGGACCTGCTGCTTCGACGAATATCAAGGCGACTCCAGGTGCTGGCGGTGCACTCCACAGCACCCTGACCTTCACCCTGCCTACCACCACCTTCAAGGGTGCTGCCCTCAACGATATCACTTCTGTAGAAGTACGTCGCAATGGCAAGGTAATCGCCACGCTCGAAGGCAAACCTGGCGAGACCATCACCTACGAAGATGAGACCCCAGAGAATGGCGAGGCTGCTTACTCCATCGTCTGCTTCAACGCCGCCGGACAAGGTGCTCCTGCTGACGCGACCATCTGGGTAGGCCTCGACATCCCCGTTGCTCCCGTCATCGTAGAGTGTCACCAGACCGCCGACACCAAGCCTGCCGTAAGCTGGGAAGCTGTGCCTGCAAAGGGTGCACACGGCGGATACGTGGTGCCCGAAGAGGTGACCTACACCCTCTGCAAGTACAATGCCTACAACTGGGACAACCACTGGGAGCAGGTAGCAACGACCACCGACCTCAGCACCATCGACGACACCTACTTCAGCTACTATGGCCAGGCCAACGAGACCTATGCCCTCTTTGCCACCAGCGAGGGCGGAACGAGCGAAGGTGCCCAGTTCCACATCACCCTCGGTACACCTTGGGAGACTCCTTATGAGGAAAGCTTCGCATGGGCATTTGCCAGCAAGGATCCCTGGACGCTGTTTGCTTCGACCTACGACTACGCCTGGAGCATCAATGCAGGATCGGGCCTCGCCGTGAAGCCTTACGACGAGGACGGCGGCATGCTCTACTACACCTACAAGAGCGAGGACAGCAACGAACAGATTATGCAGGGCCCACGTGTAGCCCTCTCTACACTTACTAAGGCCGAACTCAGCTTCTATATGTATCATGGTGTGGAAGCCGATCCTGAGGATGTTGTCCTCGAAGTTTGGGCAAGCTACAATGATGCTGACTGGAAGAAACTCGGCACTGTGGACTATAACAATGGTGCTACCGGTTGGGCACGCAGTTCATTTGCTCTCGAGACTTCCGAAGCACCCGAAGGATATGCACCAAGCAATATCCAGATTGCTTTCCGTGGTATCACCACCGTTCCTTCTGCTTCAATCTTCATCGACAAGATCGCTATCGCCGATGGCGTGGATGTGGATGCAGCCCTCGTAGGTATCAGCGGAGCAAAGCGTGCTACCCCCGGCGAGTTCCAAATGTTCAACTTCGCAGTAGCCAACTATGGCATGAAGGACCTCTCAGACTATAAGGTAGCCGTCACCATCTCCGATGGCGAACTCACCCAGGAAGATGAGATCACCACCGATCAAGTCCTCAAGGCCGGCGAAGTTGCCACACTGTCGTACGAAGTTGAGTTCGACAAGTCGCACTCAGGCAAGACCTTCACCATCAGCGCAACTGTAGTAGCAGCCGACGATGCTAACACCGACAATAACTCCGGTGATTTCCAGGTTTACGTCAAGGGCAACAACCTGCCAGCGGCTACTGACCTCGCAGCTGAACAGGATGACAAGGGCATCAACCTCAGCTGGTCAGCACCTGCTACCGACGAGATCACTGATCCTGTAGTGGATGGATTCGACGACTACGAGTCGTTCATCATCGACGGCATCGGCGATTGGAAGACCTATGATGGTGATGGAGCCATCACTGTCTATTTCAGAGGCCCAAGTGTACCAAACAACTTCGATGCCAAGGCTTGGCAGGTTTGGGCACCTGAGGAGGCTGGTTTCGGCCTCGAGCGCTTCGACGTGCTCACGCCACACTCTGGCGCCAAGTACATCGCTTCGTGGACGGCTTCTGACGGCGTTTCTGCCACAATGCCTACCGACGACTGGATCATCTCCAGCGACGTACAGGGCGGCAGCGATTTGAGTTTCTATTATCGTGTCCCCAACGATGGTTCAGATCCTCAGAATGTTGAAATTCTCTACTCTAATACAGATCAGCAGCCCGAGAACTTCCAGCATGTTGATGGCGACCAGATCGTGGGTACCACCGCTTGGGTGAAACTCGAATACTCCCTGCCTAAGGATGCCAAGTACTTCGCTATCCGCAACTGGAACAATGGCGACGCCACCACCGTTGCATTCATTGACGATGTAGAATATACACCGCTCTTTGGTGCCACCTCGAAGCTCACCTTCCTGGGTTACAACATCTATCGTGATGGTGAACTCATTGCCGAGAAGGTACAGGACACTACCTACTGTGACGAAACCAGCGTGGGCGATCACGAATACTTCGTAACTGCCGTTTGGGCTGAGGGCGAATCCAATGCTTCGAACGTCATCGAAATCAATGTCATCACCAATATTGGCGAGATTTTGATGAACAACGAACCCGTCGAGATCTTCTCTATTGACGGTCGTCGTATCGAAGGCAAGGCTGAGCCAGGCATCTACCTGCTCCGTCAAGGCGACAAGACCGCTAAGGTTGTAATCAAGTAATACATCATCCTATCTTACGACATCTGCACGGATTTTTTCCGTGCAGGTGTCTTTTGACTATGAAGCATCTTTCAATCTTTATTCTTTCTTTGCTCTGCTGCATAAATGCTTTGCAGGCACAAGTGGAGCTCTCATATTGCGGCGACATCGACCAGGGCTTTGGTGATGCCGGAGTCATCTATACTCCATACGTGCAGTTCGAAGCCACTACGATGACACCATATGCGGGAAATTACATCAAACAAGTGCTCGTCGGCATGAAAGCCGATGCAACCAATGTTACGATTTACATCAAGAATGCTCCCCGTGATACCAATCCACTTTATCGACAGACCGTTTCAGAAGGTCTCACCGAAGGATGGAATGTAATCACTCTCGATACCCCGTTTGAGATTCCCGAAGGCAAGGAAATCGCCATCGGATGTCGTTTTCGTAGCACCGAAAAAAATGCTTTCGGTTACAGTGCAGAAAAGAACTCGCTCGCCGACCAGATCCTTATCAACCAAAGTTCCAAATGGACTACCTGTGGAGGTTCGCTATGCATCAAGGCATTGGTAGAAGGTGACCATATGCCTCAATATCAACTTGCCATCGGCACTTTGCCCAACCAGCGAACCATCCCTGATGCCGATACCTTGTCCTTCATATCCACAGTTCGAAACATGGGCATCCAAGAAGTGGAAAACTATGCCCTTCAGTGGCAAGTTGATGGTGGGGAAACACATACTGCGACCTTCGCACATCCCATTCCTGTCAACAGCCGCGACACCTTCGAACTGCGCATCCCTGCCATCTACGATTTCGGCACGCACACGCTTAGCGTTTCCATTTCAACAGTCAATGGAATGCCAGACGAATATGCGGGTGACAATACCTCAACATGCACATTCACCGTGCCCGACGAACGATTTGCCCGTCGTGTCATCTGCGAAGAATACTCGGGCTTCTGGTGCGGTTTCTGTCCAAGAGGCATGGTAGGTATGGAACTTATGAAGGAGGCTCATCCCGACCGATTCATCGCCATTGCCGTGCATGGAGGAGATGCGCTCGAAGTACCTTCCGACAGCGCCTATACTTACGCCCCGCTCATCAGCCGTTTCTCGGGAGCACCCAGTTGTGCCATAGGACGCCGACTGCAAGGCGATCCCTACTATGACATTGCCACCCTTTACCAGTTGGAAAGTTCGACCGAGAACCACATCGCCTACAACATGACTGCCGAATGGAACGACGATGCTTCGGCCATTCTTTGCCATGCTACGATATTCAGCGACCAGGACCTCACTGACGCGAACCTTAACGCTGCCTTTGTACTCGTCGAAGACAGTATCACCGGACACGGCTACTATCAGACAAACTACTATTCCAGCAATTCGCAAAACTATTCGGGCCCATTCTATGGATGGGAAGACAAAGCTTATATTACCACCGACGTCATGTTTATGGACATCGCACGTGGCTGCTTCCCTTCGTTCGAAGGAACTACATTGTTCGAAGGGGACATGAAGGCGATGCAGGAGTATACGTTCGATTATACGCTTCCCCTTCCTCCCACAGTGCTTGACAAAAAGCAACTGCACGTGGTAGGCATCGTCATCGACCCTAAAACTGGGTTCATCCAGAATGGCCAAAATATATGGCCAGAAGGCGAAGTGCCCGAAGGAATTGAACTGGTCAGCATCGACACGAAGCAACCGGCTACCGACTGCCTATACGATTTGTTTGGCAGACGTATTAACCATGCAGCCAAAGGTCAACTCTTTATTCGTGGCAAAAGATAATCATTTTTGATTTCTCCTCTTTTTATTAAAGAAGATAAACATGAATATAGTTTTTCGGGGAATGAAATTCCTTCAGAATATACTTCTCATTACATTCTTTTCAGTTTGCATTTCCTCCCTTTGGGCACGCCCTGCCTATCCTGGCCTGCACAAAATCATCTTGGCCGATGGCTCCGAACTGATGTGCCGCCTAGTGGGTGACGAACATGGGCACTGGTTTGTCAGCACGGACGGACGCTATTTCGACCGCAACGATGCCGGGCAATGGCACCAGCTAACCGAAGCCGATATCGAGGTGCGCCAGCAGCGGATGATGGAGTCTCGCAAAGCCATCTTTGGCAAGCGTGCCCAAGCTACCAATCAACGCACCAGTGACGAAGGTGCAGGACGCATTACCGATTTCCCCACCAAGGGCAACGTGCGTGGGCTTTTCCTGCTCGTGGAGTTCGACGACGTCAAGTTTCAACCCGAATCGGACAGCGTTCGTTTCACGCGGCAGCTCAATGAAGAAGGCTTCGCAGACGACGGAGCAACCGGCTCGGCGCGCGACTACTTCATCAGTCAGTCCTACGGCTTGTTTACGCCTACCTTCGACGTGGTTGGCCCCATCCATCTGCCGCATAACGAAGGCTACTATGGAGCCAATCAGATGAACGCAGATATTAACCCCGGACAGATGGTAATCGATGCCTGCCAGCTCGCCCACGACAGTCTGGGCGTCGATTTCGGCAACTATGACTTCGACGACGATGGCATGGTCGATTTCGTCTTTATCCTCTATGCGGGATATGGCGAGAACTATGGAGCTCTGCCCTCCACCATCTGGCCGCACATGTCGAAACTGACCGACCAAAGAAAATACCTGACACTCGACGGAAAGACCTTCGACCTATATGCCTGCAGCTGTGAACTGAGAGGCACCAGCGGCACAGCGATCGACGGCATCGGCGCCTTCTGCCATGAATTCGGACACGTGCTTGGACTTCCCGACATCTATGACACCTTCAACTCCCGTAACCTGCAATTGGGAGCATGGGACATCATGGACGCGGGCAGCTACAACAACCTGTCGCGCACACCATCGTCCTACACCGGCTACGAACGCTACTGCCTGGGCTGGCTTGACATGGTGGACTTGACCGAACCCGCCGACAGCATTATCCTACCCGAAATCAACGAAAGCCGCGTATGCTATCGCATCGCCACAAGGACGGACAATGAGGGCGAATTCTTCACTCTCGAGAATCACCAACAGCAAGGTTGGGATGCCTACCAGCCCGCCAGCGGCATGATGATCATCCACGTCGATTATGAAGCCAGCATCTGGCACAGCAATACGGTCAACTCCGGAATGCATCCACGCGTTGACCTAGTGGAAGCCGACGGCACGCAGGGTGCGCCCACCGAAACGGACCTTTTTCCCACTGAATCGAACAACAGTTTCACCGACTACTCCACCCCCAACAGCTTAGCTTGGGACAAGACGCCCACCGAACGCGGTGTGGACCACATCCGACAGGAGGCCGACGGCACTATCTCGTTCCGATTCATGCGTGACAGACTGTTCCGACCCATTGCTCACGAGGTCACCCAGCTGTGCGACACTTCCTTCGTTGCCGAATGGGACCCCGTCGAGGGCGCCATCGCCTATCGCATCGACCTGCAGGAGGAACTGCCCGACTCGCTCAATCCCATACTTCTCGAAGACAACTTTGCCCTTCTGGAGGAAGGCAATTATCCGATGGCTGGCAGTTCGGACATCTCTTCGCGGCTCGATGACTATACGCAATCTCCCGGATGGAGCGGCACATGCTGCTATCAGGCAGGCGGCTACATCCGCGTCGGTGCATACGGACAGAACGGCACGCTCCAGACCCCTGCCATCAACCGCCAGCATTTTGAGCCCACAGCCGAGCTCACCCTGCTCTACACCGCCTCTTCCTATCCAGGCAAGACCGTCAGCTATACCCTTTCGCTCATTGATGCCGAGAATGGTCAGGTCGCAAGCGACACCACGATGAAAGCCGACCGCAACCTCGTGACCCACATCTTCCATTTTACCGATGTGCCCAGCCAGGCAGCTTTCTGCTTTAAGACCAACAAGGAACGTCTCTTTCTTGACGAGCTGAGCGTGGCCATTGGCATGCGCGATAGCCTGGACATGCGCTCGCTGGGTCCTGCTGTCTGGAGCATCGACAGCATTGCTCCTCTGCTCACCGAAGAAGGCGCGCAGGCCGACCGCCAATGGGCCACCGTCACCGGCCTTGTTCCTCAGCGCACCTACCACTACCAGGTCACTGCACTCGACAACGAAGCTCTACGCAGCTCCCTACCTTCGCAGGACATTACAGTCATCACACTCCCAACTGGCGAGAGCGGCATTGAGGCTATCCATGCCGACACTCCGTCGAGCGTGCCCTCCCACGATGTACTTCACGACCTGACGGGACGACGCATCACGCATCCTTCGAGCGGCTTTTACATCACCGAAGGACGGATTCGAGTCGTTCGATAAACTCTCCCAACACAACGCAATGTGCCCTCCAGTCGACGTTGACCAGAGGGCACATTATTTATAATCGCGAAAAGAAGCCTTTTACTTCCTTCGATAAACCACAAGAGTCACCGAAACAAAGATAAGGACCATACCCATGAATTCACGCAAATTGATGCTTTCGCCCAAGAAGATGATACCGAGCACCACGGCAGTGACGGGTTCGAGGGCACCGAAGAGGGCGGTCTGCGTGCTGCCGATGCGCTGAATGGTCCAAGCCGTAAGCAACAGCGAAACGACCGTAGGCAACAGACCCAGGGCAATCAGATTGAGCCACATCACCCCATGCTGCGGAAGCGTGAACGCACCTCCGAAGCAGATACGCCACACAAAGAGCAGGAAACCAAAACAAAGCACATAGAACGTGACAGGCATCGATGCAATGGTGCGCACACGTGTCTTGTTGAGCCCCACAAGATAAATAGCATAGGAAAGGGATGAGAGCAGCACGAGGAGAGCGCCGAACATGAAGACCCCCTCATTCCCCCTGCCTAGGGGGAGGATTTCAGCAATTCCGGACGGCGTCTCCCCCCTAAGCAGGGGGGACGGGGGGGTCTGCTCACAAAGCATGCCAACGCCCGACGTTGCCAACAGCAGGCAGATGACCACAAGCCACGACATCGGTTCGTGATAAACCAGCGTCATGATGACAGCCACCAGGATGGGATAGGTGAAGAGCAACGTGGAGGCAATGCCGACGGGCATGTAGTTGTAGCTCAGGAAAAGCGTGAGCGACGACAGCGCCATAAGGATGCCCAGGATGACGAGTTGCGGCAACGAATGACGACCGACACGGAATGCCGTCGACAGATTATGACGCCGCCATCCGTTCCAGATCATCAGCAGGCCGAGCAACGCGATGCCGAAGGCATAGCGGAACAGGAGCACCGAGTCGGGATTCATCCCGTCGGCATACAGCGGCTTGGCAAAGACGGGATTGGTGCCGTAGGACGCTGCCGCGAACGCTGCGAACACGTAGCCGGAATAGTTTTTCATTTGGCAACCGGGTCGCAGGTGACATCGATGCCGAGTTTCTTGAAGATGGTGCGATCGACTTCGCTAAGCAGCACGGTGGCATGCACCTGGCAACCGCGGAGCAAGGGCAGCGTCTCGAGGGCACGACGGCAATAGGGATCGCTCACGCTGAGCATCGACAGAGCCACGAGCACCTCGTCGGCATGCAGGCGCACATTGCGGCCCTGCAAGTATTCGAACTTCATCTTCTGTATAGGCTCGATCATGGTCTGCGGGATGAGGTTGATCTCGTGATCGATGCCTGCCAGATGCTTGGTGACATTGAGCAGCAAGGCTGCCGAGCAACCGAGCAGGGAGCTGCTGTGGGCAGTGATGATCTCGTGGGTGGGCAGTTCGAGGGCGATGCTGGTGTGACCGCTCTCCTCCTTGCGCTGGCGAGCGGCGGGCACGGTGCGGCGGAAGTCGGTGTCGATGCGCGCCTGCTTCATCAGCAGGGCAATCTTCGAGACTTCGGTGTCGTCGGTGAGTCCCTGCGCATATTTGCCGAGGGCGGCGAAGTAGCGGCGCACAATTTCGTCCTTCGAAGCCTGGGCGCACACTTCGTCGTCGCTGATACAGAAGCCCACCATGTTGACACCCATGTCGGTGGGCGACTTGTAGGGCGACGAACCATAGATGCCTTCGAAGAGCGCATTGAGCACGGGGAAGATCTCGACATCGCGATTGTAATTGACCGCCATCTTGCCATAAGCCTCAAGATGGAAGGGGTCGATCATATTGACGTCGCCGAGGTCAGCGGTAGCAGCTTCGTAGGCGATGTTGACGGGATGCTTGAGGGGAAGGTTCCAGACGGGGAAGGTCTCGAACTTGGCATAACCTGCCCGCACGCCGTGCTGCGCCTCGTTGTAGAGTTGCGAGAGGCAGACTGCCATCTTTCCGCTGCCGGGACCCGGGGCAGTGACGATGACGAGAGGACGTGTGGTCTGGAAATATTCGTTGCGGCCAAAGCCATCGGGCGACGCGATGACATCGACGTTGCGCGGATAGCCTTCGATGAAGTACTGGTAGTGGGTGCTGATGCCCATGCGCTCGAGACGTTCGCGGAAAGCCTTGGCGCTGGCCTGGCCGTTGTAGTGGGTGATGACCACGCCGCCCACATAGAAGCCACGGCTTTCGAACTCGCTGCGCAGGCGAAGCACGTCCTCGTCGTAAGTGATGCCGAGGTCGGCGCGCACCTTGTTCTTCTCGATGTCGGTGGCGCTGATGACGATGATGATTTCGGCCGAATCGGCGAGTTGGCTGAGCATGCGCAACTTGCTGTCGGGCTGGAAACCAGGCAGGACGCGCGAGGCATGATGGTCGTCGAAGAGTTTTCCACCTAGTTCGAGGTAGAGTTTGCCCTCAAAGTGGGCTATACGTTCCTTGATGCGCTCCGATTGGATACGGATGTACTTGTCATTATCGAATCCTAACTTCATATTGATTTCTTTTTCAACACGAATTATCGTGAATTATCATAAATTTTTGGTTACATACTTGAAATATGAAAAAAAACGCAGCAAAGGTAACCAGATTTTTTGTAATTATCAAAAAACAGCACAAATATTTGATACTTTTTTGACAAAATAATTTGCAATAACACTTTTTTGCAACAAAATCATGGCAATTATTTGCGAAAGTCGAAGAATTCGTTTATATTTGCCCCACATTTTTAGAAAATAAGTTAGCATATCATGGAAAAAATCATCACCGAAATCACTCCACTCACCGAACACGACAGTTTCTATGTGATGGACCACAAGAAGGATCACTATGACTACCCGCTTCACAAGCATGAAGAGGTGGAACTCACATTCATGGAGAACTGCACGGGCGTGCACCGCGTGGTGGGCGACTCCATCGAAATCTGCGGACAATACGACCTGGTGCTCATCGGAAGCAACCTGGAGCATGCATGGGAACAGCATCCTGACGAGGTGCTGGTCGATGTGGCAGCAGGCAAGAAGGTGCGCGAGTTCGTCATCCAGTTTTCACCCGACCTGCTGGGCGAGTCGTTCCTTGCGAAAAGCCAGATGGCTTCTCTGGCACGGCTTTTCGAAAACGCCAAGCGCGGGGTGTGCTTCGGCCTGCCTGCCATCATGCGCGTCTTCAACAAACTGGACAAACTTTCGTCCGAGGCACCGGGGTTCCCGCGTGTACTCAAACTGCTCGACATCCTCTATCAGCTCTCGCTCGAAGACGACTTCCATCTGCTGGCGTCGTCGTCGTTCGCTTCGGTGAAATCGACTGCCGACAGCCGTCGCGTACGCAAGGTGGAGGAATACATCGACGAACACTTCAAGGAAGAAATTCGCCTGGGCACCGTGGCCGACCTGGCAGGAATGACGCCAACGGCATTCAGCCGATTCTTCAAGGTACGCACAGGTCGCACCCTTTCGGACTACATCATCGACATCCGTCTGGGCTACGCTGCCCGTCAACTGGTCGATACCACCACTTCGGTGGTCGAAATCTGCTACGATTCGGGCTTCAACAACGTTTCGAACTTCAACCGCATCTTCAAGAAACGCAAGGGATGCTCACCCACACAGTTCCGCGAAAATTACCATAAAAATAAAATATTTGTCTAAAGGCCCAAACAATCTAGATATTCTAGAAAATCTAGTAATTCTAGATGCACTAGACAAAATAGCCTAAAAAAACAAAAAGTCATGAAAACGAAAATTTTTACACTTGCCCTCCTTTTTGTCTCGTTTCTGAGCGCCCAAGCCCTCGAACTCCCCGAGATCATCGGCAACGACATGATGCTGCAACAGCAGACCCAGGCCCGCCTGTGGGGTTGGGCAAAAGGCGGCTCAACCGTCGAAGTAACCACCTCCTGGGACACACAGACCTACCGCGCCACTGCCGACAAGCAGACGGGACGCTGGGAACTGCAAGTCTCGACGCCTGCTGCTTCCTACGACCCGCAAAGCCTCACCATCAAGGGTGACGGCGAGACTCGTCGAATCGAAAATGTGCTCATCGGCGAAGTATGGTTCTGCTCGGGCCAATCGAATATGGAGATGCCTCTCAAAGGCTTCTGGAACTGCCCCGTTCGCGGTGCCAACGAGGAGATTGCCTTTTCGGGACGTTACCGTCGTAGTATACGTGTAGCCACCATCGAGAAAAAGGATGCCTTGGAGCCACAGGACCGCGTACCTGGTGGATGGAAGGTGTGCGAGCCGAAGAATGCCGTCAATTTCTCGGCTTGCGGCTTCTTTTTTGCACAAGCCCTAACCGACATCCTCGGCGTACCCGTGGGCATCATCAACTGCTCGTGGGGCGGCAGCTGCGTCGAAGGCTGGTTACCAAAGGAGATTCTCCTCACCTACCCTGACGGACTCACGCCCATGGACCAAACGGACTATCATCGCAAGATGGTGATGTTCAACGGTATGCTCCATCCACTGGCAGGCTACACCGTGAAGGGATTCCTTTGGAACCAAGGCGAATCGAACGTAGGCCGCGAAAAGGAATACGTTGAACGTTTCAAGACCATGACACGCCTATGGCGCAAGATGTGGCGTCAAGGTGACGACCCTTTGCCCATGTACACCGTCGAACTTCCGGGATACAGTTACGGTGACGTGAATGGCACCAATGCTGCCGACTTCCGTGCCGCCCAGCATCAGATTGCCCATGAACTCGAAAACAGCGGATGCGTTTCGACCACCGACCTTATCCTTCCCTACGAGGCCGAACAGATCCATGGTTGCCGCAAGAAGGAGATCGGACAGCGCCTCGCCTACATGGCTGCTACACGCGACTATGGCATCGAGGGCATCCATGCCGAAGCACCTGAATTCGAGCGCATGAAGACCATCGAGGTTGACAACAAATTCCTCAACTTTGTGGCAGGGTCAGCCTTGGCTGCCAATGCCAACGACAAGGGAAAGGTCGTGTGCCTCTATTTCAGCAATCTCATCGATGGTGTCGATCGGATGTTCAACATCGAAGGCTTTGAGGCAGCTGGCGCTGACGGCGTTTGGCACAAGGCCATCGTTTGGGCCGAAAACGGGTGGAGCGACCCCGAATACGGAGGATGCTTCCTGAAACTCGTCTGCCCCGAGGCTGGCGAAGTGAAGAACGTTCGCTACAACTACCACAACTTCACCACCAACCAGCTCCACGACTGCTACGGATTGCCTGTCGTGCCTTTCACTACAAATTATTAGTTAGAATGAAAAAATCCATCCTCTTTCTCTCCCTCCTCACCCTCCTTGCTTCGTGCACTACGACGCAGGAAGAGTCTCCATTCGTGACCGTTCGCAATGGCAAGTTCTACCAAGGCGGCAAGGAATATCGCTATGTGGGGACCAACTTCTGGTATGGTGCCATCCTCGGTTCAAAAGGTCTCGGGGGCAACCGCGAGCGTCTCGTCCGGGAACTTGACGATATGAAGGCTGTCGGCATCGACAACGTCCGCGTCCTCATTGGCGGCGATGGCCGTGAGGGTATCCCTTCGCACATCTACCCCAAACTCCAATCGGAACCCGGCGTCTATAACGACACCATCCTCGAAGGACTCGACTATATGATGTTCGAACTTGAGAAGCGTCAGATGAAGGCCGTCCTTTATTTCAACAATGCCTGGGAATGGTCGGGTGGCTATGGAGCCTACCTCGATTGGGTGGGCTATACGGGTGACGTGATGAGTTCGAAAGAACCTGGCAAGATGGTGCACTTCGACCGTACGCCTGTGCCCAGCTACGACGGTTGGTGGGAATATATGCAGTATGTCTCGGCTTTCGTTCTCAACGATTCGGCCAAGGCATTGGCTGCCAATCATGTGCGCTTCATCGTAAGTCGCACTAACACTGTCACCGGCAAGCCTTACGCAGAATCACCCGCTCTCATGGCCTGGGAGATTGCCAACGAGCCGAGATGTTTTGCCGATGATTCTCTCCACAAGGCAAAGTTTGTCGAGTGGATTGACGAGCAATCGAGTCTCATCAAGAGCCTCGACCCTAATCACCTCGTCACCACAGGCTCCGAAGGTTATCACGGCTGTCAGGATGACTACGCACTTTTCAATGCCATCCACACGCTGCCCAACATCGACTATGCCTGCATCCACATTTGGCCCAACAATTGGGGCTGGCTCGGACAGTTCAACCAGAACTACGATGCCGACAAGACCATCGCCGAAGACACACCCGACCCCATCGTCGAACGTGTGCAGGCTGCCTGCGACTCTACATTAGATTATATAAGGAACGCGCACGCATATATGAGTGTTGCTGGCCGTCCCATTGTGCTCGAGGAATTTGGCTATCCGCGCGACCGTTTTGTCTTCACACCCGGTTCACCCACCCAGGGTCGCGATGCCTATTATCGCTACGTATTCTCCATCATCCGCGACTCAGGTATGATTGCAGGTTGCAACTTCTGGGGCTGGGGAGGTCGTGCCAACGTCAAGCACGTCATCTGGCAACCCTACGATGACTATGTCTGCGACCCCGCTCAGGAGGAACAGGGTCTCAATTCCGTCTTCGCCTGCGATACCACTACGCTCCGTATGATCAAGGAACTAAATGCTGACATCTGCAAATGAAAAAATTCTTAGCACTTTCGTTAGGCCTGCTCTCATTGGCCTTGCAGGCGCAGCCTAAGGTGACACTCGAAGGCGACGACTGGGTGTGGTATGCACCCGAGAAACCTGAACTGACATTCACCGTCAAGGATTCGCTGTTGAATCCGTTGGACACCAACATCACCGTGCGTATCACCACCGATACGGGGCTGCCTGTATGTGTGATTACACAAAGTGTCAGTATTGCGAAAGGCGACAGTGCCCGTCTTTGCATCAATCCCTGCATCGCCACACCAGGCTTCTACCATGTCTTTGTCGAAGCCGGAGGACAGAACATCGTCGACAATGCTTACGAGCAATGGGGAGGACAGGGCCACAAATCTTTCTACACCATCGGCTTTGAACCAGAGAATATCGTATCTCTGCCCGACGCACAGCCCGACTTCCAGGCGTTTTGGGACAAGGCGCGCGCCGAGCTTGCTGCCGTGCCCCTCCAACCACAGGTCAAGGAGATAAAGGAAAAGAGTTCTCCGCGCAAGAAGGTATATTCGGCCAAGGTGCTCAGCATCGACAACGATACGGTCCAAGTCTTCTACACCGTACCCGTCACGCGCGACAAGAATGCACGTTTTCCCCTTCATGTGCTCTTCTTGGGATACAGCAGCGACATCTGGGACCTCGACGTTGAAGGACAGGAATATATCGAGGCCATCGTCAGCGTGCGCGGACAGGGGCAGAACAAGCCCAACAACCGCTATGGCGACTGGGTTCAATACGGCCTCGAAAGTCCCGATACTTATTACTATCGCGGAGCCTATCTCGACTGCGTCCGAGGCATCGACTACCTCTGCACCTTGCCGCAAGCCGACACCCGCAACATCTTCGTCGAAGGTGGCAGCCAGGGTGGTGCTTGCAGCATGGCCGTAGCCGCCCTCGACCACCGCATCACCGCAGCCGCCGTCTATATCACCTTCATGAGCGACTTCCCCGACTACTTCCAGATCGTGCGCTGGCCTGCCGAACCCATCGAGGCCAAGCAGCACGCCCTCGGTATGAGTGATGCCGAGATGCTGCGCGTGATGAGTTACTTCGACATCAAGAATCTGGCGCGTTGGATCGAATGTCCGGTCTATATGGCCATTGGTCTGCAAGATCCCACCTGTCCGCCTCACACCAACTTCTCGGGCTATAACCTCGTGCGTACACCCAAACAATACCGCATCTTCCGCGATTATGGCCATCACGTCAACTACGACATTTGGAACCCCACCATGTGGGAATGGTTCGCACGTTGGAGGAGATAAAATCATCCCAACTTCATTGTTATTCGTTAATTGTTAATTGATTGTTCATGGTATTTGAAAAAATAGAATTCGACCAACTTCAAGCCTGGGCAGAAGTGGCAACATTTGCCCCTATCCATGGTTCCACCGAACGGCACATCATCCTTCATGTCAAGGATGGCCTCGGCCGTTTTGAAATCCAGATGGATGAATTGCAAAAGGCTTATTCACTGTTACTCGAAAAATACGCTGATGCAAAGGTCGTGATGCGGCGCTATCTGCTCAGCGACATTGCCAACCAGGCGCCTATCCTACAGGCGCAACTGCAACGCGAAGGCAGCGACAAAGGAGCCGTCTCGATGATCGGGCAACCGCCGCTCGATGGCTCAAAAATTGCACTTTGGATCTATATGGTCGAAGGTCTCGAGGTTTCCTATGCTGAAAACCTTACCACCACCTCGCACAACGGATACCGTCATTATTGGAGCATCAACTGGCAATCGACCTCAGGTGGTTCCAACACGCAGACTCGAGAGATTCTCGAAGGCTACGAGGCACAACTGCGCCACGCCGACCTCAACCTGGCCGATAACTGCCTGCGCACCTGGTTTTTCATCCGCGATGTCGATACCAACTACAAGGGAATGGTCGAAGCCCGCTGCAACAACTTCACCATGCAGCACCTGACACCCGACACCCACTATATCGCCAGCACAGGCATCGGTGGACAACCCATCCAGACGCAAAGCCGTGTGCAGATGGATGCCTACGCCGCCCAGGGGCTTCGACCCGAACAGCAGCGTTATCTCTACGCACCCACCCACCTCAATCCGACTTATCAGTATGGCGTAACCTTCGAACGCGGCACAGCTATCCAGTATGGTGACCGCCGTCACTTGATCATCAGCGGCACAGCAAGTATCAACAATCGTGGCGAAGTGATCAACCTCGGCGACGTCAAGGCACAGGCTGCCCGTATGCTCGAAAATATCGAAACCCTGCTCAAAGAAGGCGGAGCCACGCTCGACGACATTGTGCAGTCCATCGTCTATCTGCGCGACGTGGCAGACTACCACCTCGTCAACCAATATCTTGCCGAACGTCTGCCTTCGACACCCCGCATCATCACCCTTGCTCCCGTCTGCCGCCCGGCATGGCTCATCGAGATGGAATGCATCGCCATCATCCCTGCCACAGATGCCCGCTACAACAATTTCTAACCCACATAGCATTACATTGAGAGATTATTCTCTGCATTGGAAAAAACATCGAAGAGTTGATATTTGTATATACCATATTGTACTATTTTGGCAATATTTTTGCTTTTAGCCCACAAATGTGTTAAAATTGTTAAAAGAAAATGTTAAATTTATGGTCTTTATTCAACCTTTCATAGAAATAGCATATCTTTGCAACGATTTTATGCACTACATGTGTCATTACCTTATCGAATACAACAATTAAAGATGGTTCGTATTTTTATTACTCGTTATTTTCATCACAAACTAACATATTTAACTAAAACTACCAATCAATGAGCAAAACAAGAACCTCTTGGCTTGCAGCGGGCTTGGCCATGCTGCTTATTAGTGGTGCTCCTGGTTTCGTAGCTCCATGCTTGATGCATACAGCAGAAGCACAGAGCCAGAAGATTACCGGTACTGTAGTTGACGAGTTTGGTGACCCCGTTATCGGGGCAAACGTCCGCGTCAAAGGTACTACCATTGGTGCCGTCACTGACATCGACGGCAAGTTCTCATTGGATACTTCCGCTGGATCTGAACTTGAGATTAGCTTCATCGGTTACGTATCTGAGTCAGTCAAGGCCTCTTCAGGCATGACCGTAACCCTCCGCGAGGACAGCCAGTCACTCGAAGACGTGGTCGTCATCGGTTACGGTACCATGAAGAAAAAGTTGCTGACCGGTGCCACCGTTCAGGTAAAGGGTGATGACATCTCCAAGCTGAACACTACCAACGCACTCGAAGCTATGCAGAGCCAGACCCCTGGTGTACAGATTACCCAGTCGTCCTCGCAGCCTGGTAAGGGCTACAAGGTCTACATCCGTGGTATCGGTACCACCGGTGACGCTGCGCCTCTTTACGTCATCGACGGTGTAGCAGGTGGCAACCTTGACGGCATCAACCCCAATGACATCGAGAGCATCGATATCCTGAAGGATGCTGCATCGGCAGCCATCTACGGTGCCCGTGCTGCCAACGGTGTGATCCTGGTGACCACCAAGCAGGGCAAGGCCGGCAAGATCGAGCTCAGCTACAATGGTGCCATGGGATGGTCGAATGCCTACAAGCGTCCTCAGCTTCTCAATGCACAGCAGTACATGACCATCTTTGACGAGTACAACTTCAACACATCTGGTGCCAAGATCAATTGGGCCGACTATGTACCACAGGACATCCTGGCCAAGGTCAACGGCGGCTGGGAAGGCACCGACTGGTGGGGTGTATTCGAGAACAAGAATGCCGTACAGCAGAACCACTCACTGACTTTGACCGGTGGTACCGACAGGTCGAAGTTCGCGCTGTCCTACACCTATACCGACAACGAAGGTATCATGGGTGCAGATATGGCATCCTACTACAATCGTCACACCATCCGCATCAACAGCGATCACGTGCTGTTGAAGGTTAAGGACTTCGATGCCATCACCATCGGTGAGAACATCTCGATTGGCTACAACAAGAGCCACGACCTTGCTGAGGACGGCATGTACTGGAGCTATATCCACAGCCTGCTTCAGACCAGCCCACTCCTGCCACAGTATGCAGAGAATGGCGACATCTATTTCTATCAGAATGTTGACGGCACACCCGCCTACGGTCAGGGCTGGAACCCCTCTATGTTCAACAACCCATGGGAGAACCTCACCAAGGGTGGCTTCAACTCCTTGGCAGAGAGCCGCAACTTCAATGCCAGCGCTACCGCATTCATCGTTATCCAGCCTATCAAGGGTCTGAGATGGCGTACTCAGTTCAACTTCAACTGGGGTGCAGGCGCATACCGCAGCTATGGAGAGCCACGTGCTCCAGCAGAAGGTGCAGCCATTGTCAGCTCCTACAACGTCAGCCAGAGCGCTTGGTTGAATACCGGATACTCCATTGAGAACACTCTTACCTATGAACTTCCTGTCATTGCCGGCAACAAGTTCAGCGCAATGGTTGGTCAGAGCTTCCAGAGCAGCGGTTGGAGTTCGAACATCAATGGCTCCAACAAGGTTGCCTATGGCGAACAGCTCGCTACCTTGAAGGGTTGGGATTCCGCTTACCTTTCGAACATCAAGCTGGCTGCCGCTACCGACGCCTCCCTTGGTGGCAATCCGAACGATGAGGAGTATCTCGCTTCCTGGTTCGGCCGTCTCACCTGGGACTACAAGGAGAAGTACATGGCTACCGCAACCCTGCGTTACGACGGTTCAAGTATCTTCAACGACGGCAACCGCTGGGGCTTCTTCCCATCGGTATCCGCAGGTTGGGTAATCACCAACGAGAGCTTCATGGAGAGCACCCAGAGCTGGCTTGACTTCTTCAAGCTTCGTGCTTCCTGGGGCCAGAACGGTAACAACCGTATCGCCAAGTACCAGTATCTTGCCACGATTGCACTGTCAGGCTCTGCCAACGACAGCGGCTACAAGTTCGCTTCCGACATGCTGACCAGTACTTCTGGTACTCCCAATACCGGTGCCTATGCCAACATCGTTCCAAATCCCGACCTCACCTGGGAGACCTCCGAGCAGCTTGACCTCGGTTTCGATGCACGCTTTATCAATAACCGCCTCGGCTTGAACTTCGACTGGTACAAGAAGACCACGAAGGACTGGCTTATCACAGGTCCAATGATTGCCGTCCTCGGTACCAATCCTGCAGCCATCAATGGTGGCGACGTGGAGAATACCGGTGTCGAGATCGCTCTCACCTGGAACGACAAGATCGGCAAGGACTTCAACTACAACATCGGCGTGAACTTTGCCACCAACAAGAACGAGGTAACCCGTATCGCCAACGAGAACCACTACATCAATGGTCCTGGCGGTGTCCTCTCACAGGGTACCGAGTACGTTTACCGTGCAGAGGAAGGCAAGCCCATCGGCTACTTCTTCGGTATGTCGTACAGCGGCATCTGGCAGAATCAGGCTGAGATTGACGCAGCCCGTGCCGCCGGCAAGGCTGTCCTCGACAATGCGCAGCCCGGCGACTGCATCTGGGATGACTGGAACAACGATGGTGTTATCACCTACGCAGAAGGCTCGATTTGCGACCGTCATGAGATTGGTAATCCTAACCCCGACATCACCCTTGGTGTCAACCTCGGCATGTCCTGGAAGGGCTTTGACTTCGCAGTCAGCGGTGCCGGTGCATTCGGAATGCAGATCATGCGTTCCTACCGTTCGTTCGGCGACGATCCCGACCAGAACTACGATACCACTATCCTGAACCGCTGGCATGGCGAGGGCACCTCGAACTCCGAGCCACGCATTTCCGCTACCGGTCACCAGAACACCATCTGGGTATCTACCCGCTACATGGAGGATGCCGACTACTTCAAGATCAAGAACGTAACTCTTGGTTATGACTTCAAGCGCATCTGGAAGTCCTGCCCATTGCAGCAGCTCCGCTTCTATGTTCAGGCTCAGAACCTCTACACATTCACCGGTTACACCGGTCTTGACCCTGAGGTAGGTAACACTGCCGGTGGTTCTGGCTGGGCATCCGGTATCGACCTCGGTCTCTACCCGACCTCTCGTACATATATGGTTGGTGCAAGTATTAAATTCTAATTCGACAACAAGTTATGAAGAAATATATTTTATCATCGTTAGCTGTTTTGTCAGCAGCCACCGTGTTTACATCTTGCAACGACATGCTGGACACGGAACCACGTGTGACCGAGTTGACCCAGGCTACCTTCCCCGGCAAGCCTGCAGATGTTGAAGCCCTGAATGCAGCAACCTACAGTATCATGAATACGATGGGCGGCGGCGACTCCGATGGCCAGAACATCTTCTTCTGGTGGGAGGTAATGTCCGACAACTGCTACGGCAGTGGCGGTCTGCAGGACGACAAGGTCAAGTCTCTCCATCATCTCGTGGAGCAGAATGTCAATCAGTACCAGACTCCATTCATCCTTCTCTATGGCGGCATCTCGCGTGCCAACAACCAGATCGAGACCATCGACAACGTGCCCTGGAAAGATAATCAGAAGAATCAACGCGACCAGCTTCTCGGCGAGGCCTTCTTCATGCGCGGACTCTATACCCTCTGGCTCACCCAGCTGTTCGGCGATGTGCCTCTGATCACCTCAACCACCATTACCGAGGAGATGCAGGAGCAGGTAAGTGCCGAGGAGGTCATCTACCCGCAGATCCTTTCGGACTTCGTTTCCGCCAAAAACCTCATGAGCAGCGAGAAGAAATCGGGCCATGCCAACAAGTTCGTTGCCGAGGCTTTCATGGCACGTGCATACATGTTCTGGGCAGGCTTCTACAAGAATATCGGAGAACTTGCTACAGGCTCGGTTCCTGCCATCAATCTCGTGGAGCAGGAAGGCTGCACCGGCGGCTCCCTCTCAAAGGATGACGTTGTCAACGGACTGAAGGACATCATTTCCGGTGGCGGTTACCAGCTCTGCGAGGACTACCGCTCGCTCTGGCAGTACTCCAACAGCCTCCTCTGGCAGGAGACTCAGGACGGCGGCGGCATTGTCCGCGTTGACACCACCTGGACCGCCGACCACAAGAAGATCGAGAAGCTGGATACGGTACGCACAGGCCATGGATACGAGTTCATCAAGGACATGAAAAAGGAGAACTGCTTCGACATGCCAGGCATGGGCAACGGCAACACCGAGGAGCTCTTCCAGATCCAGTTCATGAATGCCTCTGCATGGGCCATCGGCGGCACCTATAACGCCCAGCGTATGTATTCGAACTACATCTCGGTATTCTGGGGTCTCCGCAACGGTGCCTCCAACCAGAACGGTGACCGCAACCTGACCTACCCATTCAACCAGGGCTGGGGCCAGGGCACTCCTTCCTGCAACATCTGGGACGACTGGACCGATGCTGAGCGCACCGGCAACTACACCGACCTCCGCAAGAAGGCTTCGTTGATCGACCTCGACAACGAGCTCGTACAGTACACCTACGAGAAGGACGACTGCGAGGAGTCCGGCTATTCCGTAAAGAAGTATGCCGAAGTCAACCTTGACGCCTGCAATGCCAACAACGACACATGGTGGTCGATGTGCGAAGGCTATACCGGCAGCTCACTCGATAACAGGATGCAGGGCGACCACTTCGAGGATTTCTACCTGATGCGCTATGCCGACGTCCTGCTGATGGCCACCGAGCTCACGGGCGATGCCTCCTACATGAATCAGGTTCAGGCCCGCGCAGGCGTTCCTCAGACAGGTTATTCCCTCAAGGCCGTTCAGGACGAGCGCCGCTGGGAGTTCGCATTCGAGGGACTTCGCTTCAACGACATGCGCCGCTGGACCGGAAACAATCCTACCGAGAATTCCTACGCACCCAAGGCACTCCAGGCCCAGCAGGGCAAGAAGATCGTCTGCCTCGGCCAGAAGTCCAACAAGCGCACCATGGAGCACATGACCTCATCTTGGACACAGCGCTACATCGCCACCAACGGCTTCCTGGCAAAGCCCCAGGAGCAGATCTCCCTCATGAACGGCAAGCTCATCCAGAACCCGGGCTGGGATGCTACCGATGCTACAACTCAATATAAAGTTCTCTATTAAAACAAGCAATCGATATGAAAAAGATATTTTTCCTTCTTGCCGCAGCATGTGCGCTTGTAGCCTGCGATCCCGTACAGGAAGACATCGCCAATGATGGACACATCACCCTTGATGAGCTCGTGGCCAAAACTACTGTCACCGTCGACAAGGCTGCCAGTGGCCAGAACGGCAACGTCATCACATGCTCGACCGCCGCTCCTGTCAATGCTAAGTGGGATATTGGCGGCAAGGAATTCATCGGCAATTTCGCCAAGAAGAAGATGAAGCTCGGCGAGTACAACGTCGTCCTCACCGCCATCTGTGCCGACGGCACCGAACTGACTTCACAGTTCCCCGTATCTTGCCAGGAGATCACCGATCCTCTCCAGAAGTTCTGGATCTATGGTGAGGATCCTGAAAAGGAACCTGCATTCAGTGTTGGAGGCTGGGACGCTGCACCACTGCGCTTCAGCTCCAGCGAAGGCCAGCACTTCCCCACCCTCTCCGACGACGTGTATTTCGGCTTCAAGACCCTCATCGTCGATATCAAGGAGGCCAGCGAAGGCTGCATGGCCCGTGTCCAGAACGGATGGTGGAGCAGCGTCTATGCCGAGAACATCCCGTTGACTACAGGCATGAAGTGGGAGGTCCAGCTCACCGAGCAGATCGCCAAGGAGTGCGCCAAGGGTAACGGCGGCGAAGGTCGCGACCTCAACCTCCTCATCACCAACGGCAACGCTACCTTCTCCAGTGTTTATTATGAGGAATAATCACCAGGTGTCGGTATAAATCATCAATGGGCTGACTTAATCAAATGAGTCAGCCCTTTTATGCTTTTAGAATATGTTTTGTTAGAGTATGGAAATGATTAAAGGAAACAAAGCCACCGCAATCTTTCTCTATGTAAGTCTTTTGGCTATCATTTCGTTTGTTATATACCTATTATATATCAATCAAGAGGTGCTCTATACGGCACACGACCGTTCCGAATTCATCGTCGGAGCGCCCTTTTTCCATACTCTTGTCTCGAAGCCCTTCGGCCTGATGCAGTATGCGGGAGCCTGGCTCACACAGCTGTTCTATCATCCCGGCTTGGGGGCTTGCCTATTGGTAGCCATTTGGGCACTCATATTCCTCGTGGGTGCCAAGGCCTTCCGACTCCAAGGAGCAGCTGCTGCGCTGATGCTCCTGCCGATAGCCTGTCTGCTCACCTCGATTGTCGATCTTGGCTACTGGATCTACATCTTCTCCATCCGAGGCTATTGGTTCTCGCAGTCGGTAGGCTATCTCGCCATGCTGCTGCTCCTATGGGCAGCCCGCTGCACCCCACGACGATGGCATCTTGCCTGGTATCTGCTGGGCTTCTGCATCTATCCCGTGCTGGGATGGTTTGCCCTGCTCTTCATGTTGTGTCTGATGCTTTGTGACAGACCTTCCTGGCGCGAACTCTTGGGCGTCGTCCTACTCCTCTTTACCGCAAGCATCTGGCGCACATTGGTTTATTCCAATCAGAACCCCGACGACGTGATGCTGGCAGGGTTGCCTCGTTTCATCACGCCGATCGATTCCAGCAGTTATCTCTCCATCCCGTTCTGGGCACTTGCCGCATTTACCGTGTTCATCCCGCTGTGCGGCCGCTATCTGTCCCGATGGTTCGTTCCAGTGCTGTGCGCTGCCGCAGGCATCATCTTCACCTGTTCGTTCCAGTTCTCCGATCGAAACTACACCGACGAGATGCGCATGATGCGCCTTGCCTCCGACGACAACTGGCAGGAGGTCCTTCGTGTGGCGGCCGAAAATCCGAATCCAAGCCATTCGATGGTCATGCTCCGGAATATTGCCCTGATGAACGAAGGAGGGCTGCTCGAACGTTCGTTCCAACTCGGCAACAGCGGCACCGACATCCACAATCCCGATTCGCTCCACGTCAGCCTGCTGAACATTGCCTCGCCGCTGGTCTATTACAACTACGGGAAAGTGAACCTTGCCATCCGTCTGAGTTTCGAAAACGCTGTTGCCACAGGCTTCTCGCCATTTTATTTGAAGATCCTTGCCCGTTGCGCCCGTGCCACTGGTGAGGAAAAGGTAGTCGAACGCTACACCACCCTGCTGCATCATCATCCGTTCTACGCCCATTGGCAGCCTGCCCCGATCTCCGGCAAGGTAAGCGAGCTGCAGAATGCCTTCGCCGACGATATCAATGGCGTTGACAACAATTGCGAGGGCTACATCATCTACAATTTCAGCCATGCGTCGGGCACAGATAGCAGAACGGTTTCCGAACAGGCGCTGTTCTACTCCATGATACGTCGCGACTCGCGTTGCTTCTGGGCATCGATACGCAATTATGTGAAGCTGCACCCCGACGAGGCATTCCCCTTGCATGCCCAGGAGGCCTATATCATGTATATGGACAAGGCGCCCGAAGAAAAGCGCATCATGCTCCTGGTCGAGCAGCAGGTTTACGATCGCTACAAGAAGTTCTGGGAAACCTTGGAAAAACAGGCAAAGCCTGGTGTGAAGCTCGAAAAGATAGGTGAAGACATGCGCAGGGAATGGGGCGGCACCTATTGGTGGTACAACATCTTTGGGCGAAAACTATTATGACGAAAATGTTAGGATTGAAAACGAAAATACTGGCTGCGGCTCTGGTGTTCGGAGCCCTGTTGCTCCTGCCGTCGTGTGCAGGTCATCCCGATGTACCATCTTCATCCAAAGATGCCGGGTGTCTGCCCGCCATCTTCCCCGACTACTGCGACGTGACCGTGCCCTGCAACATCGCCCCGCTCAACTTCATGCTTCCTGCCGACCAGTTCGACGAATGTGTGGCTCGTTTCTCCACGCCCGATGGCCGGCAGCAGACCTATGGCAAAGGCGTGAAAGTGCAGATGCCCGAGTCGGAATGGCACGCCATGCTTGATGCTTCAAAGGGCAAAAGCCTCAAGGTAGAGGTTTGGGCACAAAAAGAGGACGAGTGGTTGTCATTCGCCCCGTTCGAGATACATGTGGCCGATGAGCCTATCGACGAATATCTGTCCTATCGCCTCATTGAGCCATCGTATATCGTCTATGACTACATGGAGATTGCCCAGCGCAACCTCACCTCGTTCGAAGAGACACAGATCTTCAACAACAAGGTCAGCTGCGACGACCCGAAGGGCCAGTGCATCAACTGTCACAGTTATCAGAACTACAAGACTGACAACATGCTGTTTCACGCTCGTGTCACACGAGGGGGCACTGTCATCGTCAGCGACGGCAAGGTTTCTAAGGTCAATCTGAAACGCGACAATACCATCTCGGCTGGTGTCTATCCCGCATGGCATCCCACAGCCAAACTGATTGCATTCTCCACCAACCTGACGCACCAGGTGTTCCACACCGCGCATCCCAACAAGGTGGAGGTGTTCGATACCGCCAGCGACCTGATTCTCTACGACGTTGCCACCGACTCGGTGAGCATCATCTGCAACGACTCCATTCTTTTGGAGGTGTTCCCCACCTGGTCGCCCGACGGTCGATATCTTTATTACTGCAAGTCGGTTCCCCTTCCCGAAGAGTTGCGCGGCGAGGACATCAGCGCCACCTGGTCAAAGGTGCAGTACAACCTATATCGTCGTTCGTTTGAACTGACATCGCGTACCTTTGGCGAAGAAGAACTCGTCTACGATGCGGCTTCGGCCGACAAGAGCGTCACCCTGCCTCGCGTCAGTCCCGATGGGCGCTATATTCTATTTGCCGAGGGACAGCATGGCTGCTTTCACATCTGGCACCACGACGCCGACATCGCCTGTCTGCCGCTTGCCCAGGATTCAGTCATCGACCTTTCGTGTCTCAACAGCGAAGGCTTTGCCGAAAGCTACCCGACATGGTCGAGCAATGGACATTGGATCATGTGCGCCAGCCGTCGTATAGATGGCAACTACAGTCGTGTCTTTATCTCCTATTTCAACAACGGGAAAGCCCGGAAAGCCTTCCTTTTGCCACAGGAAGACCCCGAACATAATACTTTCCGCCTGAAAAGTTACAATCGTCCGGAGTTTATGGTCGAACCTGTCGGCATCAGCGTCGATCAGTTTAGCAAGGTATTCCAATGAAGTACGTACGTAGTCTTTACACGCTCCTCTTTGGTGTGGCGGTGGTCCTGTTTTTCGGGCTTGCCTATCCACATCATCTGCATTATCAGGAGCAGTTCCAGCTCTTTCTCTTCGACGGCACCTACGTGTGGGACATCGTCCGATGGCCTGGAGGCGTTGCCGACCTGCTCGGACGTTTCTGCACGCAGTTCTTTCTGTTTGCCTGGGTGGGAGCAATTATCATTGGGGTGCTGCTCATGCTGGTTCAACTGTTGACGCTGCGTTTAGTCGATTGGGGAAGGTTCTACGGGCTGAGCTTCGTGCCTTCGTTCCTGCTCTGGCTCTTCCTGCTCGACGAGAATGCGCTATTGGGAGGCGTCTGGGCAGTGCTGCTCACGCTGGCAGCCTCATGGATCTTCGACCAGTTGTCAAGCGGGTGGACGCGACGCATTCTGCTCATTCTTGCCATTCCTCTCCTATATTTTTTAGTGGGTCCCATTAGCGTGGTGTTCTTTCTTTTGCAGGCTCCACATCCCCGGCGCTCTCCATGGTATTACGGCGTGTTCCTGCTCTTGGCCATTATGATTGTCGCGCTGTCCTACCAGCTCCCTGTGGCTGCCGACCGACTTTGGACGGGCATCCATTACCATCGCTATCCGACCATAGTTCCAAAGTTGTTGTGGGCTGCGGCACTTTCGGTCTTCGTCCTCACGTTCGTTGTCAGCGTTTGCCAAAAGTGGGTCGATGCCTCGCGTCCCTCGTTCCTCGTTCCGCTCTGCTCGTTTGCGGTCGTTGCCATCGTTATGGGAAGTCTCGTAGGACGAAATGCCAATATCAAGGCTGAAAAGGTGATGCAATATGACTTTATGGCATGCCACCAGCAATGGAACCGCATCCTGCAGACCGCTGGCGCCGAGAAGCCCAACAACCAGATTGGTGTGACGATACAAAATCTTGCCTTGGCAATGCGCGGTAAGCTCGTCGATCACTTATATGATTATCGCCAAAACGGTATCTTAGGGCTTTTGCCCGATGTTGCCACCGATGCCACCAGCCCCTTGCCGACAGCCGAGGCATACTATCAGTTGGGAATGATTTCCATGGCGCAGCGAACGGTATTCGAGGCGCAGGAGGCCATCCTCGACTTCCAGAAGAGCGGGCGATGCTACAAGCGGTTGGCGCAGACCAATCTGATCAACGGCAGTTACGAGGTGGCACGCAAATACCTTATGGCGCTGCAAAAAACAATCTTCTATCGTAGTTGGGCAAACGAAACGCTACAATTGCTAGGCAATGAGGAGGCCATCGCCAAGCATCCCGAATACGGACGATTGCGCCCGCTAGCGTTCAACGACGACTTCTACTTCGGCGACCGTGTGACTTCCGAAATGCTCGAAAGCCTCTACGTCAGCAACAAGGACAATCTCCTCGCCTATCAATATCTCCTCGCCTACTATATGCTCACAGGCGATCGCGACAACTATACCCGATTCCTTCGTCAGTCGTCCGTCAGGAAATGAAAAAGGAATAATTCCCCGACGTCGCCATCTCCGCAGCTCCTCCGATCTAATGAGCACTTCCCTCAGTATGGGTCCAATTTACGATTGTGAATTGGACCCATACTATCGTGGCATACATATTTGGTGCATCAAAACTGTATGCTCCACCCGGAGCGGTCCAATTTACGTTAGTGAATTGGACTCATACTAGCGCGGCATACAGATTTGGTGTATCAAAACTGTATGCTCCAATCGGAGCGGTCCAATTTACGATTGTGAATTGGACCCATACAAGCGTGGCATACAGATTTGGTGTATCAAAACTGTATGCTCCAATCGGAAATGTCCAATTTACGATTGTGAATTGGACGCCGCACATCGCGGCATACAGATTTGGTGTGCCAAAACTGTATGCTCCAACCGGAGCGGTCCAATTTACGATTGTGAATTGGACCCATTCCAGCGCGGCATACAGATTTGGTGTATCAAAACTGTATGCCGCTGATTGTAATCAATCTTCTAAAATTCTGCGAACCATATTGCCGACATTCAACTCGGCAGTTTTCTTGCGCATGGCTTCTTTCAACGAAATTCCCGGTGGATTGATACATTCTACCCGGGCGAAACCTGCTTTCATCAACTGCTCACTATCGCTGATCCGCCCTGCAATGAGGCAGACGGGTGTTTTTCCAGATTGTTCGAGGATACCCACGGGCAGTTTGCCCATCAGCGTCTGACGATCGGCCGAACCTTCACCCGTGATGACAAGATCGGCATCGCGGACAAGTTCATCGAAATGAATCGTTTCGAGCAAAAGTTGAATTCCTGACTTGCAGGATGCATTGAGATATTGAAGGAACGCATAGCCAAGACCACCAGCAGCGCCAGCGCCTTCGTCCTGCGAATGGTCGAAGCCGAAATGACGTGCCGAGAGTTCGGCAAACTTCCTTGCGCGCTGGTCCAACTGACAGACCATCTCCGGCGTTGCTCCCTTTTGTGGAGCAAAGACATATGCCGCACCATTTTCACCACATAAAGGATTCTTCACGTCGGTGGCTATCGTGAATCGCACATCCTTCAATTCCTCGAAATCCTCCCATCGCTCGTGCTTCGCGAAGGCATCGACAATGGCACGAAGCATTCCCATTCCTGCATCGCTCGTCGCACTGCCGCCAAGTCCTACGATGACGTGACGGGCACCCTTTCGAACGGCATCGACCACCAGTTGGCCGGTGCCGTAACTTGTAGCCACCATCGGATCGCGTTCTTCCTTCGTCAATAAGGTCAGACCACTTGCCTGAGCCATCTCGATCACAGCCATCTCGTCTTTCAGCAGATACCTTGCCGTGACCTCGCGCATCAGCGGATCGTTTACCGTCACCGCAATCAGTTCGCCCCCGATGGCAACATGGAACGCTTCGAGAAAGCCCTCACCTCCATCGCTGACGGGTACCTGCACGATTTCGGCATCGGGACAGGCACAGCGGACGCCTTCTGCCGCAGCCCGATTGGCTTCGACCGAAGACATGCAACCCTTGAACGAATCGATTGCAACGACTATCTTGCGGATATTCTTCATTTACCCTTGATGTTATTACAGTTCACTTCTCCACCACTCCCATTGGCTTGCGATAGTCATCGTTAATCAGACGTGTGGCTGTGACATTGTCGAAATCCACTTTTCCACGGATGAAGTCGGGCACATTGTATGACATAAAGAGTTCGCGATAGAAGCGACGGGGATTCTGCTGGGGAAGCATGAAGGGCTTGGTGGCATTGCCCTCGGCATCGATGTGAGAGAAGTAGGGCCGCGTGAAGAGGCCATCATCACGACGTGAACTGAACACCATCCAACGCGAATTGCTGCTCCAGTTGTGGAAGCTTTCGGTGTCTTTGCTATTGATCTCATCCATCGGACGGCGTTCGCCAGACTGGAGATCGAGCATCCAGAGGTCGGCCTCGTGATGCCAGATGCTGAACTGCCCGTAGTCCGCCACCGTGTAGACCAGAAAACGTCCGTCGTAACTGGGACGAGGGAAGCAGATGGAGCAACTGTCTCCATTGTCGATGACCGTTCGAATCGCAGATCCGTAGGCACCCCGGTCGGCATCGAAGTCGATGCCATAAAGGCTATATCGCACCGAATCGAGCAGCATGCTGCCTTCGGGAATAGCATGTGCGGCAGTGAAATACAGGGTGCGTCCGTCGGCCGAAAAGACGGGAAAGGTCTCGTAGAGCGAATCGGTCGTGAGCGAGGGAGTGATAATGAGCTGGTTGCGAGCGACATCATAGACCTGTACGTCCGAAGCCTCGTCGAACACCTCGATGCGATTGGCATGGCGACTGTGGAAGATCTGCCGCGTGGTGTTGGTGCTGTAAGCTATGTAACGGCCCGAAGGATGCCAATAGGGATAGACACAGAAGCCAAGGGTTTTGTCGGTCTTGGTATTATAGGCGGTGAGACGTCCCTCGTCGAGCAGCAGGGTAGCACCATGCGCTCCACGGATGTGCAAACTCATGCGCAAAGGGTCGCCACGATTGAAGCCGTGGCAGTTGACGCAGCCCTCGAACTGCGTATTCTCTATGAGCGGCGTCTGCTCGAAGGTGGAGAGGTTGCGCTGGTAGATGCCCATCTTGCTCCACACTTCGTAGCCCGGCTCGATGAGACGGTAACACAGGCCGTAGTCGATGCTGTCGGTGCTCACATAAAGGTGGAATGGCTGGTAAGTATGCCAACCATCGGCGAACTTAGCCGAAACGGTGACGTTGAGCGATTTGCCTACATTCTGCGCCACGAGCTGGTGCCAACGGTCGATGTCGAAACCCGTGGTCTCGCGTCCCTGACCATGCAGCGTGTTGCCCTGGTCGTCGGTAATGACGGCATCGACCAACAAAGCATCGTCGCTCATCATACCGAAGTTGAGCGGGGCAATGCCGACGGGGATAGTCACATCCACGTAGTCGGGATAGATGTCGGGCAAAGAGGCATCATTCGTTGCATTGCTGACACGCTCGGTGCAGGAGGGAAGAAGGAAGAGGGAAGAGGTTAGAAGGAATATGTAAGATGTTAGAAGGAAGAGGGAGGATGTTTTCATTCGTTCGGTTTTTTATGGCACAAAGATAGGGATATTTTGCTGAACTTCAAAAAAACGATGATACTTTTTTGACAAAAAAACTGCACAAACCCGATATTTTCGGAATTGTGCAACAATAGGATAAAATTATACAACCAATTAACAATAAAACCCCTTATCTTTGCACCGCTTAACACGCATTTAATCTTTTTACACATTTTGTTAACTCAAAAGCCATGACAAAGTCATTAGACATGAGAGCGCTTGCATTGACACTATTGATGATGGTGTCAACTGCTCTGTATGCGCAAGTTACAGTGTCGGGCGTGGTGACAGAAACTACGGGAGATCCCGTCATCGGTTGTACGGTTCGCGAAAAAGGCACGACCACCGGCACAATTACCGACATCGACGGCAACTACTCGATCCGAGTTTCGAGCGCCAACGCCACACTGCTGTTCACCTACGTCGGCATGGAGGACCAGGAGGTCAAGATTGCCGGACGCAAGACTGTGAATGTGGAAATGAAGAGCGACGATGAGTTGCTCGAAGAAGTTGTTGTAGTCGGCTACGGAACGATGAAGAAGTCGGACCTTGCCGGTGCATCGGTCACGATGGACGAATCGAAGATGAAAGGTTCGATCATCACCTCGCTCGACCAGTCGCTGCAAGGACGTGCCGCCGGTGTGCAGGCCACCCAGACGTCGGGTGCCCCAGGCTCCTCGTCGTCCATCCGTGTGCGTGGCACCGCCACCATCAACGCCAATGCTGAACCGCTGTACGTGATCGACGGCGTGATCGTGCAGAGCCAGGGTTCGTCGGGCGCCGAATACGGCCTCGGCGATGCCTTGGGTAACGGTAAGGTCTCGACCATCTCGCCCCTTTCGACCATCAACCCCGCCGACATCGTCAGCATGGAGATCCTGAAGGACGCCTCTGCCACCGCCATCTACGGTGCACAGGGTGCCAACGGCGTGGTGCTCATCACCACCAAGCGCGGACAGGCGGGCGACGCCAAGTTCAGCTACGACGGTATGGTGGCATGGAACCGCCAGACCAAACGCCTCGACATGATGAACCTGCGCGAGTTTGCACAATACTACAACGACCTTGTGGACCAGGGCGAATGTTCGGCCAACGCACAGTACAGCGACCCCTCGCTGCTCGGCCTGGGCACCAACTGGCAGGACGCCGTCTTCCAGACTGCATTGCAGCACCAGCATCAGGTGAGCGCACAGGGCGGCAACGAGAAGGTGAAATACTTCGTTTCGGGCGGCTATATGGACCAGGACGGTACCATCATCGGCTCGGAGTTCGAACGTTTCTCATTCCGCACCAACATCGATGCGCAGATGAAGTCGTGGCTCAAGATGGGCCTCAGCGTCAGCTACACCGACACCGACGAAAGCCTCAAGCTCGCCGACTCGGACCAGGGTCTCATCAACTACTCACTTACCACCATCCCCAGCATCCCCATCTACGACCTCGACGGCAACTATTCGAGCGTCAGCCAGGAAGGCTATACCAACCCCAATCCCATCGCCATGGCGCTGATGGACGACATCCTGCTCGCCCGCCAGAAACTCACGGGCAACGTCTTCCTTGACATCCAGCTGATGAAGAAACTCACCTGGCACGCGGAGTACGACTGGGACCTCGGCTGGTCGAAGGGCGAGCGCTACAAGCCGACGGTCAACCTTGGCACCTGGACACGCGACTCGAACACCAGTTCGGTACAGAAGAACGCCAACAAGTTCTGGGCACTCAAGAACTACGTGACCTACGCCGACAAGATCGGCGAGCATTCGTTCACCGCCATGGTCGGACAGGAAGCCTGGTCGAGCAACTGGGACTACGAGAACATCCAGAACACCAACCTACCCAGCGACGAGGTGCACAACCCCGCCCTTGGCGACGGCACACCCTCCATCGGCTATGGCTTTGGCGAAAGTTCGATGGCCTCGTTCTTCGCACGCGGCACCTATAACTACAACGACCGCTACCTTGCCACCTACACCTGGCGTTACGACGGCTCGTCGAACTTCGGACCGCGCAACCGCTGGGCCGCGTTCAACTCGTTTGCCCTCGCCTGGCGTTTCAGCCAGGAGAGCTTCATGAAGGACATCGACTGGATCAGCAACGGCAAGCTCCGTGTGGGCTGGGGACAGACCGGCAACTCGAACATCGGCGGTTACAAGTGGGGCGTTCCCCTTTCGATCATGAACACCGACTTCGGCAAATCCTATCGTCCCGCACAGGTCGCCAACACCGGCATCAAGTGGGAGAGCCAGGAACAATGGAACATCGGCCTCGACCTCAACCTGCTGCATGACCGCATCGGCCTCGTGGTCGAATGGTACAACAAGGAATCGAAGGATATGCTGATGCAGTTGCAGCTGCCTTCCTACATGGGCACATCGGGCAATGGGTCATCTGCCCTTGCAGCACCTTACGGCAACTATGGCCAGATCCGCAACCGTGGCTGGGAGTTCACCCTCAATGCCCGCCCCGTAGTGACCAGGAATTTCGAATGGAGCACAGAAGTCACCCTTTCCCTCAACAACAATAAACTTGTTTCGCTGAACGACGGCTCGGGCAACGCCACCCTCACCGGCTACGGACAGTGGTCGGACGTGGTCAGCCTTACCCAGGTGGGCGAGTCACTTTTCAGCTTCTACGGCTACGTCACCGACGGCATCTACCAGAACCTTGAAGACCTTGAAACTTCGCCCAAGCCGAAAGCCTATACGTCGAACGGCGTCTTCAGCCGCACTTCGACCACCTGGGTCGGCGACGTCAAGTACAAGGACATCACCGGCGACGGCATCATCGACGAGAACGACCGCACCAACATCGGATCGCCACTCCCGAAGTTCACCTTCGGCTGGAACCACACCTTCCGCTACAAGGACTTCGACCTGAACATCTTCATCAACGGTTCGTACGGCAACAAGGTCGCCAACTACATGGCGATGAAGCTCACCCACATGAATTCGAGCTGGACCAACCAGCTGAAGGATGTCAACGACCGCGCCGTGCTCGAACCCATCGATGCTTCGATTGACTACTCCGCCGGCCGCGACATCAACGGTGTGACCGTATGGCACTGGTATGACGACATCACCAACGTCCAAGTAAAGAACAGCGGAACCAACACTCCGCGTGCCACCCTCAACGACCCGAACGATAACGACCGTTTCAGCGACCGCTACATCGAAGACGGTTCGTACATCCGTCTGAAGAACATCGCCCTGGGCTACACCTTCCCGAAGAAGATGATCCGTCGGCTCAGGCTCGACAACCTCCGCATCTACGGCAACATCCAGAACCTTGTGACGCTGACCAAATACACCGGCTACGACCCCGAGGTGGGCGTTTCGCCTGCCAGCGCCAACGTGATGGGTCTAGACAACGGACGCTATCCTTCGCCAACAACCTACTCCGTAGGCCTTAGCATCGGCTTCTAAATGTATCAATACAAAACACATCGTATTATGAAATATACATTATATAAATATATAGCTTTGGCCGCCTTGATCATTGGAGGAATGTCGTCGTGCGATGATTTCCTCGACAAGCCGACCAAGGACGCCTACAACGCCGACAACTATTACCAGACCGACGACCAGTGCATCGCAGGTGTCAACTACCTGTACAACTCCCCCTGGTATGATTTCCAGCGCGGCTTCTTCAAGGTAGGCGAAGGCCTTTCGGGCAACCTCTACATGGGCAACAGCCCCTATCTCAAATTCACGGTCAACGGTTCGGACGAAGACCTCATTAATATGTCCTACTCCCTTTGGGCCGTCATCGGACACAGCAACACAGTATATAACAGCATCAAGGCCTCAACGGGCAACATCTCCGAGAGCGTTCGCAACCAGTGCCTGGGCGAATGTCTCGCATGGAAAGCCATGGCATACTTCTACCTCGTGCGCAGCTTCGGCGAAGTACCTATCGTGCACAACAATGCCGAGTCGCTCAATGCCGGTGACTACAACACCTATCCCAAGGTGAAGCGCGCCGACGTCTATGAGTACATCCTCCTGACGCTCGAAAAGGCCATGGAACTTCTTCCCGAAACCAATGCGCCAGGCCGTATCGACCGCTATTGCGCCGAGGCCCTGCTGGCAAAGACCTACCTGTCGATGGCCGGCATTTCGGGCGAACTCAACCAGGGCTACCTCGACCAGGCTGCCGCTCACGCCCTCCACGTCATCGAGAACTCGGGCCGCACGCTCATGGAGAATTTCAGCGACATCTATCGTCTTGCCAACAACAAGTGTCAGGAGAGCCTCTATGCCTGGCGTTGGACCGCCAACGGAAACGTCTGGACCGCACAGAACACCTTGCAGTCGGACCTTGGCATGACAGGCTTCGACGAATTTGGCGACTGCTGGGGTGACTGGACTTCCCCGTCGGTTGATTTGCAGGAGGCCTTTGGCGTGAAACTTCTCGAACAGACTCCCGACTCCTGGATCAATTCCACCGATACCCGCCTCAAAGCCACGATGATGCTTCCCGGCTTCAAGTACGATTACTTCTGGCAGGACAAGGGCGGTTTCGACTACCTGCGCTTCATCTATGATGACACCTTCTATGCCAGCTGCCGTGGCGAACTCGCCTCTTCGACCGGCGCCAACGTCGTGAAGCATCTTTACGGCGATGCCTACGACCACCAGCAGGGTGCCGGCCATTCCGCCGCCTACATGTACAACTCCCTGGCCACCCACATCCTCCGTCTGTCGGAAGTTTATCTCATCTATGCCGAAGCCAAGCTCCCCGCTTCGCAGGGCATCGATGCCACCACCTCCGACCCCAAAGCCGTGGAATGCTTCAACGCCGTGCATCAGCGCGCCGTTCCTTCCGCTACGCCCGTCACAAGTTTCAGCTGGATGGACATCTGGAAAGAGCGTCGTCTGGAGTTTGCCCTCGAAGGCGACCGCTGGTATGACTTCGTGCGCGTAAGCTACTGGAATCCAGCCTTTGCCATCAGCCAGCTCAAGGGTCAGAAGCGTAATTCAATGTGGGGTCTCAACGACCTCTACTTAGGCTATTACAACAATGGCAGCTGGAATGTCACCACCAGCATGGGCTATGACGAAAACACAGCCGAACCTTACGTCGAAGGCCTGATGAAGCGCGATCCCGATACTGGCAAGAACTACTTCTATCTGCCTTTCCCGACTGAAGACGTGACCTTCAATCCCAACCTGGGCTCCAACGTGGATGGCCAGCATGTGGACATTCGCGCCACCTACTCTTACGAATAGTCATTGAAAAAGAAATACAACAATGAATACACAATATAAATCCATCATATGGGGCCTCATCGGCACGACTGCCCTTTTCGCAATGAGCAGTTGCGATGACACCCCGGATGCCTACGAAGTGGCAGGAGGCACGCCTACCGTCGATTACATCCGCTGCCTTTCGAGCGAAATCAAGGGCAACAACGATGACGCCAACACCCTCTACACCAACGGTCAACTCGTCACCAGCGCCTCGCCCCAGGCCGTGCTCTGCCTCGTGGGCTCCAACCTGCGTTCGGTCTATGAGATGTACTTCAACGACAAGAAGGCCATCCTCAATTCGAGCTACATCACCGACAATACACTCATCGTTTCGGTGCCCAGCTCCGTTCCTTCTCTGGTGACCGACAAGATTTACATGATCACCAAGAACCAGGATACCGTCAGCTATGACTTTTCGGTAGTCATCCCGGCTCCACAGCTTTCGGCCATGAGTTGCGAATATGCAGCCATAGGCGACGAGGTAACCTTCACGGGCAACTACATGGTCGATGATCCCAACGTACCGCTGACCGTTACCTTCCGTGATGCCGATGGCAAGGCCATTGAAGCCCACATCAAATCCATTGCCGAAGACTACACCTCGTGTGTGGCTATCGTTCCCGAAGGTGCTGCCGAAGGTCCCGTTTCGATGACGTCCATCTATGGCACGACGGCTTCCTCGTTCCGCTATCTCGACACCCGTGGCATGCTCTTCGACTTCGACGACATCGTACGTTCGAATCACGGCTGGCACGCACAGACCATCACCACCGACGAGACAGCCATCAAGGGCAACTTCCTGCAATTCGGCACGGGTGATGCTGCCTTGGCAGGAAGCGGTGACACATGGGATGATTCGCACTTCCACTTCGAATACTGGGCAGGCAACTGGGCTGACCCCGAGACCTATGCTACCGAAGACTGCGTACGTCTGAACGATGCAGTTGACTTCACCGACTTTGCCAACATGGCGGTCAAGTTCGAACTGTTCATCCCTTCGGATTATCCTTGGAGCGCTTGCGCCATGCAAATCATCTTCTCGGGTGTCGACCTCGTCTCGAACGGCAATGCCGGAGCCACCGACATCTATGGCAATAAACTTGGAGGCTGCAACAACACCTATTTCCACGACGACGCCATCTCGCTGCCACGTGCCCTCTATCGTCCCTGGACCAGCACCGGTTCCTTCGATACGGGTGACAAGTGGATCACCGTTTCGATGCCCATCGCCTCACAGTTCATCTACTACTGGGATGGCAGCGCAGCATCTGGCAGCCTCAATGCCGAATCGTTCGCCAACCTGGAACTCTTCGTTTCGGCAGGTGGCGTGGCAGGCACCGACTGCACACCTATCATGAAGATTGACAACATCCGTGTCGTACCGAACTAATAAAGCACAAGTATTATGAAAAAACTACTATATGTTCTGACAGCCCTCTGCACATTGCTGTTCACGGCAGTCTCCTGTTCGGAGGACAACCAGCTCGACACCAATCAATACAAGGGAGGCGTTTCGCTCAACGCTTTCGGCCCCAGTCCAGTAGCCCGTGGCGGACAGATCCGCTTCGTGGGCAGCGGTCTCAACCAGATCACCAGTGTCGTTTTCCCTGGCAATATTGTTGTGAATGACATCAACGTCATCAGCGAAAACAGCATTATGGTCACCGTGCCCAAGGACGGACCGGAAGTGGGCCGCATCGAGCTCAAATATGCAGGTGGAAGTCTCTTCACCGAGAGCGACATCACCTACACCGAGCCCATCAGCATCGACAAACTCACACCTGCAAAAGTGAAGGCGGGCGACCTGCTCACCATCGAGGGTGACTACCTCAACCTCATGAATGCAGTGGTCTTCGCCGTGGGCGACACCATTTTCGAAAATCAGTTCCAGGAGCATTCGCGCTACAAGATTGCCCTTTTCGTGCCCGAAACGGCACAGACGGGACGTGTGGCCGTCAGCGACGGAGAGCAGGTGGTCGAAAGCGAGGAGAACCTCATCGTCACTCTTCCTGCAGTCAGCGAGATAGCCAACCTCACTGGCAAGAAGCCCGGCGATGTCATCACCATCAAGGGCTCCGATTTCGACCTCATCCGCCAGCTAAAGGTGGCCGATATCGACACTGAGTTCAATATCAACAGCGAAGCTACCGAACTCACCTTCACTCTGCCCGACAACACGCCCGACGCAGCCGCCATCAGCGTCTATCCTGCTTCGGAGGTGGAAGTCATCATCGCCTACATCGGCATGCAGCTGCCCACCGAACTCGTGGCCACTCCAGCCACTGGCTTGCGCAGCGGCTCGACGATCGTCATCACCGGCAAGGATCTCGACGTGGTGAGCAGCGCCCTCTTCCCCAACGTCGCCGATGCCGTAGTTCCCGAAGAGCAGTCGGCCACCTCGCTGCAACTGACCGTGCCCGAAGGCACACAGAGCGGCGAACTGAAACTCGTCTGCAAGAGCGGTGCCTCCCAGACCATCGCCATCGAAACGGCCAAGCCAGAGCTTACTGCCTACAATCCCACGCTTGTCTCGGCAGGTAGCGACCTCTCCATCACGGGCCGCAATCTCGACCTCATCAGCAAGATCACGTTTGCGGAGGGCTGTGAAGTGAGCAGCTTCGTCGCTCAAACGGAAAATGAGATTGTAGTCACCGTTCCAGTCACAGCCGTTACCGGCACCGTGGGCATCACCATGAGCAATGGCGAGACCGTCACCTTTGCCAACCTCGATGTCGATTCGCCCGTCTTCTGCTTCATCCCCGAAATGCCGGGCGACGACGTGGAACTCAAGGCTGGCAAGATGTTCAGCGTGGCTGTGGTCAATGGCGACAAGCTTACCGGCGTGCAAATCGACGGCATCGACTGCCAGTACATCTTCGTCGATGATGAGCTCTACATCCGCATCCCCGAGACAGCAGGCCGCTCGTCGGTATTGAAGCTCATCTCTTCGAACGGCGAGGTAGAGTATCCGTTGAGCGTCATACCCAACAGCGAAATGACCTTCGTCATCTGGACAGGTGCCGTCAAGCTCGACGCATGGAGCTTCAACTGGGAGTTCGGAAAGAACGTACATTCCGAGGGCGAAAGTGCCACTGCCTTTACAGACATGGGGCTACAGGCGGGCGACGTCATCCGCATCTGGGTCACCAACTTCAACGACTGGTGGCAGATACAGTTCTTCGACGGCCATTGGGACGCCATGGAGGAGATTGGTGTGGCTACCGGTCTCAATAACGGCAACAACATCAACTCGGGCATCTGTGACATCAGCAATGGTTACATCGAGATTCCCGCCACCCAGAAAATGGTCGAACTGCTCACTACCCTTACCGACTGGGGCTGCTGCCTGATCATGCAGGGCGAAGGCCTCATCATCAACAAGATTGACGTGAAGCGCACCATCAGCCTTGAGACAGTACTGTGGAAGGGTGAAGCCGTGGCCGACGCTTGGGCCAACCAGCCTACGTTCTTCAGCGACGGCGGTGCCGAACTGGCCGAAGCCGGTGTCAAGGCCGGACAGACTATGCGCTTCTACATCACACCGCTCGCCGACGAATGGGAACTGCAGATCGTAGAAGGCCATTGGGGCCCGACGTATGTAGCATTCAAATCGAGTGAGTGGGACCTTGCCGCCAACAACGGAGCCGTCTCGTTCAAGCTCACCCAAGAGATGCTCGACGCAGCCTTCACGGCTCAGAACTGGGGTGGCGTATTTATCGCCAACGGCAACCACACCGTCATCACCAAGATTACAGTCGAATAACTACAAGATTAGATTTCGCACGATATGAAAACCATCAAGATTATCTCTGCGTTCTGTGCAGCAGCCGCCACCCTCGGGTGGTCGGCCTGCATGGACACGGATGCACAATACACAGTCGTCGATACGCCTGCACCGACTTTCACAGGCGTCATCTGCAACGAGAGCGACACGATCTTTGCCTCAGGCAACACGCTGTCCACAGGCATGCAGCTCTATCCCGGTGTCCACACCATATCGGTCATGTTCGACGAGAACATCGGCTTTGCCACCTCGACCAAGGACCAGATCACCATCAACGGTACCCCCGTCACCAGCGCTGCGGTCATCGGCGCCAGCAACCTGCTGACCATCGACTTTACATCGCCAGCAGTCTCCGATCTTGTTCTTACGATTCCCGCTGGCCTTGTCTATGGTCCCAGCCGGAAGTCCAATGAACAGGAAATCTCCATCTACTGGACGTCCATCAATGTTGCCCCTGCCACAACGCTCGTCAACAGCGACGCCACTTCCGAAGCCAAAGCCCTCTATCAGACGCTACTCGGCTACTACGGAGAGAAGATCCTCTCGGGCACGATGGCCAACGTGAACTGGAACAACGAGAATGCCGAGCAAGTCTATCAATGGACTGGCAAATATCCTGCCATCAACTGCTATGACTTCATCCACCTGCCTTTCGATGGCACCTGGATCCACTATTCTGACATGACGCCTGTCACCACCTGGCACAACGGAGGCGGCATCGTCGCTGCCATGTGGCACTGGAACGTTCCTTCCGAGGAGCCGACCGAAGAGCCCACCCCACAGCCCGGCGGCGAAGAAACCACCCTCGCCAACGAAGAAAAGGTGATGCCCGCCGACTGGTCAGGATGGTACAAGATTGAAGCGAATCTTCTTGCTGGTCTCAAAGAGGGTGATGTGATCACCGCACACGTCAAGGATGTCGCCAGCGGCGCCCAAGGCTCGTTCAAGGACGGCAGTTCGTGGAGCGGCCTCGTCGATGGCAACGGCACCTCGTACGAATACTTCGACATAACGGGCGACTTCTCGCTCACTCTCGATGCCACCCTCCTTGCCGCTATCCAGGCCAACGGTCTTATCATCTCTGGCCACGACTATACGCTCACCAGTGTCACTGCCAGCACCTCTTCCGCAGGAGAACAGGATGGTGAAACCGTGCTCGCCAGCGAAGAGAAAGTGATGCCCGCCGACTGGTCGGGATGGTACAAGATCGAAGCTACAGCCTTCGCCAATGCCAAAGCAGGTGACATCGTCACCGCACTTATCAAGGATGTGAACAGCGGTGCCCAAGGCTCGTTCAAGGACGGCAGTTCCTGGAGCGGCCTCGTCGATGGCAACGGCACATCGTATGAATACTTTGACATCACGGGCGACTTCTCCATCACCCTCGACGCCACCCTCCTTGCAGCTATCCAGGCCAACGGTCTTATCATCTCTGGCCATGACTATACACTTACGGGCGTCACACTTTCGTCGAACAGTGCAGCACCCCAGCGCGCAAAGAAAGACGACATCCAGTATGTAATCCATCCCGACCAAACAACCTTCATGCCAAGCAATTGCCTCGTCGAAGGAACTTGGGAGAATAAGGTTTGGAACGACGATCTCGCCAAGGTGGCTGGTTACCTCAAGACCATGCAAGAGATGGGTATCGCCGTCATATGGCGTCCCTTCCACGAAGCCAAGGGCAACTACGACGTCTATCAGGCAGGAACAGGCGCCTGGTTCTGGTGGGGCAAGGAAGGACCCGAGGTGTGCAAGCATCTTTGGATTGCCATGTATGACTACATGAAGGCACAAGGCGTGAACAACCTTATCTGGGTTTGGACCGACATCCCAACGTCTTTTGATCCCAAATGGTATCCCGGTGACCAATATGTCGATATGGTAGGCGCAGACATCTATAACCAGACAGATGCCGCTGCTATCGCTTCGACCATGCAACAATTGCAGTATCTTTATCCCAACAAGATGGTTACCCTTTCGGAATGCGGAGGTGTAGCCGATGCTGGCGCACAGTTTGAGGCAGGTGCCACCTGGTCGTGGTTCATGCCATGGTATGAGGGCGAAGGCACAGCCTATGCTCCGATGGAATGGTGGCAGAATGTCATGAACAGTCCCCATGTCATTACACGTGACATGCTCAAGTAACATATCATTCATTTTACACTCAGGAGTTTCCCCTACATAGTCGAAACTCCTGAGCCAATTCAAATCTATTTATACTTAGCAATGGAAACTAAAGTATTTGGTCACTTCGATGATGCCAACCGCGAATACGTCATCACCGACCCTGCAACACCATTCCCTTGGATCAACTACCTCGGGAACGAAGATTTCTTCGGTCTCATCTCCAACACCGCAGGCGGCTACAATTTCTACAAGGATGCCAAGTTCCGCCGCATCACCCGCTACCGCTACAATGGCGTGCCTATGGACAATGGTGGCCGCTATTTCTACATCAACGACGGCGGCACGGTATGGAACCCCGGCTGGAAACCATGCAAGACTCCCCTCGATAGTTACGAGTGCCGTCATGGCATGAACTATACCCGCATCACAGGTTCGAAGAATGGGGTAAAGGCTTCTGTGCTCTTTTTCGTCCCTCTCAAGACCTGGGCCGAAGTGCAGAAACTTACCCTCACCAACCAAAGTGCCGAGGTGAAGCACCTCAAACTCTTCTCGCTTGCCGAATGGTGCCTTTGGAACGCTGCCACCGATATGGAGAATTTCCAGCGCAATTGGTCGACGGGTGAAGTGGAAATCGACGGATCGACCATCTACCACAAGACCGAATACAAGGAGCGTCGCAACCATTATGCATACTACACCGTCAATGTCCCCGTGCAAGGCTACGACACCGACCGCGAGACGTTCGTCGGACTCTACAACGGCTTCGAGGCTCCACAATGCGTCATGGCCGGACGTCCCGCCAATTCGTTGGCACACGGTTGGTCGCCCATTGCAAGTCATTACATCGAAGTAACGCTCCAGCCGGGCGAATCGAAGGACTTCATCTTCCTACTTGGCTATGTCGAGAACGAGCAGGACGAGAAATTCTCGGTCGAGGACATTCAGCGCAAGAAGGAGGGCACGCTCATCTCCTCGCAAGACAGCGATGTGACACTGGTCAACAAAAAGAAGGCACTCGAAACCATCCAGAAATTTTCTACCGTCGAGGCCGTCGATGCTGCTTTCGACGAACTGCACAAGATGTGGGACGAGTTGCTTGACAGTTTCGTACTGAGCAGTGGCGATGCACGCCTCGACCGCATGGTCAACATCTGGAACCAGTACCAGTGCATGATTACGTTTAACTTCTCGCGTTCGGCCTCCTTCTTCGAGAGTGGTGTAGGACGCGGCATGGGCTTCCGCGATTCGAACCAGGACCTCGTGGGCTTTGTCCATCAGGTACCCAGCCGTGCCCGCCAGCGCATCATCGACATCGCCTCCACCCAGTTCCCCGACGGAGGCTGCTACCACCAGTACCAGCCGCTCACCAAGCGCGGCAACAACGACATCGGCGGCGGCTTCAACGACGATCCGATGTGGCTCATCTTCGGCACCATCGCCTACATCAAGGAAACGGGCGACTACACAATCCTCGACGAGATGGTGCCTTGGGACAATCAGCCAGGCACCGAAGTCACCCTAATGGAGCACCTCCGAATCTCGTTCAATCATGTGGTCGAGAACCTTGGCCCACACCGACTTCCCCTCATTGGACGTGCCGACTGGAACGACTGCCTCAACCTCAACTGCTTCTCGTGGGATCCTAACGAGTCGTTCCAGACCACCGAGAACAAGACCGAAGGCTCGAAGGCCGAATCGCTCATGATAGCAGGTCTCTTCGTATTCTGCGGTAAGCAATATGTCGAACTCTGCCAGACCCTTGGCGGCAAGGCACTCGACGAAGCCAAACGTGCCCAGCAATGCATCGACGAGATGGTCGAAGCCGTCAAGCAGCATGGTTGGGATGGAGAATGGTACCTGCGTGCCTATGACTTCTACGGCAACAAAATCGGTTCGAAAGAAAACGAGGAAGGTAAGATCTTCATCGAGTCGCAAGGCTTCTGCACCATGGCCGGTATCGGTCTTGAAGACGGCATGGTCGATAAGGCCCTCGATGCCTGCAAGCAATACCTCGACTGCGAACACGGCATGGTGCTCAACAACCCTGCCTACACGACCTATCACGTCGAGATGGGCGAGATTAGCTCCTACCCAGCCGGTTACAAGGAGAATGCCGGCATCTTCTGCCACAACAACCCCTGGGTCATCATCGGCGAGACAGTCGCCGGTCGCGGCAACGATGCATGGGACCACTACACCAAGATCTGTCCCGCCTGGATCAAGGACCAGACACTCCACAAGGTCGAGCCTTACGTCTATTGCCAGATGGTAGCAGGCAAGGATGCCGCCAAACCCGGAGAAGGCAAGAACTCTTGGCTCACTGGCACCGCAGCCTGGAACTGGTACACCATCACACAGTTCATCCTCGGCATCAAGCCAACATATGACGGCATAGAAATTGATCCCTGTATCCCCGCCGACCTCAAGGAATACAAGGTGAAGAGAATACTTCGCGGCATCGAGTTCGACATCACTGTCAAGAACCCCAACGGACGTCAGAAGGGCGTCAGTCGTGTAACAGTAGATGACCAGGTCATCGAAAGCAATGTCATCAAGGCCACCCCAGGCAAACACATCGTCGAAGTTATTATGTAAGGAGTTTTTTATTCGTTTTATTTCGGAATTCCGGTATAACGGTATAACGGCATTCCGGAATATCGAAATAACCGAAACAACGAAATCCCCCAAAATATGAAAAAGATTCTTCTTTTCGCCTCTCTGGCAATGGCGCTGATGGTCTCCTGCGGCAAGAAGGCGCAGACGGACAGCGAACAAACCACTCCTGCCCAAGCCCTCATCACACGTCTCGACAACCTTCGTCAGAAGGGCTATATGTATGCTCACCAGGATGACCCGTTCTATGGTGTCACCTGGCAATGGGAACGCGGACGCTCCGACACCTACGAGCTTGTCGGCGACTTCCCAGCTCTCATGGGCTTCGACCTTGGCGGAATCGAAATGGGCGATGCCAAGAACCTTGATTCGGTACCTTTCACCTGGATACGTGAAGAAGCCATTAAGCATGTCGAGCGCGGTGGCATCATCACTTTCAGCTGGCATCCTCGCAATCCTCGTACCGGAGGCACAGCATGGGACGTGACCGACTCGACCGTCGTTCGTAACATCCTCCCCGGTGGCGAACAGCATGAGAAGTTCATAGGCTGGCTCGATGCTGTCACCACATTCCTCAAAACCATTACCTATAAGGATGGTTCCCCCATACCATTCATCTTCCGTCCTTGGCACGAATACAATGGTTCATGGTTCTGGTGGGGCCAAAAACTTTGCACTGACGATGAGTACAAGGCATTCTTCCGCATGACCTACGACCACATCGCCAAACAGCTTCCCACAAACATCGTCTGGAGTTGCTCGCCCAATCTGCAGGGCTACTGGACCGAAGAGGCATTCCTCTCGCGTTGGCCTGGCGACGACATCGTCGACCTGGTGGGTGAAGATTGCTACCAATGGGGCTCCGAAGAGGACTTTGTTCGTCAGGCAACAGCCGACGTCGTCTTCCTCAGCAACTATGCCAAGGATCACGGCAAACTCTTCGCGATCACCGAATGCGGCATGCAGAATTCTCCCGTAGCCGACTGGTGGACGCGTGTCTTTAAGCCCGTCATCGAGCAAGCCTATCTGCCAAGTTATTTCCTGCCTTGGCGCAACTGGCATGCCGATCATTTCGGTGCTTCAAAGGATGTCGCCACAGCCGATGACTTCAAGAAACTCTACGCCCAACCCAATACACTTTTCTTAAAGGATATCCAATAATTTCGATTGTAATTGTTAATTGTTAATTATTAATTGTTAATTGATACAATGGATTTCAATCAGCGCAAAGTTTTCGTCGAGGCACAATATGAAGCCCTCGTGACGCGCGAAAATAAATCAATCGAGGGAAACGGTATCTTCAACCGTTACGAATTTCCTATTGTTACTGCTGCTCATACACCACTGTTATGGCGTTATGACTACAACCCCGAGACGAATCCATACTTCATGGAGCGCATCGGTGTCAATGCCACGCTCAATGCCGGCGCCATCAAATGGGGCGACAAGTACGTCGTAGTGGTTCGTGTCGAAGGCGATGACCGCAAGTCGTTCTTCGCCGTAGCCGAATCACCCAACGGCATCGATAATTTCCGTTTCTGGAATCATCCTATCACCATGCCCGAGGCCCCCGAAGGCAGTTGTCTGCCTGGCCTCGATGCTCCGGCTACCAATGTCTATGATATGCGACTTACCCGACACGAAGATGGCTGGATCTATGGCCTCTTCTGCGTGGAGCGTCACGACGACAGCCAACCTGGCAACCTCAGTGCTGCAACCGCTACCTGCGGCATCGCCCGCACCAAGGACCTTGTGAACTGGGAGCGTCTGCCCGATTTACGCGCCAAATCCCAACAGCGCAACGTCGTGCTGCACCCCGAGTTCGTTGATGGCAAATATGCTCTCTACACACGTCCACAGGATGGGTTCATCGACACTGGTTCGGGTGGAGGTATCGGATGGGCACTCATCGACGACATCACGCATGCCGAAGTGAAGGAAGAGAAGATCATCAACGCCCGTCATTACCACACCATCATGGAAGTGAAGAACGGCGAGGGTCCTCATCCCTTCAAGACTCCCAAGGGCTGGCTTCATCTGGCACATGGTGTACGTGGTTGTGCCTCTGGTTTGCGCTACGTATTATATATGTATATGACCGCGCTCGACGATCCGACACGTGTCATCGCCCAACCAGGAGGTGCATTCATGGTACCAAAGGATGAGGAGTATATTGGCGACGTCATGAATGTTCTCTTTGCCAACGGATGGATTGCTGATGGCGGAACTGGTGCCGACATACACCAGATGGACGACAAGGTATATATCTACTATGCTTCGTCCGACACTCGCCTGCATGTAGCCACCTCGACCATCGGTCAACTTGTCGATTACTGCATGAACACACCTGCCGACAAGTTCACGACAGGTGAGAGCGTCAAAACACGCAACAGTCTTATCGATCGTAACCTTGCATTCCTAAATCAACAATAATTGTTATTTGTTAATTGTAAATTAATACCTTATGGCAACACTCAAAGAAAAAATCGGCTATGCCTTGGGTGACGCTGCGGCTGGTGGCATCACATGGAAAATCATGTCCATCGCCTTCCCACTCTTCTTCACCAACGTTTTTGGCCTCACTGTAGCCGACACGGCCACCTTGATGCTCATCGCACGTATGTTCGACGTGGTTACCGACCCGCTGATGGGCAGTCTCGCCGACCGCACTCAGTCGCGTTGGGGAACCTATCGTCCCTGGCTCATCTTCGGTGCCATCCCCTTCGGTCTCATCTTCGCTCTGCTGCTCTTCACGCCCGAATTCGGACCTATGGGCAAGCGCATCTATGCCTACTCGCTCTACCTGCTGATGATGGCCATGTACACGGCCGTAAACGTGCCCTACGGCTCGCTGCTCGGTGTGATGACCGACGACGACAACGAGAAGAACCAGTTCTCGTCCTACCGCATGGTCGGAGCCTACGCCATGGGCTTCATCACCTTGTTCGCTTTCCCTTACCTTCAGAAGATGGTAGGTGGCACCGAACAACATCAATATGCCATGTTGGGCGCATTCTTCGGAATCATCGCTGCCCTTGGCACCCTTGCATGCGGTCTGCTTACCAAGGAACGTCTGAAACCAGTACGTGCCGAGAAGTTCTCGTTCAAACCCTTCAAGGACCTTGTCAAGAACAAACCATGGATCTATCTTACCCTCATCGGCATCTGCACCAACTTCTTCAACGGTTTCCGTTATGCAGTTGCAGGCTATATGTTCGACTACATCCTGGGCAAGGAAATTACCATCAGCGGACTGATTATCAACTACACGGTGTTTATGACCTTTGGTGAAGTGACATGTATGATCTTTGGAGGACTTTCGCCCAAGTTCACCCAATGGATGGGTTCCAAGCGAAAGGCATTTACCGTAGCTGCCATCATTTGTGCCGTATTCTCCACACTCTACTTCTTTATCCCCAAGGATCCTGCCTACATCTGGGTGCTCGTTGCCATCGTAGTATTCACCTCGGTAGGTATCGGCCTCTATTCGCCGCTGCTTTGGTCGATGTATGCCGATGTGGCTGACTATGCCACCGAGAAGAATGGTACTTCTTCGACAGGCCTCATCTTCTCGTCAGGCACCATGGCTCAGAAGTTCGGAACGGCCATCTCTGGTTCTCTTGTTGCCTTATTGCTCGGCATCTCGGGATTCATCTCCGGTACAGATCCCACCACGGGACAGACCTTCATCGAAATCACCGATATGGAGTCGGTGCGCAATATGATTTGGGCATTGTTCTCAATCTTCCCAGCTGTCATCGTCCTCATCATGCTCTATCTGCTTTATAAATATCCTATTAAGAAATAGTCATGATCGAGATTGCACAAATAAAGGCCGAAATGCAGGATGTCGTTGAAAACAACATCCTGTCTTTCTGGTTCGATCAGATGCAGGACCGTCGCCAGCGAGGCTTCTATGGCCAGATGCGTGGTGATGGCACCTTGGTGCCCGAAGCAGACAAGGGATGCATCCTCAATGCACGCATCCTTTGGAGTTTTTCGGCCGCCTATCGCGTACTCCGCAAGCCTGACTATCTGATGGCTGCTACGCGTGCCAAGGACTATATCCTCGAACACTTCATCGACAAGATATATGGTGGAGCTTACTGGAGTCTTGATGCCGAAGGCAATCCCCTCGACACCAAGAAGCAGTTCTATGCCATCGGTTTTGTCATCTACGGCCTCACCGAATATGCACGTGCAACGGGCGACCCCGAGGCCTTCGATTACGCCATCCGTCTCTACGACTGCATCGAGCAGCATAGTTGGGATCCCCAATATGGTGGTTATATCGAAGCCTGCACACGCGAATGGGAGACGATAGCCGACATGCGTCTCTCTGACCTCGATGCCAACTATCCGAAGTCGCAGAATACCCACCTCCACATCATCGAACCCTATACCAACCTCTTCCGTTTGATGCAGGAACGCCCCGAACTGATGCAGGGTCGTCCTTGTCCACTCGCTACTGAGGAAAGCTGGGGGGATGTTTCCCTTCGTGTCGAAAAGTCGCTGCGTCAGCTCATCGACATCTTTTGCGACAAGATACTCAATCCCGAGACTCATCACCTCGACCTTTTCTTCGACATGGATTGGACACGAGGTGCAGGTTGGCTCGAAAGTTATGGGCATGACATCGAATGCTCCTGGCTCATGCACGAGGCAGCACTTGTCCTGGGCGACAAGCAGGTGCTTCAGAAAGTCGAACCCATCGTTCGTCTTGTCGCCAAGGCAAGCGAGAAAGGCCTCAACGCCGATGGCTCGATGACCCACGAAGCAAACCTTGACACTGGCCACGTCGATGCTGACCGTCACTGGTGGGTACAGGCCGAAACCGTAGTCGGCTTCCTCAACATCTACCAGCACTTCGGCGACACCGAAGCCCTGCAGCATGGTCTGCGCTGCTGGCAGTACATCAAGAATAACCTCATCGACTGGAAAAACGGCGAATGGTATTGGAGCCGCGATCCCGAAGGCAACATCAACCTCAAAGACGATCACGCCGGATTCTGGAAATGCCCCTACCACAACAGCCGCATGTGCCTCGAAATCATCGAAAGAAACTTTCCCCAGTAGCCTAAATGGCTCCAATAGTGTTTTCGTGTCAGCTATGCTTGGCTGACTCATAAATCACACAACACCCCATCCCCTATGAAAAAATACTCCCTCCTGCTCTTGAGCCTTCTTCCTGCAATGGCTTTTGCCGACAAAGTGGAACTCCGCACCCCTAACAATAGTTTCGTTGTCGAACTCAACAAGGGTGCTGAACCTCAGTTCCTTTACTATGGTCCCTCACTCAAATCTCAGGACATCGAAAATCTTGAGAAGGCCAACGATGCCAACTGGAGTCGTGCCGACCTCTATCCTGCCTATGGAGCCACACATACCCAGAATGAGGTTTGCTTGGCGATGCGTCATTCCGATGGCAACATGTCCACCCAGATGCTCATCGACTCATGGGACGAGAGCAATGTCAACGATTACGCGCCCAATGGAGCCAAACGTACAGGACAACTCCTTACCATCACCTTGAGTGACCCGCTCTACCCCATCACCGTCAATCTCTACTACCTTGCCTATGACGACGTCGATATGATTGAATCATGGACCGACATCACCAACGGTGAGAAGAAACCCGTCACCCTCACCCAGTTCTACAACCCCCTGCTTCCCGTGCGTCGTGGCAACGTCTATTGGACCCACTTCAATGGTTCATGGGCCAGCGAAGCACAGCTCGTCGAACTCCCGCTTGCCAACGGACTGGTCGAAGTCAAGAACAAGGATGGTCTTCGTAATGCTACTACCGACCGCAACGAGATAATGCTCTCGCTCAACGGTCCTGCACGCGAAAACGAAGGTGATGTCATCGGTGCTGCTCTCTGCTACAGCGGCAACTTCCGCATCACCATCGACACCGATGAGTCGGACTATCACCAGTACTTTGCCGGCATCAACCCCGACAATAGCGAATACCATCTCAAGCGTGGCGAAACATTCACTACCCCGCATTCTGCCTACACGTTCAGTACACGCGGCACTAACGGAGCCACGCAGGCGTTCCATGACTGGGCTCGCAAGTATCAGTTGCGCCATGCTAACCAGGAGCGCATGATTCTCCTCAATTCCTGGGAGGGTGTCTATTTCAACATCAATCAGGAAGGCATGGACCAGATGATGAAGGACATCGCTTCAATGGGAGGCGAACTCTTTGTGATGGATGACGGCTGGTTTGGCGACAAGTATCCCCGCGACATAGACAACTCTTCGCTCGGCGACTGGGTGGTCGATACACGCAAACTCCCCGATGGCATCCCCGGCCTGCTGCGCGATGCCAAAAAGAACGGAGTAAAGTTCGGCATCTGGATCGAACCCGAGATGGCCAACACTGTCTCCGAACTCTATGAGTCTCACCCCGACTGGATCATCAAGGCTCCAGGTCGCGAACCCGTACAGGGACGTGGTGGCACACAGGTCGTCCTCGACCTCACCAACCCCAAGGTGCAGGACTTCGCATTCAGCATCTTTGACAACCTTCTCAGCAACTATCCCGAGATAGCTTACATCAAGTGGGATGCCAACGCCCCTGTGATGAATCATGGCAGCCAGTACCTGCCGATGGACGAACAGAGTCACCTCTACATCAAGTATCACGAGGCACTCATCCAACTCTGCCAACGCATTCGCGCCAAGTATCCCGATGTAATCATCCAGGATTGTGCTTCAGGTGGTGGACGTGCCAACTATGGCCTGCTCCCCTACTTCGACGAGTTCTGGGTGAGCGACAACACCGATGCCTTGCAGCGTGTCTACATGCAGTGGGGCACCTCCTACTTCTTCCCCGCCATCGCCATGGCCTCCCACATCTCGGCTGTGCCCAATCACGCTGTGTTCCGTACCACTTCGCTCAAATATCGCTGCGACGTGGCCATGTCGGGTCGCCTCGGCATGGAGATACAGCCCAAAAACATGACCGACGACGAAAAGGCATTCTGCCGCCAGGTTATCTCCGACTACAAGCGCGTGCGTCCCGTCATCCAATTTGGCGACCTCTATCGCCTCCATTCGCCATATGCTGGCGACAACCTTGCCTCATTGATGTACGTCAGCAAGGATAAGCAGCAGGCTGTCTTCTTCTGGTGGAAACTCGAGACGCTGAAGAACCAGCATGTACCTCGCATCAAGATGGCTGGTCTTGACCCCGACAAGTACTACACCGTCCGTGAACTCAACCGCATCGACAACAAGCCATTGCCATGCGAAGGCAAATCCTACAGTGGAGCCTTCCTGATGCAAACGGGCCTCGAGATGCCTTACACCCACGATGTAGATTACAATAAACTCAACGACTGGGCCAGCCGTGTGCTCCAACTTACAGCCGAATAATTCATCATTTGGGAATGTTTATCCCTAATGAACACCAAATATAGTCCAACCGCAAACGCTGTTGGACTATATTTTTTCAAAGTATCCAATTCTAGGAGAAAATCAATCAGAACTCCTATAGCAACTCATGCAGGGCACCTACAAGCAGTTCCATCTCTTCTTTCTTCATGGATGCATAGCCCACACGAATGCCCCATCGGCCATCGGTTAAAGCAAAAACAGGCGCATTGATCCCCCGCAAAGCCAGTTCTCGTCTGATGTCGCGGTCCATGGTCATCCATAGGGCAAGGCCTCCATTAGGTCGCTTGTACATTACCTTGTCCTTCAATTTGGCAGTGATGAGGTCGTCGATGTATTCCAGACGTTCCTGATACACCTTCCTTGCCCTACGTATGTGACGCTTGAGTTCACCACTTTCGACAAGTTCCAGCACCGAACGCTCCATGACTACATCACCTTGCAGATCAATGATCCTGCGACGCTCAGCCAAACGATTGATAACCTCTGCCGAAGAGGTGACGAATCCCAGACGGAGGGCTGGGGCAAGTATCTTGCTGAATGTAGCAATATAAACACAATTGGACTTCGGCAGCATCACACAGAAGGGCATCTGTCGACTAGTAGTAAAATGGAAATGATGTCCGAAGTCATCTTCAGCAACCATAAGATTGTTTTTCACCACGATATCAGCCAACCTGCGGCGACGAGCAGCTGAGAGTGTCACTGTGGTAGGATATTGAAAACGAGGCGTCACATAAATACCCTTGATCTCAGGATGAAGTTCAAGAGCCTTCTCAAGCGCATCCACTTGAATGCCTTCTTGGTCAACAGGGATAGGATAGACGGTGACGCCCGCACTCTCGAAGGCCAAACGTGCATACTCATAGGTAGGGTCTTCAATGGCGATGGCTTCACCGGGCTTCACCATCACATGTGCACAAAGGTACAGTGCCATCTGACTACCTCTTGTGACCATCACCTCGTCCTCAGTAATCGGCAGACCACGCTCCTGACAAATCTCCTGGGCCAACGTATGACGAAACTTGAGGCTACCCTTGGGGTCATTATAACCCATCATTTTCCAACGGGCAGCGCGATTGAAGAACTGACGATAAGCGCGACTCAGTGCCTCATAGGGTGTCAGTTGTGTGTCTGGGAAACCATCATTCACTTCCAGACGTGCTTGCTTTTCGTCTGGTGCTTGATTCTTGGTTGTATTATTGCAACCTTCAGTTTGCAAATCGCCTTTTTTCGAATTATTATCTATCGGCAATTTAGAACGCACAAACAAACCTATACGTTCGCGGTTCTCCAGCCATCCGCTAAACACCAGCAACTCCATCGCTGAGACCACGGTTTTTCGGCTGACCTTCAATCTCGAAGCCATTTCGCGACTTCCTGGAAGTGCATCTCCAGGTTTTAGGGTACCAGAAACAATGAGTTTCTGGATACCATCTGCCAACTGCTGATACATAGGAATATCCTTATTATCAAGCTTAAATTCAAGTTCTAAAGTAAACGGTCTGAGCATCTGGACTCCTTTATATTATACTTTTTGGTTACCTTTTATGTCGCAAAGATAATGTATTTTTGCACAGGAAACAAAAAATAAAACGAAAATAAGCCTTTTCAAAACCATTTTTGCATTCACAAGCGCATTAAAGCACCAACAGTACCCTATTTCGTTCAAAAAAATATGAATATATTGTCCCGATTCATTGATCGGCTCTCACATCGGCAAAAATGTGTCAGTCTCGTCCTACTAGGCGCCCTTGTAGGATGCGGATTATTCTTTTTGTACATCCTGAGAGCTCATAGCTATTTGGGCGATGACCCTTCGGCATGCGTCAACTGTCATATCATGACGCCCTATTATGCCACATGGTTTCATTCGAGCCATGCGCGCAATGCTACATGCAACGATTGCCATGTTCCCCATGAGAACATCGCCCGTAAGTACTTCTTCAAAGCAACCGATGGTCTTAACCATGTAACGAAGTTCGTGACCCACCTCGAACGTCAAGCGCCACGTCCTGGTGAAGCTGCAAATCAAGTCATCATGAACAACTGCATTCGTTGTCACACCGACCTCAACACCACATTGGTCAACACCGGGAAAGTGGACTATATGATGACTGCTGTGGGCGAAGGCAAGGTCTGCTGGGACTGCCATCGCAACGTGCCTCACGGTGGACGCTCCAACCTTGCTGCCACTCCCGATGCCAAAGTGCCATTGCCTGACAGCCCTGTGCCATCCTGGCTTCAGAAAATGCTGAAATAATCTTACTACGAATACAATATCTGCAGACGAAAAACAAAAAATATAATTATGGAAAACAACAACAAGTTATCAAGCGGAAAAGCATGGGCATTGTTCATCATTGCCATGGTAGTAGTCTTCGGTCTCGGGCTGCTCACCAGCGCCCTGATGGAGCGACGTGCCGAAGTTGCCAGCATCTTCAACAACCGCAAGGCTCCATTCACAGGAGAAAAGATTCATGCGCAGAACGAGGACTTCCGGACCGACTTCCCTCGCGAGTACGACACCTGGCGTCAGACACTCGAAACAAACTACGATTCAAAGCCTCTTGACGTCAACAATCCCAACAGGGTAGGTGTAGTGCCTCAGATGTACCACAACGGAAACGAAGCCACCGACGTGCTCGCATATCGTCCCAACATGGTAGTGCTTTGGGCAGGGTATGCATTCTCTTGGGATTATACCACCCCACGCGGACACATGCACACCGTCGAGGACATGACTCGCACTCTCCGTACAGGCGCTCCCGACACCGAGACTACGGGCTCCAACCAACCCGGAACCTGCTGGACCTGCAAGTCGCCCGATGTACCCCGCATCATGAGCGAGAAGGGGGTAGCCGAATACTACAAGGCAAACTGGGCCATGTGGGGCAATGAAATTGCCAACCCTCTGGGATGCTCCGACTGCCATGATCCCGAATCAATGGACCTCCGTATCAGCCGTCCAGCCCTCATCGAAGCTTACCAACGTCAGGGACGTGACATCACCAAGGCTACACAACAAGAGATGCGTTCACTGGTCTGCGGCCAGTGCCACGTCGAATATTACTTCAAGAACGACCCGAACACTCCTGAGCACGACCAGTACCTCACTTTCCCATGGGACAAGGGCTTTACCGTCGAGGATGCCGAGGCATACTACGACGAGACCGGTTATTACGACTATATCCATGCTCTCTCAAAGGCTCCCATCCTCAAGGCCCAACACCCAGGATTCGAAACTAGCAAGCAGGGCATCCATGGACAGCGTGGTGTGAGCTGCGCCGACTGTCATATGCCTTACACCAGCGAGGGTGGCGTCAAGTTCTCCGACCACCATATTGTCAGCCCATTGGCCAACATGGAACGCACCTGTCTCACCTGCCATCGCGAGAGCAAGGAAGACCTCCTCAAGAACGTATTCGAACGCCAACACAAGGTAGAAGAGATCCGCACACGTGCAGAAGCCGAACTAACCAAAGCACACATCGAGGCTAAGTACGCTTGGGATAACGGTGCTACCGAAGAACAGATGCGCACTGCGCTCCAATTCATCCGCAAGGGCCAGTGGCGTTGGGATTATGCTGTAGCAAGCCACGGTTCTTTCTTCCACGCTCCACAGGAAATCACCCGTATCCTCGGCCGTTCGGTCGATTATGCCCTTCAGGCCCGTCTCGAAATTCGTAAGACGCTAGCCAGTCTCGGTCACAACGAGGAAGTGCCTATGCCCGACCTCAGCACCAAGGAGAAGGCACAGGCTTACATCGGCCTCGATATGGCTGGCAAGCGAGCTGCAAAGGCCAAGTTCCTCGAGGAAATCGTTCCGAAGTGGCAGCAGGATGCCAAGTCCAATGGCAAGGTATCCGATGGTGCGTACTTGCCTACCTATAAGGATGATATCAAAGAATTATCAATGAATTAATCAAAGAATCCGTGTGGTCTAAACCCTGGAAATTCGCCGAAGGTATCACCATTGGAGCAGGACTCATCTTGGTGGGCCTGATGTTGCAGTTCACCATCGGTCCTATCGACTGGAGGCTGCTCGCATATCCCTTCAACACGATTCTTTTGGCTATATATGTGCTTGTGCTCGGCATCCTCTATGCCGTGCGCAAGCACGTTTATGTCATAGAATGGACGATGACCGTCAATGCCGCAGTACCTGCCCTAGCCTACGGTGTCCTTGTCACTCTTTTAATGGGACTCTCCGGTTGGGTCCAGATGCTTCGCTCGTGGCCTTTCACATTGGTCTACATCTGGCTGATGAATATCCTTGGTCTTATCACAATTCGTCGAATTCTGCACTTCACGCAAGGAGGCATTGTCCGAAACCTCTGCTTCATCTGCAATCATCTTGGCCTATTTATGGCTATGGTCTGCGGAACCCTCGGATATGCCGATATGCAGAAATACCGTCTCACTGCCAAGGTCGATCAACCCGAATGGCGAGCCATCGATCTAGTGGGCACACTGATGCCTCCCAAGGTCGTCGAACTACCCTTGGCCATCGAACTGCATGACTTCACAATCGATGAATATCCACCCAAGTATGTCGTCATCGATAACGAGACGGGCATGATTGTTGCCGATAGCCCTTGGCGTATCCGGCAGGACTCCATCTGGGAGTATGCAGCCATAGTCTATGGGCGCAAGGATTCGCTTGGCAACCAGGATATGGATCGTTATGTCGAGTGGCCTTCGATGGGTGCATGTACCGCAGGATTCATCACCGCCACCCGATATGCTTCAGCCGAAGAAGCCTCCGAAGGTCGAGGCTCTGTTCTCGAAACGAAACAAGGCTGGGTAAGTTGCGGCAGTTTCATGTTCCCCTACAAGGCGCTCCTCCTTGATTCGCTCTATAGTGCCGTAATGCCCGATCGTGAACCGAAACGATATGCATCTGATGTCACCGTCTATGCAGCCAACAACCAAAAGATGGATGGCATCATCGAAGTCAACAAGCCCCTCGAAATCGATGGATGGAAAATATATCAAGTCTCCTATGACTCGGCTCTGGGCAGATGGTCCGACACCTCTGTTTTCGAACTAGTCCGCGACCCATGGCTCCCATGGGTCTATGCAGGTATCTACATGATGCTCGCAGGCGCAGTCCTCACCTTCATCACTGCCGGCAGAAATAAAAAATAGCTATGCTCATCTCCTGGCAACACTTCCCATATTTCGCCATCCCCTCGGTATTACTGTGGGCGCTAGGCGCATATTACTCCTTCCGCGAGAAGAAGACTCTCACCACAACCTTCACACTGCTCGGTATCGCTCTCTTCTTCGCCTTCATCTGCGGTCTTTGGATCAGCCTCGAACGTCCGCCCTTGCGCACCATGGGCGAGACACGCCTCTGGTACTCATTTTTCCTCCCCGTTGCAGGCATCATCACTTGGAGCCGATGGCGGTATCGCTGGATACTCTCCTTTTCGACCATCCTTGCGCTCGTCTTCATCTGTGTCAATCTCTTCAAATCAGAGATCCACAACACCACGCTGATGCCTGCCTTGCAGAGCCCTTGGTTCGCACCCCATGTCATCGTCTATATGTTCTGCTATGCCCTCTTTGGTGCAGCCCTTGCCGTGGCTCTCTATCTGCTTTTTGTCAAGACCAAACGCGACGACGAAAATATCTGGAACATGCTTGACAATCTCGTGTATGTGGGTCTCTCGTTTATGACCATCGGCATGCTCTTCGGCGCTCTTTGGGCCAAGGAGGCTTGGGGACACTATTGGGCATGGGATCCCAAAGAGACCTGGGCAGGCATCACCTGGCTCTCCTTCCTTGTCTATATCCATTATAGGCAATTATCTCGCAATGCCTTCCGAAGCAAAGTGGCCATCTTCATGATTATCATCAGTTTCTGTTGCCTGCAGATGTGCTGGTGGGGCATCAACTACCTGCCATCGGCACAAGGCAAGAGCGTTCACACCTATAATATGAAATAAATCTTTTACTCAAACACACATAAATACAGCAGCGACCTCGGGAAGTGCTCCCCGAGGTCGCATATTTTATTTTTAATTAATCCCGTTATGAAGTAGCATAACTATGCATTCCACCCAGCACAAAGTTTACGCCGAAATACGTCATCAGTACCGTCAGGAAAGCCAGCACCATGAAGATATGAAAGAATCGTGGACGGCGGAATATCGGCAATGACTCGCTATGGAAGGCAAATGCATAGACAAGCATCGTAATTAACGCCCACACCTCCTTGGGGTCCCACCCCCAATAGCGGCCCCAGCTCACATTGGCCCAGATGGCACCAATGAATATGCCTGCTGCCATGCAGAAAAGAGCAGGATAAAGCAGCATACGGCTCACGTCGGCCAACTGTTGCACAAACGCTTCTTGTCGCGACAGCAACGCGGCCAAGCCTGTCAAGAATGTGAAGGCCAACAATGAATAACTGATCATAATGACACAGACATGGAGGCTCAGCAGCGGCGACTGAAGTACAGGCATCAGGTGCGTGATCTGTGGATTGCTCTGCCCCATCATGCTCACCAGCAACGTCAGTCCGCCAAGCAGGAATCCGAAGGGCAATACCAGCAGAAAACGTCGCTGCATCACCAGTGTGAGCAACAACAGACTCAACGCCATGAACTGCATCGTCTCGTATCCGTTGGCCAAAGGCAGATGTCCACTGACGTACCATCGCAGACCGAAGAGTAGCAAGAGATAAACGAATGCCAGCACTATTAGCACATCGCACACATAGGCCAGCCACGATGGCACCTGCCGTCCTCGGCCCAAACGTACCACGAAAAAGAGGAACAACACGATGCCCAGTGTAGCAAAAGCCATCGCCAATGGTCGTGTGTAGTCTGCCTTGTTATAAAACATCTCTGCCGCAAAATGTCGATCGGATGGCAGAACTTCTCCCGCTACCTTTTGCTGATAGCGCCGTATCTTTCCAACTGTCTCGAGATATTTGTCATGATTACGGGTAACACCCAACTCCACCACGTAGTTTAATGACTTTCCTACGAAGAACATCTCGTCATCAGGCAATTCCGACAAATGGGAATCCGATGGACTAAGCCATGTCAATGTGCTGTCGGAATCGACACTACGCGAAGGAAAAATGCGCAGGAATTCACCCGCCATAAACATCTCAATCACAGCCTCCTGTTCTTCCTTATAGCGAGCTTTGCGTTCCTTGCGGGGCACATTTGTCCATGACGAGGGATAAAACACCCAACCCGTGAAGACTTGTTCACACGACAAATCTCCATAATGATCCTTACCATAGAGTTTCGTTGTGAAGTCCTTGGCAATGGTCTGAATGGGACAGATTCGGCCATTGTAATAGCCATATAGCGAACAAAATGCCTGTGCTTCATCTTGTGGCAATGTCTGTGGCGATGCCCAAAGACTTCCCATCGAAAACACGAGCAGCCCTGCCATTACAGCCAACCGACGCAAAGCACGACGAAACCCTTCTCCCGGCAGAACCAGCAGGAGAAGCATGCTGACGAAAAGCAGACCGTAGCCCACGTATGTAATGCCTATACCGACGGGATCGTGACTTACCGAAAGAATAGAGCCCCCCATGTCTGCATCATAACTTGTCTGATAGAATCGATAGTTGCGGAGTTCGGCAATTCTATTCATCGACACACTCACTGTGTCCTGCCGCCCATCGACCCCAGCGTTCACGAGCAGCGTCGATTTGTAGTCCATAGGCGTACTGGTGCCTGGATAAGCGATGACCTCAAAGTCAGAAAGCATAAGCTCGAATGGCAGTTTCACAACCTCAGCATCATTCGTAAGAAAAGTTCTTGCTGGCAATCCTACACGCAGATGCATCACACCTTGTTGGCCAAATACATGGGTCACCAATGCTCCGACAAGAATCACGACAAAACTAAGGTGGAGCAGCATTACCACAGGTCGCTTATAGAGTTTGCGTCGAAAGCAATGAAGCAGGCCACAGACACAAAGCAACGTCCACAGCGAAGCAAACCACCACGAACCATAGATGAACGCCGCACTGCCGGCAGATTGTTCAACGAAGGTTGCAGCCATCATAACGATGATGACTGCAACCATAAGTAAAAAGGAAAGGATTCCCATGTTATTCATAAAAGGGCTTTATAAGGGACGGTCCGTCCCTCAATTCACCCATTACCAAATTAAATAGCATCGATAAATTGAACAACAGCGTCACGCTCCTCTTTTGTAAGAGAACGGAACTTTTCAACCGAAGCACGTGCATCCGATTCGGCAGATCCATGCCACATGATCGACTCGATCACAGTGCGCGCACGACCATCATGCAGGCGGTCCGATGTAGCAGCTCCCGTGCATATCTGATGCAGTCCGCGTCCCCAAAGAGGTGTTGTGCGACACCATCCCGTGCGGATATCGTTCTTCATCATCAGTTTGTGCTGCACAAAATCCGAGTAAGGCCAGATCTTCTGGTTCGGATAGCGTGGCATCAACTCAGTGAGGGTCTTGCCATAGTTGGCACTCTTCTTATCAACTGCCTTGAAGTTGTTTGGGTCCTGCACATTGTCCGAACCTGTGGTCCAGCTGGGACGATGGCACTGTGCACATCCGATTTGTTCAAAGAGTTTCTTGCCCTGCTGGATGGTGACGTTGTCGATGTTGCGGGCAGCAGGCACAGCCAAGCCACGATGCCAAACCATGAAGTTGATGTAGTCGTCATCCGACATTTCGATAGGCAAGTTGGTCGAAGTAAGGTAGTTGTAGATATTTGCCTCCACATTATCGGTAAACCACTCCGGATGTTCTTCGGCATTCGAAATCTTGCTGATGTAATCGGCAAATCCGGCCTGTACCTCAGGATCCTGCGAAGCGCAGGTGGCATAGATCTTTCCGTTGAGGTCCAGATAGTGATACCTGCGGTCCGAACGTGTCACATTGGTGATGTTCCAGATGGCATTAGCACCAGCGGCATCAAGAATAGGACCACGCGACATAGCGTAGGTATAGCGACGCACATACTTCGTGCCATCACCTTGACGAGCATTGCTATAAAAACTCTTCCACTCGCCGTTCTCAAACCACGCGCTGTTCCAATGCTTCAAATAACCTGCTTGATAAGCAGCCTCCTCGCGTTTCCACTGCGCAGTAATCGAGTCATCGGGGATGGCATCGGTAATGCCTGTGCCATAGATTCCGATGGTATTCTCAAGGCGCACCTCATAGTTGGTTGTGGTAGCATCCTCATAGCCTCTGTTGATTACATAGACGGCCTCGCGTGGAAGCGTAACCTCTGGATAGACGAGGCTGTACGTTTCCCCATCAGGGAACTTGTTGCCCCACTCGTCGGTATAACCTACCCACTTTATGGTAATCTTGCTTTCGTCAAGTGGATCCTTGAAAGGTGCAATGGCATGGCTTTGCGGCATACCTGCCAACCATGACACATACGCGTTGTTCTCTGGATTATAGACCACAAGCAGGTAACCGTTGCCTACATCGACGGTGTTGAAAGAACCATCAGGCTGTGTCTTGCCATGTCCATAGCCAGGATGGCAATGGATGCACGACGAACGCACGTAGAGGGGACCGAGGCCTTCACGTTCGCCACCATTGGTGTTGGCAGTAAACATCTCTTCGAACATCTTCTCACCACGGTTGAAAGCAAGGAACATACCGCTGTTCTCCACGGCAGGGGTTGGCTGCTCGTAAGCCTTCGACGTGCTGATAAATGCTGTACCAAGTTTTCCGCCCGAATAGTATTGCTCTCTCACCGACTCGTCATCGACGATGCTGCCGCCATTATTGCCGTTGTTGTCGTCGTCATCGCTACATGCCGTGAACGATACAGCAAAGAGTACGACGCCCAATCCTAGGATAAATTTTCTCATAATAGGTTAAGATTTAATACGATTAGTCATTTACTGCCTCTTGTGCGGCATCAAGTGCATCCACCAGATCATTGCAAGCATCGACTGCAGCTTGGATCTTTGCCTTTGAGGCAGCATCAGTATCCACATAGATGTAGTTGCGGAAAGGACGTGGCAGAGCCTCCAATGCTGCAATAGCAGCGCTGATCTTGGCCTGTACGTTGGCATCGATGCTATTATTCTTCGAAGCCACATGGGCAGAAACCGAAACTTTCGAGCGAGAACCATCGAGGGTACCAAGATATGCATTGCGTACCGAAACGATATTATCCACAAAGTCAGTCACCGAGTTCCACGAATGTGGCGACTCCACGTCACTCCACTGGTGCGAATCCATAGGGTCCGAAATCTTGGTGTTGCCCACCTCGTTAGCAATATCCGAAGCACCAACGATGATCTCCTCAAAGGCAGCAGCCTGTGTCTTGTACTTGGTGTTACCCGAAAGGCCTGCATTGGTCAGCAATTCACCATAGTTGAATGAAGGAGCGAGTTCGGCATCGTCTAGAATAGCACGCTTGGCTGCTGTAATACGATCGGTGCCTGCCCAGGCGGCTTCGAGCAGAACGCACTGGTCACGCATATCGCTGGCTACGGCTTCAGCAAACGATGCCATGGCTTCGGTAATATTTTCCACAGGCTGGTTACGCTTCGAAGCGTCGCCTTTAGAACCCTCAAGGAAGAGGACGTACTCGACAGCATGGAAGCCCAGCAGTCCATAACCTGCAGTGCCTGCGTCGATGCGCGATTCGATGTTGCCGGCAGCAAGCACTTCAGCAAGCTGGGTAAGGTCAAGAGGCCAAGAATCGATATGTGGGTCGATGTTGTAGTCGGCAGCCGCACCAAAGAGGAAGGCTTCCGAGCGCTCCCAGTACTTGCGTGCCTCTACCCAATCGGCACATGCCTTATCCACCTTAGCCTGTGTCGAAAGGTCCTCGCAGTCTTCGGCCAGGGCAATGGCATGGTCGGCCAGGCTCCTATATGTAGGGATTACAATTTCGTTCACATAGTTCGAGATGATGGCCTGCTGTGTCTTATCGACTTCATTGGCCGAGCCGTTGTCATCATCGTCATCACAACTTACCATACTTCCACTCACGCAGATGGCAGCAATAGCCATCAATGCATACTTAAAGATTTTCTTCATAATTTTGTTTTAGTTATTATTTGATTTGTGAATAGTCTATTTTTGAATCTTTTATTAATGGAAGAACCCACTATAGCAGATACCCAGGCTGAGCGTTGGCTCGTCGTTGAACTGGCTCTTGAAGAGGCGATAGGAATATTCGCCCTTGATGATAATCTCGTCAATAGGATGATAGTTCAAACCCACGGTGAACTTCTGACGGCCCCAACATGGATTGTCCACTACACTGCCTTCGGTCTTCAGCATCGAATCGTAGTAGTCATAGCGTCCGAAGACGTAGAGCTTCTGACCCGACTCACGTGCCTTTCTGGACTGCGACAACACATCATATCCGGCTTCTATACCTGCAGCGATAGCATCGCTGGCTACCGAGGTCTGGGGCGATACCGAGTTGCTGCCAAGCGTCTTGTTCAGTCGAGTGATGGCCTCTGAATCAGAAAGGTGTCCATAGTCGAAGTTGCCACGCACTACCCAATGATAGCCGTCGTAGTGGAAATCCACCGCTCCAATAAGCAGGTTGCCGTCAGCGCCTGCATCACTATACTTGTAGTCCTTCAGCGAGTTGATGCCGCACTTGCCATAATAGCCGCTTACGCCGATGCGCAGACCTGGGACACTATAATTATCTACGCGTAAAACACTTGCATAACCATTGGCGATGTCAAATTCGTAGGGGCTGGCACTGCCTCCATGCACCCAGTTTTTTGCGCCGAAGAGGTCTGCCTCAAGGCCTGGCAGGAACTGCACCTCATAGCGCCAATCCTCTACACGTCCCCAAAGGCTGATGCCTGCCTGATGCCATGTGCAAGGCAGGATGGTGTTCTCTCCCTCAGGACGATAGACAGTGAAGAACTCATTGGGCATGTGATGCTGGTTGATACCACCGACAGGGACGATGATGTGTCCCATCCTTAGGTTCAAGCCTTTGCCCCAACTCTTTTGCAACCAGAACTGTTCCAAGGCCACCTCGCCTCCACGTTCGGTCTCAGTCTCATATTCACCGGTCTCTTCTTCCTCAATCTCCACGGCCGTCTCGGCCCCACCATGCTCGAATTCGATTTCTGTTCCCATAGTCCAACCATGTCCGAAATCGTAACCCATATAGATCACCACGTGAGGCAGATCGAATTGCCCGAAACCATCATCGTCCTTGTAGAGGTCGGCATTGGTGTAACGCTTGTAATTGTCGCTGTAGAACATTCGGCTCATCACAGCCTCGCCATAGCCGCCCACAGTGAAACGGCGATGAAAGTTCTCAACGCGTTCGGTGCGCTTCTCAAGCGCAGCAATGCGAGCCTGCAGAGAATCGAGCGTCCGCTGATCCTGTGCATAACTCTGTTCACTGCCTGCCAGAGCCAATGTTATGGCAAGCAGTTTAACCATCCATTTACTCATAATTGCTGATATTTTCATTTTTGCGGGTGCAAAGATAGCCGCTTTTCACGACCTCGGCAATACCCAAAAGTGAGTAATTCGCCCCTGCCGCACCATCTTCCACCCATCTCCCCCTCTCCCCGTCCTCTTGTTTCAGCAGTAGCCAAGCTTGGCTACCCTTCGTGTCCCAGTCGCAGCCATCCTTGGCTGCCCCTATTTTGCAATCTCCAATAACGGAATCCCCACAAAATCAGTAAAAAATTAAAATTTTTTCACTTTTTTCTTGCGTGTTTAAAATATAATAGGTATCTTTGCACCGCGAAACGAAGAAGAGAGGACCGAAAATCGGTTCCCTCTTCTCTATTATAACAACACATCCACATGATTCAAAAACAGGAAATCATCGATCTGGTCGATCAGTTCCTTTTGGCCAGTGAAAGCGAGAGTTACCTCATCGACGTTACAGTAAGCCGCGACAACCAAATCGTTATTACCCTCGACAACGACGAAGTGATCACCCTCGACGAGTGCACAGCACTCAACCAGTATATCAATGAACATCTCGACCGCGACAAGGAGGACTTCGAGCTCGAAGTCGGTTCAGCAGGTCTCACCGCTCCACTACGCACGCTTCGCCAATATGCCAAGTTCGAAGGCGAAACCATGGAGGTGATGCTGCGCGATGGTCGCAAACTTCGCGGCATACTCGGTGCCACCGATGACGAAGGCTTCGACCTCACCTGGACGACCCTCGAGCATATCATCGACCCCGCTACAGGCAAGCGCAGCAAGAAGAAGCAGGAGGTCGAGCACCATGAGCACCTCTCCCACAAGGATGTCAACCGCATCTACTACAACTTTTAATTAATCAGGAAATAATAATATTAATATCATAAAATCAAGCAATGGCAAGACAAAAAGAGGAAGTAATCTCAATGGTAGATACCTTCCAGGAATTCAAGGAGCTTAAGAACATTGACCGCTCCACAATGATCAGCGTACTCGAAGAGTCATTCCGTTCGGTATTGGCCAAGATGTTCGGCACCGACGAGAACTTCGACATCATCATCAACCCCGACAAGGGTGACTTCGAAATCTACAAGAATCGCGAGGTGGTAGCCGATGAGGATCTTACCGACCCCAATCTTCAGGTATCTCTCAGCGAGGCCCGTAAGACTGTCGATGACATCGAGATCGGCGAGGACTTCACCGAAGAAGTGCATTTCGAGAAGTTCGGTCGTCGCGCTATCCTCAACCTGCGCCAGACCTTGGCAGCCAAGATCCTCGAACTGCAGAAGGACCTGCTCTACAACAAGTACAAGGACCTCATTGGCCGTATCACTACCGCCGAGGTTTATCAGATTTGGAAACGCGAGATGCTCATGGTCGATGAGGACGGCAACGAACTCTCTCTGCCTCGCAGCGAGCAAATCCCTGGCGACAACTTCCGCAAGAACGACCAGGTGCGCGCCGTCGTGCTCCGCGTTGATAACACCAACAACAACCCCAAGATCATTCTTTCACGCACCGCTCCTATCTTCCTCCAGCACCTCATGGAGCAGGAGATTCCCGAAGTAGCCGACGGCACCATCCGCATCGTCAAGATTGTTCGTCTCCCAGGTGAACGTGCAAAGATTGCTGTCGAGACCAACGACGATCGCATCGATCCAGTAGGCGCTTGCGTTGGTGTCAAGGGTGGACGTATCCACGGCATCGTACGTGAACTGCGTGGCGAGAACCTTGACGTTATCCCCTACACCACCAACCCCAGCCTGTTCATCCAGCGCGCCCTCTCCCCTGCATCCATCTCCCAGATCCATGTCAACGAAGAGGACAAGACCGCCGAGGTATTCATGCGTCCCGAAGAGGTGTCTCTCGCCATCGGCAAGAATGGAGCCAACATCAAGCTTGCCTGCCTGCTCACAGGTTATCAGATCGACGTTTATCGCGAAGGCGACAGCAGCGATATCTTCCTCGATGACTTCTCTGATGTAATCGAGCCATGGATTATCCAGGCCCTCAAGGGTATCGGCTTGGCAACCGCCAAGGCTGTGCTCGATGCCGACCCGCAACTTGTTGCCGACAAGGCTGACCTCGAGGACGAAACCGTCGAGGACGTACGTGCCATCCTCTCCAAGGAGTTCGAACCCGAAGAAGAGGAAGATATCGACGAATCTGATGTCGATGAAACTACCGACGATTCCGAAAATAACGAAGAAGGAACCAACCACACTGAGTCAGAATAGTTAACCATTAAAACCTTTGACTGAATGAGATTAAGTAAGATTGCAAAAGATTTCAACGTCGGCATCCAGACCCTCGTCGAGTTTCTCGAAAAGAAGGGTGGTGACCCCACCATAGAGTGGAAGCCGATGTCCCAGGTCCCTGACCACCTATATGAATTATTAAGCAAGGAATTCAACAAGGACAAATCTGTCAAGCAGGCTTCCGAGCGCGAACGCCTCGAACGCTTGCAGACACGCGACAAGATCAAGGAGGAAACCCGCCAGATCAATGCCGTCAATCAGGGCATACCCCAGACACGTCAGAAGCCCGCTCCCAAGGCCGAACCTGCCGCAACGCCCTCTTCCGTAGCCAAGACGCCTACCGAAGAGCAGCTCATGCAGGCAGCCATGAAGATCGTGGGGCATATCGATCTCGACGACCAGAAGAAGCCTGCCGAAAAGAAGGCCGAGCCAAAGCCGGCCGAGGAAAAGGTCGAGGTGAAGAAGCCCGTCGAGGCTCCCAAGACAGAAGAACCTCAGAAGGAAGTTCCAGCTGCCAAGACCGAAGAGAAGAAGGTCGAGGAGAAGAAGGCCGACGTTGTCACTCCTAAGGCTGCCGAGGCAAAAGAAGAGGCCAGCAAGCCTGCTGAGAAGAAAGCTGAACCTAAGGCTAAGGAGGGCAAGAAGCCCAATGCTCCCGCCGAGAAGAAGCCCAACCAGTCCATCTGGGGCGAGCGCAGCAAGGATCGCATCAATGACGAACCACTGCCTGCCGAGGCTCGCAACGGCGAGGTGTTCCGCCTCAACCAGCCCGAACAGCCTCAAATCAATGTGCTCGGTACCATCGACCTCGACTCCCTCAACCAGTCCACCCGTCCCAAGAAGAAGACCAAGGAGGAACGCAAGAAGGAGCGCGAGCAGAAGGCCCAGGGCAGCAACGGTCAGACCCGCACCTCTTCCAGCGAGGAGGGACATGGCAGCCGTCGTCAGCGTGGTGCCCAGAAGGTCGATATCAACGAGGTTATCAAGCAGGGCAAGGCACGCGATGCCAAGGGCCAGGAGCGTCGCGACCGCAAGGATCAGCAGAACACCGACGGTCGTGGTCGTCACCAGGGCAAGGACAAGAAGAAGGGCAACAATGCCTACAAGCAGGAGATCACCGAGGAGGATGTACAGAGGCAAGTTAAGGACACCCTCGCTCGTCTGACCAACAAGCCCGACAAGAAGGCTGTCAAGTACCGCAAGGACAAGCGTAACGCTGCTGCTGCCGCCGCTGCCGAAGCTCAGGCCGAGGAGGCTGCCGAGTCGAAGGTGCTCAAACTCACCGAGTACGTGACCGTCAACGACCTCGCTACCATGATGAATGTGCCTGTTACCAATGTCATCATGACCTGTATGCAACTCGGCCTGATGGTCAGCATCAACCAGCGCCTCGAAGCCGAGACCATCAACCTCGTGGCCGAAGAGTTCGGTTTCGAGACTCAGTACGTCAGCGAGGAGGTTGAAGCCGAACTCGAGCAGGAGGCCGACCGTGAGGAGGACCTTGTTTCTCGTCCGCCCATCATCACTGTCATGGGCCACGTCGATCACGGTAAGACCAAGCTTCTCGACTACATACGCAAGACCAACGTCATCGCAGGTGAGGCTGGTGGCATCACCCAGCACATCGGTGCCTACAACGTCAAGCTCAAGGATGGTCGTCACGTCACCTTCCTCGATACCCCTGGTCACGAGGCGTTCACCGCTATGCGTGCCCGTGGTGCCAAGATGACCGACATTGCCATCATCATCATCGCTGCCGATGACGGCGTGATGCCTCAGACCAAGGAGGCCATCAACCATGCAGCAGCAGCCGGCGTGCCCATGGTCTTCGCCATCAACAAGATCGACAAGCCGACCGCCAACCCCAACAAGGTCAAGGAGCAGCTCGCTGCCATGAACTATCTCGTCGAGGAGTGGGGCGGCAAGTACCAGAGCGAGGACATCTCTGCCCGCGACGGTCTCAACGTCGATGAGCTGCTCGAGAAGGTGCTCCTCGAAGCCGAACTGCTCGACCTCAAGGCCAATCCCAACAAGCAGGCCAGCGGCTCCATCATCGAAGCTACACTCGACAAGGGTCGCGGTTATGTTGCCTCTGTGCTCGTCCAGAACGGCACCCTGCACGTCGGCGATGTCGTCATTGCAGGCAAGCATTATGGACGTGTCAAGGCGCTCTTCAACGAACGTGGTGCCAAGGTGCAGGAGGCTGGTCCCGCTACTCCCGTACAGGTGCTCGGCTTGAGCGGTGCTCCTTCGGCTGGCGACCAGTTCCGTGTGCTCGACTCCGAACAGGAGGCACGCGACATTGCTGCCAAGCGCGACCGTCTGCAGCGTGAACAGGCGCTTCGTACACAGACCCGCCTTACCCTCGACGAAATCGGTCGTCGTATCGCTGTGGGCAACTTCCAGGAGCTCAACCTCATCGTCAAGGGCGACGTCGATGGTTCGGTCGAAGCTCTCACCGACTCCCTCATCAAGCTCTCTACCGAGCAGATTCAGGTCAATGTCATCCACAAGGCCGTGGGTCAGATCTCCGAGAGCGATGTGGTACTCGCTGCCGCTTCCAAGGCCATCATCATCGGCTTCCAGGTACGTCCTTCTCTCGCCGCCAAGCGTCTGTCCGACCAGGACGGCGTCGATATCCGCACCTACTCCATCATCTACGATGCCATCGAGGAGGTCAAGGAGGCTATGGAAGGCATGCTCAAGCCTATCGTCAAGGAGGAGATTTGCGGCAATGCCGAAGTCAAGTCCGTCTTCAAGATCTCGAAGGTCGGCGCCGTGGCTGGCTGTATCGTTCGCGACGGCAAGATCCATCGCACCGACAAGGCTCGCGTCATCCGCGACGGTATCGTCATCTTCACGGGCGAACTTGCAGGCCTCAAGCGCTTCAAGGACGACGTCAAGGAAGTGGGCACCAACTTCGAATGCGGTCTTTCCATCAACGGTTACGACGACATTCAGGAAGGCGACCTCATCGAGACCTACACCGAGATCGAAATCAAGGCCAAGCTCTAAGCTCACTTCGTTCATTCCCCGTTCAGTTTGTCGCGATGCCATCGCGACCCCTCTTAACCCCTCAATCCCATGGTTCTTAACGACCTCGACCGCATCATCCTCATCATTGTTGGCATTGGCGCCTGCATCGGCCTCTACCGTGGCTTCTTCCGCGAAGCCATCGGTATTGCGGGCATTGTGTTGGCTGCCATTGCCGCCAATCTTGCGTCACCTTTCACCAAGCCCTTCGCCAACAACTTCATCGAGAGCGACACCATTGCATCCATCGTTGTTTGGGTTATCGTGTTCTTTTTCTCCATGTTCCTGCTCAACAGGTTGGCCGTATTGCTCGACCAGTTCATGGACTCTATCTCGCTCGGTTGGATCAACCGACTGGCAGGTGGCTTGATTGGTGCCCTCAAGTTCTGCATCATCGTGGCGCTCATCATCTCCCTCCTGGAGGTGATTACCGCTCACGTCGAAATCGAGAAGTTGAAGCAGTACCTCGAGACCAGCAGTCTCGTGCCCCGCATCCACCAACTCATCGATGTCATCACGCCCTGGGCTTCGGAGCATATCCTGAAACCTACCCTCGAGTTGCTCAACAAATAATAGAATATGAATAATGGACAATCGTCGGAAGACGTACTCAAGGACCTGACCTCCAGCGAATACAAGTACGGCTTTACGACCGACGTCGAAACCGATATCATCCCCAAGGGCCTCAACGAAGATGTTGTCCGACTGATTTCGGCCAAAAAGCAGGAACCCGACTGGATGCTCCAGTTCCGCCTCGAAGCCTATCGCTACTGGCGGCAGCAGCCCGTGCCCCAATGGGGACACGTCAAGGTCGATCCAATCGATTACGACAACATCTCGTTCTATGCAGCCCCTCGCAAGAAGGCGGCTGCCGGCGATGTCGATCCTGAGATTCTCAAGACGTTCGACAAACTCGGCATCCCCCTCCACGAGCGCGACATGCTGCTCGGCAAGACCACCAGCACCGAACTCTCGGCCGTCGAGGCATCCTCGACAATGGCTGTCGATGCCATCGTCGATTCGGCTTCGCAAAAGACCACCTATCGCGACAAGCTTGCCGAACTCGGCATCATCTTCTGCTCGTTTGGCGAAGCCGTGCGCGAGTATCCCGACCTCGTCCGAAAGTATCTCGGCAAGGTCGTTCCCGTGCGCGACAACTATTACTCTGCCCTCAATTCAGCCGTCTTTTCCGATGGCTCGTTTGTGTATATCCCCAAGGGAGTGCGCTGCCCTATGGAACTGGCTTCCTACTTCCGCATCAATTCCAGCGGAACGGGTCAGTTCGAACGCACCCTCATCATCGCCGACGAGGAGGCTTACGTCTCCTATCTCGAAGGATGCACCGCACCTATGCGCGACGAGAACCAGCTTCACGCTGCTGTCGTCGAGATCTACGTCCACGAACGTGCCGAGGTCAAGTACTCCACGGTCCAGAACTGGTATCCGGGCGATAAGTTCGGCAAAGGTGGTGTCTATAACCTCGTCACCAAGCGCGCCCTCTGCGCAGGCGACTTCTCGAAGGTCTCGTGGACACAGGTCGAGACAGGTTCTGCCATCACCTGGAAGTATCCCTCCTGTGTGCTCAAGGGCGACAACAGTCAGGGAGAGTTCTATTCGGTGGCTGTCACCAACAACTACCAGGAAGCCGACACCGGCACCAAGATGATACACATCGGACGCAACACGCGCTCACGTATCATCTCCAAAGGTATCTCGGCAGGTCACTCCCAGAACTCCTACCGTGGCATGGTCAAGGTGCTCCCGGGCGCTGAGGGTGTACGCAACTACACGCAGTGCGACTCGCTCCTGCTCAGCAAGACCTGCGGTGCCCACACCTTCCCCATTATGGACATCCAGAACCCCACTGCCATCATCGAGCACGAAGCCACCACCTCCAAGATCAACGAGGACCAGCTCTTCTACTGCCAGCAACGCGGCATCAAGGAGGAGGACGCCGTCTCCCTCATCGTGGGCGGCTATGCCAAGGAAGTGGTCCAGAAACTCCCCATGGAGTTCGCCGTCGAGGCCCAGAAGCTCCTCAGCCTCTCCATCGAGAACAGCGTCGGCTAAGGTTCGCTTCGCTCATTGTTCTGAAAGGTTCGAAAGTTCGAATGGTTCGAATGTCTCGTCCTTCGGTATTCCGATATTACGGCATTCCGGTATTCCGGAATCACGAACCCTTCTTAACCCCTCGAACCCTTCGATCCCCTCTTAACCCCTTTTAACCGCCGCGTCAGCGGCCCCATCATGTCCCTACTCGAAATCCACAACCTGCACGCCAGTGCCGCCGGCAAGGAGATCCTGCGCGGCATCGACCTCACCATCAACCCCGGTGAAGTCCATGCCGTTATGGGCCCCAATGGTGCCGGCAAATCCACCCTCTCGGCCATCCTCACAGGCAACCCGCAATACGAAGTCACACAAGGCGAGATCCTCTACAAGGGCCGCAACCTCCTCGAAATGAAACCCGAGGAACGTGCCTGGGAGGGCATCTTCCTCTCCTTCCAGTATCCCGTCGAGATTCCCGGTGTGTCGATGGTCAACTTCATGCGTACCGCTGTCAACGCTCAGCGCGAATACCGCGGTCTGCCCGCCCTCACCGCCACCGAGTTCCTGCGCCTGATGCGCGAAAAGCGTGCTGTCGTACAACTCGACAACAAACTTGCCAACCGTTCTGTCAACGAAGGCTTCTCGGGTGGCGAGAAGAAGCGCAACGAGATCTTCCAGATGGCCATGCTCGAACCCACCCTCTCCATCCTCGACGAGACCGACTCGGGCCTCGACGTCGATGCACTCCGCATCGTCAGCGAAGGCGTCAACCGTCTCAAGAGTGCAGAGCGTTCCAGCATCGTCATCACCCACTACCAGAAACTCCTCGAGTACGTCCAGCCTCAGTTCGTCCACATCGTCTATCGCGGACGCATCGTCAAGAGCGGTGGTCCCGAACTCGGCGACCGCATCTTTGCCGAAGGCTTCGACTGGGTCAAGCAGGAATTTGAAGGATAAATTTTGAAAAGATGTCCTCCTATCAGCAATATATCGACCTGTTCAACGCCCAGCGTGCGCTCATCGACGAGCATGCTGCACCCGTCCTCAATGCCCAGCGCGAAGCTGCGGCTGAGGTGTTGCAGCGTGTCGGCCTGAGTCGTCCCAAGGACTACACGCACGTCGATCCCGAGGCGCTGCTTGCTGCCGACTACAGCCTCAACCTCTCGCGCTACGCTGTACCCACCGACCGCAGCGACCTCTTCACCTGTGCCGTTCCCGAACTGTCCACCAGCGTGCATTATCTGGTCAACGAGCAGCTCGTCTCCCACAGCCGTGAGGGCGACGATGGCGTCTTCTCGGGCTCACTCCGCGAGTTTGCCCTCCGTTATCCCGAAATCGCTGCGCGTTACTACAACCGTCTTGCCATGCACGACGAGACGCCCTACGATGTTCGTACCCAGGGCACCAACGTCACGGCCCATCGTCCCTTGGGCGAAGCTGCGCTCAATACCCTGCTCTGCCAGGACGGTTTCGTGCTCTATGTACCCGATGGTGTCGTTGTCGAACGTCCCATCCAGCTCATCTCCCTCCTCCGTGCCGTTGAGGACTTCATGGCGTGTCAGCGCATCCTCATCATCATGGGCGAAGGGGCAAAAGCCAGTGTCCTCATCTGCGACCACGCTTCGCAGCTCCGCGACTGCAAGCTGCTCAGCCTGCAGGTCACCGAGATCTTCTGTGCACCCTATTCCAGCCTCGACTTCTACGAACTCGAGGAGCACCATGCCGACTGCCGACGTCTCAGTTCGGTCTATGTCGAGCAGCACGAAGGCAGCAGCGTCGCCGTGGGGCAATATGCCCTCACTGCCGGACAGACTCGCAACCGCGTCTTCATCGACCTTCTGGGACACGATGCCGACACCCACCTCTATGGTCTCTGCATCGCCGACCGCGACCAGCAGGTCGATAACATCACCTACATCCGTCACCGTGCACCCAAGTGCCATAGCGACGAACTCTTCAAATACGTGCTCGACGAAGAGGCCCGTGGCTCGTTTGTGGGACGTATCCTCGTGCAGGAAGGTGCCGACAAGACCGATGCCCATCAGACCGATCGCAACCTCATCCTCACGCCACAATGCCATATGGTGGCACGTCCCGAACTCGAGATCTATGCCGACGACGTCAAGTGCTCGCACGGTGCTACCACCGGCCAGCTCGACCCCGTCGCCCTCTTCTATATGCGCACCCGTGGCATTCCCGAGGCCGAAGCACGCCTGCTCCTGATGTTCGCCTTCATGGGCGATGTCATCGACGGCATCCGCATCGATCCCCTCAATGATCGCCTCAAGCACCTCGTCGAAAAGCGCTTCCGTGGCGAACTCACCCAGTGCCGCACCTGCGCCATCAAAAAGTAACCCCCCTTTTGTCCCGTATGCAGCGTTGTTCTTCTCTTGGACGTTGCCATCGGCAACAACGCTGCTCAAAAAAACATGCGCCCACTTCTTCCCCACATCCTCCCCCTAAGCAGGGGGATTAGAGGGGGTCTTCTTCTCCTCCTCCTCGTCCTCCTCGCCTCTTGCAGCGAGTGGGACACTGATTCGTTGGGCACATCATTCACGCCCGCCAATTCGGTGGTGCGTGTCTATAACAACCTGGTCTATATCGAATATGCTGCGCCCGAGGCGCGCGTCTGGGGGCCAGCAGCAGGCGACGTGACCGCCACCATCAGTGGAGATCACGTCAGCATCCGAAGCGAAGCGCAGAACGTCGCCTATTTCGTCTATGGTTATCCGGCCAGCACCGACACGTTGGGCACGACCGATGGTAGCCTTACCATCGAAAGCCATGCGTCCTATGCCCTCTACCTCGAAGGCCTGTCGCTGCGCTGCCAGGATGGACCCGTCTTCCGAAGCCCGGGCAATGACGATTGTCACATCGTCCTCTCGCGCAATGCCGTCAACCATCTATATGGTCCCATCCAAGTGGGTGGCAATCTCTCGCTCAGCGGTGTGGGTACACTCACCATCGAAAGCCAGTCCACATGCATCACTGCCGCCACGCTGCAATGCCAGTATGGCGTCAAGGTCAACATCAACAGCGCCCAAGGCGACGGCATCTACCTCACCGAGGGCGTCCTGAGGGCTACCGATGGCACCTGGAACATCAACGCAGGCCACAGCGCCATCTGTTCCACCGACAGCATCCTCATCTTCGGAGGCACCTGGCGAGGCACTGCCTTGCAGGGTTCCTTCCTCGATGCTAAGGCTCCTGTCGTGCTCCAGAAGCCCGACATGATTGCAGCATCGGCTTGGGGCAACAACATCCTCGACTCCCTGGCTGTCGCTGCACGCTACGACTCCGTTCAGTCCGTCTGGGAGGAACAGGTCGATACGCTCACGCTCATGGCCGACACCACCTATACCATCCGACGCAACAGTTCCACCGCTTCCGTCGGCCGATTCACACCTCGTCAGACCCTCGTCGGGCCTTACGTGCTCATCACCAACGGAACCGTTCTCTCATCCGATACACTCTATTTCCGCAAGAACTAAAACTGCACCCAGTCGATATCCACGGCTCCAAGTTCACAGGTGATGGCCAGGTCTGTCACCCCCTTGGGCGTATATTCGAGTGGAGCGGTCAGTGTCATCCATTCTCCCTTCGAAGCATCTTTCCCGCCTTTCACCTTGAAGCATGCTATGATGGTGCCTGTGCTCGTCGAACCTTCGCGCAGGCTGAACTCGGCATCTGCACAAGCCTTCACGCGTACCATGGCATTTCCTTTCGTCACACCTGAGAAATCCACGTCACTGTAGCACAGCCAACTGCCCGGCTTCGGCAGGCTTACCTGCCAGCCCTGGAAACGGTCAAGCGTATCGACGTAAGCCACGCTCACGTCGTCGGAGGCTGCGCTGTAACGATCAGGTTGCAGCACGCTCGTGGCTTGGCTGATGCCCACGCCTCGCTTGGTCTGGAACACCTCCTGAATGGTACCATCGTCGTTGAAGGCTATCTTCTCGACGCGTGCCGAACGACGCTTGTCGTCGCTTGGCGAGTAGTCATTGCGGTGGTAGAAGATGTACCATTGTCCCTTGTATTCGACGATGCTGTGATGATTGGTCCAGCAGGTATTGTCGTGCTCGGCCATGATGATGCCCTTGCAGTCCCAGGGTCCCAATGGAGAACGCGACATCGAGTAAGCGAGCGTCTCGGTGGGGTTTTGCCCGTTGCTTGTATCACCGCGCACCCAGGGGAAGGTCAGGTAATACCAGTCTCCGCGACGGAAGGCAAACGGTCCCTCCTTGAATCCTTCGGGCAGTCCTTCCATTGCCTGTCCGCCCACGAGTATCGGGGGCATATTGGGAGCCTGTGCGTTGGCATTGCCGGGGAAGCGCAGCTCTGTCAATTCGCCATCGAGTTCCTTCATGTTTGCCTTGAGTTTGGCACCACGGATGCCCATCCCGCTCCAATAGATATATGCCTGCCCGTCGTTATCGACAAGCACGCAGGGATCGATGCCCATCACGCCCTTGATGGGTTCCGGCTCGCAGACAAAAGGTCCTTCGGGGCTGTCTGCCGTGGCTACACCGATGGCAAAACCACGGCCCTCCTTCGGCGCATCGGGGAAATAGAAGTAGTATTTGCCATCCTTATAGACGCAGTCGGGTGCCCACATCGAATAGCCCTCGGGATTGCCCCAGGGGACATTCTCCTGTGAGATGATCATCCCATGGTCGGTCCAGTCGGTAAGGTTCTCCGACGAGAATACATGATAGTCGGCCATGCAGAACCAGTCCTGTCGTTGTCCCTCGGGTGGCATGATGTCATGCGAAGGATAGACATAGACCTTGTCATTGAAGACGCGTGCCGTAGGGTCGGCAGCATAGATGCCCCTGATAATCGGATTCTGTGCCTCAGCTGTCAGCACGGGAAGCATGAAGAGGAGTGTAATGGCTTGTTTATTCATAAAAGTATTATTTAAGAGGTAAATGTGAATTATGACGGACCATATAGTCATAATAACCATCGCAAAGATATGCAAATCATCCCACAAACCTCCCATCCGACCAAGGGAAATCTCGTAAAAATGGCGATAAAAGATAGCATTACCATATTTTTGCAATATACATTTACATTTTTCGTCGAAAAAATTTGGCGATTCGAAATATTATCATTATCTTTGCAGCCGCAAAAACGAACAACCACACATTATACAACATATTTGGAGAGATGCTCGAGTGGTTGAAGAGGCACGCCTGGAAAGCGTGTAAACCCCTAAAGGGTTTCACGGGTTCGAATCCCGTTCTCTCCGCAAAAGGAAACCTACATAGAACATACTCTATGTAGGTTTTTTTATTCCGACTGTATGATTGGGACTACCATTCTTCAGTAGTTCTTCCTTCGATAGAAACGCATAAGGAAATCGATGTCATTACGCTTCTCTGCGGGAGTGCTGTAGCGCGAGAGTACTTCGCTATTGTATATATCGGGCAGATAGTTGTTTTTCAGCAGATATTTTACGGCGTTAGTGGATACTGTCTTTGCATCCCAAATCATATCGAAGGCTTCTTCTCGAGCCTTTTCTTTGTCGTAGAAAGGATTGCTGGGATCTGCAATACAAGGAGAGTATCCATAGAATAACAGCAGGCAGTTCTTAGGTTCCTCGGTATCTACAAAGAGGGCCGGGAAGTCGCGCATCCGCTCATCTACAAAGTTCAACATATGGCGTGGAAAGCGAATCTTCTCTTCCAGAAAGGACTTCAATTGCTCCCGATTGGCGAAATAGGCGATTCGCTGTCCGTTTGTACGCTCAAGAAGCATTTCGGCTGTGAGAGTTGCCGTGCCTGGCTTCAGGTTTTCAGGGTCATCCTCACACCATTTCTTCCAATTTTTGGCCATCTCTGGAAATGGGAACATAAAACCGTTCAGATGCCACTCTTTCTGATAGAACACAAACGACGAAGCTAAAATGCCATCAAAGTTCTTTATTTCTTCTTTTGGCATATTCAATTCCTCAGCCTCTATCTCTATTACCTTGCCATTCGTGCGTGTCAGCCTCAACCGGTCCGTTTTTGGTGCATATCCCAACTGTCTGAACTCAGGCTTTATAAGTTCATACTTATAGAAGCCCATACCCAGTATATCTATCCTGTCAACATCTTTTGCCTGCAGCTCCATACCCTTCGTATGCATCATGGCAGCAAGATAGTCCTTGGAATAAAGAGCCAGTGGCCCAATCTTATAGTCGAAGATACATTTGGTGCTAGCGTAATAATAGATCATACTCGGAGACATTTCGGGTATTTTTCCCTGCTCTACCAGCCCAAGCAACTCTTCTACATGCTTGCCGATCAGTTCCTCATTTTGGTCTCCTGCGGTGAGATAACAGTCATTGAACAACCACATCAGCACGCTGCGCAACTGGTCGAACCCTTCTGAGGCCAGTATTAGTTTCTCTTCGACATCTTCGGCCAATTGCTCATTGATAGGAGCCTGTTCAAATGTCTCATAAAGAATGTTGTAAGCAACTGTGGCCATCAATTCAATAACCTTAGAGTCTGAAAGCACAAGCTCCTCGCTGACATCGCTCGCCACACTCCACAACAGATAGCGAATGGCATTCAGGCTCGGCTCATCAGGATAATACTCCTCATCTTCATGGAACAAAGGAACGGGATGCCCAAAGAACTCCTGGCACAGATTAGAGAACGTGCGCCACTGTCCGCTGTCAGCCACAATATCCTCCATATAGTTGGTCAATATGATGGCTCCGCGGTGCATCATTTCGCCCATCTGCTCATCCCCTATATTGCCCAACGAACAAAAAACGTCTTGCAGTCGGTTTGCCAGTCGCTGGTAGTACAAGTCTGTTTGACTAGGAGTCTGATACGGATGACATTTCTTGATGTCTATGTTCACAATTTTCTTCAGCTTCATAGTTCTATAAAATTTTACTCGGCACAAAGATACGTATATTTTTCGAAAGCCTCAAATAATTGGGTAAAAAATTTCATGGTGTGATTCACTGTAATGTATTTGTGCTTCTACATTATTATAATTTTGAGGAAAAAAGTGAAGAAAAAACAACAAAAAGGGCTTTTTGAGGAAAAATTTCAACCATTATTTCTTGGTATTGTGAAAAATGATTATCTTTGCACGCGTAATATGAATATGTGCTCTTCTTTGGAAGACGAGCTAATTAAAGAATAGACAATATGTCACAGTTCAAAATTCAGGAATTATCAATCAGCCTGTGGGGCAAGTACCATGTTAACTTCAAAGCCAATGAAGATGTCAATATCATCGTTGGCATAAATGGCAGTGGCAAAACTACTCTGCTTAATGAAATCAATAAGATTGTTCTCAGCAAGGTTGAGGATAAGAATCAGGTCGTATTTGTACCATCCATCGACAACATCGCTATGCGAGACAAGCGCAAGGTTGCCAATGCATTGACACAAGATCTTGAATTCTATCTGTACGACATGAAGACTGGTCCATCGATGATGTACCAGCGGTTGGCGATGATTGATGCCTCTGCTGAAAAGCAGGCCGAGATGAGAGCACGTATTGACGATTTCTGCTCAATCATCAACACCCTTTTCAAAACTACGGGAAAGCGCATCGAGATCAAGTCCAACAAATTCGAAGTCGTATTTGACAATCAGATAATACCGATTAATGTCTTGTCCTCAGGCGAAAAGCAAATCCTTTTGATTCTGCTTCGAGTATTCCTCTTGGAAGGTAAGGCAGCATACGTATTACTCGATGAGCCCGAGAACTCACTTGACATCAGTTGGCAGTTTGAACTGATTAATACCCTTGTAAAACTTAATCCCAATGCACAGTATTTTATTACTACGCATTCACCAAGCATTTTTGGCGATGGATGGGGTGATAAAATAATCTACATGGAAGACGTAACAGCCCCAGTCAAGTAATTGGATATGAATAGAATCGAAGAACAAGCGCGATACTATCGTAACCTTCCTTTGCGCGACAGGAGCATCAAGGCTGTCGTGCATTTGGAGGATTCCGAGGATATACTTTTCTGGAATCATCAACTTCAGAGAGTATCTCCAGCCAACTACCGTTTTCTCTCATATTCGAAGAACAATAAAGGGAATGACACACGTGGTTGCGAGCAATGTTTGCGTTATAAACCGTTTTTGACCAAAAACTTCTTCATTTGTATCGATAGTGACTTGCGTCTATTGAGAGGCGAAGAGGGCTTGACAGCAGACAACTTCATTGTTCAAACATATACCTATTCTTGGGAGAATCACTTCTGTGAAGCAGCTCATCTGCAAAGGCGATTTGCCGAATTAGTACATGAAGCTGATTTTGACTTTCGAGTCTTTCTGCAGAAACTCTCTGCTGTTGTGTATAAGCCGCTTCTTTATCTTGTGCATTTTAGTCGGAGTTCTGAGTTGAATCAGCAATGGAATATCACCAAGTTCAACGCATGTCTGCCCTTGCAACCAAAACGAGACGAATTGGCAGATAATGGTAATGACTATGTAGAAAGGGTAGCGCATTTGTTCGAAGATGCTCTTGCTGACCTTCCGCAATTTGAGCCTAAAGTTTTCGAAAATCTTGACGAAACAAATGCCTATCTTCATATCCAAGGCCATCAGCTCTACAAACTGGTGCTATACATTGGCACCATGCTATGCCATGGAAAAGGAGTGGCTTTCAAGACAGACATTCTCGACAAGGCTTACCATACTGAAGGATATTTGGAAATAGTGAACGTACAATCAGACCTCAAGCAAATAACTTCTGAAGAATAAGAATCGGATTCTTCTAAATGTACCCACCTTTGATTCTCCACAAGAAGACGTTCGGGGAACTGACTACCGACGAACTCTACGAACTCCGACACCTTCATGCTCGATGTCATTCCTCATATCGGAATGACATTCACTTTAACCAATCATACAGTATGACGATACAAGAATTTCGTGACTACATGGCATCGGGCAAACCCGTGGTCGGAGGCTCCGATGTCCACATGATGTTCCATCAGCTGTCGCAGGAGGCGTTGAAGATAACAGCAGAGATCAATGGAAAGTACCATACTCCCCAAGAACTCCATGCGCTATTGGAGCAACTTTGGGGTCGTGAAGTGCCCAAAACGGTAGGCATGTTCCCACCTTTCCACACCGATTGCGGCAAGAACACCATCGTTGGCGAACATGTCTTCATCAACATGGGCTGCAAGTTCCAGGATCAGGGCGGCATCACCATCGACGAAGGCGCGCTCATCGGTCACAACGTCGTGCTCGCTACCATCAACCACGACCTTGACCCTGCCCGTCGTCAGAGCATGAGCTATGCCCCCATCCATATTGGCAAGAACGTCTGGATTGGAGCCAATGCCACTGTGCTTGCTGGTGTGACCATCGGCGATGGCGCCGTTGTTGCAGCAGGTGCTGTTGTGACTAAGAATGTCGAGCCGAATACGATAGTAGGTGGTGTTCCAGCCAAGGTGATTAAAAAGATAGAGATAAAAGACGGATAAATCGGAATTTAGCGGTATGAAAGTAGAATTGCGGAAATGGTGTTTGGCTGACAAAAAAGAACTGAAGGAATTATGCAATGCCGTTGATAGAACA